>ENA-ORBV01005602-ORBV01005602.1-microbial-mat-metagenome-genome-assembly--contig:-NODE-5602-length-22958-cov-6.114986_pt1 | contig 22958 bp, 24 predicted proteins | sample MGYA00237777_ERZ505514 | MGnify/ENA primary metagenome ERZ505514 (study PRJEB26160, sample SAMN06269048) | microbial mat metagenome | isolation source: Oligotrophic lake microbial mat | place... | reverse complement strand
ATACTCGCCAGACCCAGTGTGCCGACGACCACGGCCAACCCGCCCGGCATTAGTCCCCCACTCGCGCTGGTGACCCGCCGCCCGCTCCCAGCCGAGAACCGCCAGACGCGACCAACCAAACGGCCGGCCAGCATAAACAATCCCAGCATGCCCAGGCTCGCCAGCATCAGCAATACTGATCCCGCCATGGCGAGCGGTCGCATGTCGAGGTCGGCACTGGTGAACCACTGCCACAGGACCAGCGCCAGCGGCGGCGGCGTTCGCGGCCCCAGCGGCAGCGCCATCTCGACATTCGTCATGCCGAAGACGAGAACAGCCGCCACCGGAAGCCGGATCTGGCGCTGGAGCAGCGGCGCGACCGCCACGAGCCACCCTTTCAGCCGTCCGTAACCCAGCGTGCGGGTCTGCAGAACCAGGCGCTCTGCGGGCACCTGACCGAGGGCGGCAAACAGGGCCAGGAGCAGGAACGGTGCCTCCTTGATCACCAGACCGAGGATCAGCGCGAGACCCAGCGGGTCCTGAATGGTTGCCCAATCGGGCGGCTGCGTGAAGCCGGTGGCCCAGGGCGACAGGAACCTCAGGAGCAGGCCCGACGGTGCGAGGACCAGCGTCAGGCCGATGCCAACGGCCAGATGCGGCGTGGCCAGCAGGGGCAGCGATGCCGCCCGCAGGCGTCCCGACCAGCCGCCGGTGACAGCCGCAGCGAGTACCACATGAGCAAGGGCGAGGGCCAGAACTGACGCGACCGAGCCCGTCCAGACGGACAGGGTTAGCGACTGCACAAGTCCCGGAGTCTTGAAGAGCTCACTCCAGGCGGCAGTGTCCAACTGCACCGTGCCGGCGAGGCCCGCCACCACTGGCAGGAGAGCGGACAGTAGCAGGACCCAGACGGCGAGGAACTTCATCGGACCCCGTAACGCCGGTTCCACGCCTTCTCCAGCGCTCGAATCCAGCTCGGGTGGGGCTCCGCGAACCCGCGGCCGACCGACTCCGGGGTGGCCGGACCACGGCGCAGTGTCGCAAACCTGGCCACATCCCCGGGCGCCAGCGTGCTCACCAAGAGAACGGTCGGATCGCCCCAGATCCGCTCGTCGGCCTTGCGCGCCTGCGCCTCCGGCGAGATCAGGAAATTTGCCACCACCATGGCGCCCGCCTTGGCCCGGGCATTGAATGGAATGGCAAGGAAGTGACTGTTGGTCAGCGTCCCGCCGCTGAAGAACACCCCGCGGATCGAACCGGGCAACTCCCCACGACTGATAGCGCGGCTGGCTTCAGCCGGATTGAACCCCATGGCAAAGTCCACCTCCCCGTCGCCGAGCAGGCGCCGCTGGGCCGGACCACTGGCTGGAAAGATCCTTCCGGTGCGCCACATGTGGGGGTGGGCGCTGTCGAGCCAGGCCCAGAGGGGCTGAGTCAGCGCATCGAAGTCGGCACCCACTGGCGCGGCAAACCGCGCTCGTGCGAGCTCCGGCGACAGAAGGAACAGGAGTTGCTTCAGGAAGCTGGTGCCCAGGAAATTCGGTGGCTGGGGATAGGTGAAGCGGCCCGGGTGTGCGCGAATCCAGGCCAGCAATCCAGCCGGGTCTCGGGGCGGCACAAGCACCACCTGACTGTCATAGAAGAGGGTATACCTCGCGCTTCCCCAGGCGAGTTCGTAGCCGGCTGTTGGCAGGGTCATGTCGACGACCGTCGTGGGATTGCCGTGCGTGTCGAGTAACGGCGCGTTGGGCAGCGCCGCGACCCAGGGACCCGACAGCAGTCCGGCCTGGCGGAGGCTGGCGAAATTCTCGCCATTGATCCAGATGAGATCGACAGACCCGTCCCGGGTCCGTCCCGCTGCCTTTTCGGCCAGCACCCGGCTCACGGCCTCGGCAGTATCGGCCAGCGGTACGTGCTGCAGGATCACACCATGGCGCGCCTTGATCACCTGCGCCGCCCAGGCCACGTAGCGATTGATGGCCTCGTCACCGCCCCAGGCGTTGAAGTACACCGTCTGGCCCCTCGCCTCCTCCTCGACCATTGCCCAGGCTGCAGCGGGGACCGGCGTGACCGTGGCGTCCCCTGCCACGGCCGGCGCCAGGCGCGCCACCAGCAGCATTGCCAGACCGGCCAGGGTTCGTCGTTGCAGCCTGCTCACTCGAAGAAGTATCGCAGACCGAACTGGTACTGGCGCGGCGGGCCGGCATTGCGGGCGACGAAGGGCGCGCCGGCCACCTGAATCTGGTTGGACTGGTTGGCCGCATTGGCAAAGCCCGACTCGTTCGTCGCATTGAAGACATTGAAGACGTCGGCGGACAACTCGATACGCCCACCATCCCGGCCAAACCGGGGTGCATAGCGCAACCCGATGTCCACCATCTTCGACCATCCGAGACGCCCGCTGTTGCGGGACGATCCCGGTGAGCGGTCCGCATTGCCCAAATAGGCGTCCGAGAACGACGCCCCGTCGCCATTCAGGTCCGTGGTGCCAAACACGGCCGTGTCGGGGATGTAGTTGATCGGCTGGCCGGACTGGAACAACCCGGCCACCGACAGTGTGAGATCGTCCCGGGGATACACGTAGAGGATCGTGGAGATGACGTGCCGGCGATCGTTCACTGACGGCCCCCACTCGGAGCCAAAGTCGTTAAAGTTCGCAGCCTGGAAATTGATGTCGTCGGTGTCGTTGCGATTCTTCGACCAGGTGTAGGACAGCGTATAGCCGTAGATGTCAGCACCCTGGTCCTTGGCAAGCCGCAGGTTGAGGGCGTAGTACTTCGATTGCCCGTCGCTCTCCGTCACCACGATCTTGCGCGCCCCGCCCGCCACTGGCTGTACGGGCCGCTGGGCGTCGGCCGCTGCCGCCGACTGCACCAGCCCGAGCTCAAGCGCTCGGGCCTGGCGGGCCGCAGCGTCCGGAATGGCGCGCAGCTCCGTTTCCTCCGCCGCTGTCGGGGTCCGGATGTCGAAGGGCGGCGGCGCGTTCAGGTCCTGCAACCGGAGCTGATCGAGGCCATGGGCATAGATGAAGTCCGCCGAGGCCACGACTTCCGGCGTCACCTGCCACTGGGGACCCAGGGAAACCTGCCAGGTGGACGGATTTTCCAGCCCGTCGGGATTCAGGATGCGCCGCTCGTTGGCGATGGTGGTTTCCCGCAGCACAGGGTCTGCCGTGATCGCGAGGCAGTCGTCCAGCGTGGCACAGGCCGGATTCACGGTGAGGTTGCCGTCGAAGGTCACGCGCTCGAGGTTGGTGTCGGCGGGCAGCACCCCCGCGTCGATAAGTTGCCGGAGCTGGGCCTGAAAGGCGGCGGAATCGGTATTCTGCTGGAGCGAATCCGAAAGGATGGCATAGGGCAGCTTCTGGTAATAAAGCCCGACACCACCGCGCAGGGCCACGGTATCGGTCAGGCCGTAGTTCACGGCGAAGCGGGGCGCGAAGTTAGTGTTGTCTCCGGAGGATGAACCGGCCTTGGAGACGGAGTCGTAGTCCCAGCGCAGCCCGGCGGTGATGGTGAGCCGCGGCAAGAGCGCGAACTGGTCCTGGACATAAAGACCCGTCAGGTCCTGGCTGTCGCCAAAGCTGGCAGGCCGCACTTCCACCCCGGTGGTGCCACCCACGACCGTGGCGTCGCCGGGCAGGTTGCCTACATCGAGCGCGGCGCCGAGGTTCAGTGCGGCGAGCTGGTCAAGCTGGAACTGATCCAGCCGGACGGTGAGGTTGCCGTCCGGATTGCCGCCACCGTCCAGCTGGAAATCGGCACGCAGCAGGTCGGCGCCAAACTTGAAGGTATGCGCGCCTCGCTCCACCGTAAACTTCTGCTGCCACTGCGAGGTGCGTTCCCGCTCTTTGAAGGCGAAGCCCGGATTGCCCAGCACCGCCACGGCCAGTCCATCCGGGCCCTGCGCCGTCACCTGGGCACCGGCGCCGGCGAGGGGCCGGCCGTAGTCCCACTTGAACTGGGACCAGCCGAGGGTGGTTTCCGAGGTGAAGCCGTCGCCGTCGTAGACCGCGGTGAGAGCCGTCAGTGTGGAGTCCCGGTCCTTCGCGAAGCCGGCGGAAGGAAACGTCACCCCGCCGTCGAGGCCGCCGCCCTGGCTTTCCGTCTTGATATCCCCGTGATTGACGCGAAACGAGAGCCACCAGGCGTCGCTCAGCCGGTGATCCAGCTTCAGCGAGCTGAGCAGCGCCGCGTTCTCCCCCGCCACCGTGGTGTTGACGCCCAGGTCCGGCGAGGACAGCAGGTTGTCCTTGTCATCCTTCGCATACTCGACGTTAGCGTAGAAAAACGTGCGGTCGCGAATCAGCGGGCCGCCCAGGCCGAAACCGTACTGGTTGCGCTCGAAGCCGTCCTTCACACTATTGCCGGTGAGATCCCGTCCGGCATATTTCGTGTTCGAATCGAGCGGCTGGCCGGGCCTCAACAGGTAGAAAGCCTCACCCTGCCACTCATTGCTGCCCGACTTCGAGGTCACGTTGACCACGCCGCTGCCGGTGCGCGCGTACTCCGCCGAGTAAGACGACGACAGCACCGTCACGTCCTGGACGAAGCCCGTGGAAATCGGGAACTTCGGGCCACCGAGATAGTTCTCGTTGTTGTCCATGCCGTCGATCAGGTACTGGGCATAGAGCCCGTTGGCCCCATTGATGGATATGGCGGGCGCCTCAGGAAAGAAACCGGTGGACGGCACCACGTTCGGCAGGCGGACCAGGGCCCGAAACAGATCCCGGGCCTCGACCGGCTGGGCGCGGAGTTCCCGTTCTGCAAAGCCCGCGCCCACTTCCGCGTCGATGGCATTGATGCTGTTGCGGCCGGGACGCGCGGTGACGAGGATCTCTGGTGGCGACTGGATCAGCGCCACGGCCCGGCTCTCATTGGCCCGCAGGCGGATGCCCGTGGCCAGTTCCTGACCGTTCACCAGCACCCTGTAGTCGTCTGCGGCAGGCACCGCCGTGAACCGGGCGCGTCCCTGGGAGTTGGTGGGCGTTGTGTTGCTGAAGCCGATGGCCGGGTTCACCAGCGCCACGGGCTGGTCCGGCACTGGTTCGCCACCCGGCAGCGTGAGAGCCACTTCCACGGTGGCAACCTGCGCCCAGGCAGCCGACGCGAAAGCACTGGCGACCATGACGACGAGGCTCGCCAATATCCACGGACCCCGGCTCATCCGTTTGCGCGGTCAGCCCGTACCTTCTCCGGACCACCCACGAACAGGCGGTCCAGTGACAAGGATCCGCTCCCGTACACCGCAAGGTACAGGAGCATGAAGCCCCACAGGACGTGTTGTCCGATCGCTGCCTCGAAGCCCTCGGCAAGCAACACGTGCGCATACGAGACGACCGCGAGGACGTTGACAGCGGAAAGGCCCAGGGCACCCAGGCGCCCGAAGATGCCCAGGGCCACTAACACGGGAAATACCAACTCACCTGCCGTACCGGCCCAGGCCGCCAGCTCGGGTGGCAGCACCGGCACCCGGTACTCGTCCTGAAAGAGAAACAGCGTGGACTCCCAGTCCTCGATCTTCAGCAGTCCTGACTTGAAGAACTGCCAGCTGACCCACAGCCGGGTTCCCAAAGCCATGAAAGGCTGAAGATGGTCGAGTCCGTGTGCGAGAAGCCCCCGCGGCGAAGTCAGACTTGCGATAGACGTCATGGGTGATTCCTAACGGTTTGCACTTCACTTCTTTAGTCGCTGCAACGGTCGTAACCTTACAACCAGCGGTACGAGCGCCAGTAGCCCAAGCAAGCCCAGCGAGACGAGGACATCGACAGACAGCAGGCCGCGCGTCGAGTTGATTGACCCGAAAAAGCGCCCCAGATTAGCGAACACGAAACTGCCCGGGATGATGCCGATCACCGTGGCGCCGACAAACGTTCGCACGGGAATTCTCGTGAGCGCGGCAGCCAGGTTGACCAGCCAGAACGGAAATACCGGCACCAGCCGGAGGAACAGCAGGTAGCTAAAGGCGCCCTGCTCGAACCCGGCCAGAAGCTTTGCCGCCCGGGCATTACCCTCCAGGCGCTCACGGGCGGCCGTCGCGAACAGGTAGCGGGTCAATAGCAGCAGGGCCGTGGCGCCGGCGGTAGCGGCAATGACGATGACGACCGTGCCCGTTACCCGTCCAAACAAAAAGCCGGTAAGCAGCGACAGAATCGCGGCCCCCGGCAGGCTCAGCGCCGTGGCGGTCGCGTAGACCACACCACTTAGTGCAATCATCGTCCAGAAGTTCTGGCCCGTGAACGCGAGCAGGTCGGCTCGCCTCGCCTGCAGCGCATCCAGACTCAGCCAGTGGCCGCCGCCCAGTGCGAAAAACGCCGTTACAGCGACGAGCAACACCGCCAGAATCGTTGCGCGCTGCCAGCGTCCAGCGGCCGGACGGATGGCTGGGGGCGGCTCACTCATAACTGGGGCTCCCCTTCTTGCGCAGCCTTCGGTCTGCCGTTAAGGGACCAGTCGTAGGGCAGGTTGGCGACGATCTCCACCTGCCGTGGAATATCGGTGCGATACCGTCGAAGAAAGGATTCGACACCGCTCCCTGAGAAATCCTCCTCGAACCAGTCGAAAATCCTGGAGGTCCGCACGATTCGCGGCTCAATACGCAATCCTTTTTTCGCATCGCTGAGGAACCTGTGCGCCTGATCATCGAGTTGGGCATCCAGTCGCGCAGCTGCGTACGGCTCGAGGCGTAGATCCGGACAGCTGCGCGACGCGCAGACGATCGCAAAATGGACTCGCGGGTCGCCGAGCTTGCGGAGGTACTGGTTCTCCACGTTGTCCAGACTCATGGTCTTTCCACCGACCACGCCCGCAGGCTTGCCCCACACCGGAGACAGGAAGCTGCCGGCGTCCTTGATGCTGGCCACGGGCCAGTTGTCACTAACGACCTTCATCGCAAGGACGTTATAGGTGTTGATATAGAACGCGGTCCGCTCCGCGGGTGTCGCGAGCGTGGCAACAGGGTAGGCGGCAATCTGCCGGACAACGCGATCGAAGTCAGCGTCCTTATGAAGAGCCACATAGTCAACCCAGACGCCGCCGGGCGACACCTGGGCGTGCCGCTGCAAGACTCCGGCGTACCCGGACCAGTCCGGTTCAGCAGCGCCGACGCTCAGGGAACAGACAAGAGCAACGACTAAGGCAACCCGCGACAGCGAGGTCCTGCCGGCGATCACGCTGAACCACCGTCATTCTGGTCTCCGGTTATCCCGGGTTCCTGGATTCGTGCCCCGGCAATCAATCCCTGGGCCACCCAGCTGGCCAGCCACCCTGCCAGCTTCAGCGGTGCTGATTCCTGGTCAATGCCGGCCGCAATCAGCACCTCGGCCGCGTCCGACAGGTTGGCATTGCCCCGCAGGACATCCATGGCTCGTGCCTCGGCCGGGTCCAGCGGCCGATAGAGAACTTCGAGGTCGTGGCGCCAGATGAGCCAGGGCTTTGGGGATCCGGCCTCGGGCACTTTCGGGACGGAACCTCCGGAGGACAGCGCCCTCCAGATCCCGACAGCGGCAAAGCGCTGCTCAAGCCGACGGACCGACGGGTGAAAGTCCAGCCTCAGCAGGGGCCAGTGCGCCGCGGGGATCTGCTGCAGGAACTCTGCGCCCACGGCGGGGCTATCAGCCGCGTCAAAGGATTCGCCAAGACACCACTCCCAGAGCGCCAGTTCCGCCAGATACGACTCCGCAGCCAGCCGGTACGTGTGGCGAAGAAAGTCCGGCAACTCCCGGCCGAACCAGCGTATCGAAAAGTGCCGGGAGGGGTGCGCGAGCGCGTAGCCCCGCACCAGCTTATCGAACTCACTGTCACCCAGCAGCTGGTGCAGTACCGGATAGTCGGTGGTCAGTGCTTCGATGAACCGAAGCAGATAGGCCTCTGTATACACCGCGACACCGGTCGGACCGGTGACTGACGCGGGATACTCCTCCGCGTTCCGGAGCACGTAGTCCTGAAACCGGGTCTGCAGCTCCGCGAGGGGCCACCCCATCTCACCGGTACCGGTCATGCAACACGACGCCAGGCTCGCTCGCCAATCCGGCGAACCGCGTTGAGTTCGGCCACCAGCGTCTCGAGCGGCGGAATGTCGTCATCACGCTCGATCATCGTGGCCACCGGACCGAAACGCCGGGCGGCCACCTCGTAAAGCTCGAACACCGCCGGAATGACTGCCCGATCGTGGGTATCAATAATGATGTCGCCGCGGTCCAGGTGCCCGGCGAGATGAATCTGGCGCACCCGCCCGGCCGGCATGCCGTCGAGGTAGCTCACGGGATCAAAGCCGTGATTGCGAGCACTGACGTAGACGTTGTTGATGTCCAGCAGGATGAGGCAGTCCGACTGCTCGGCGACCGCGCGCAGAAACTCCCATTCCGGCATCGTGGAGTGGGCATAGGTAACGTAGCTCGATACGTTTTCAAGGAGGATCTGCCGCCCCAGCAGATCCTGCGCCTGCCGCACCCGGGCCCCCACATGCCCCAACGCCTCGTCGGTGAACGGCAGTGGCATCAGGTCGTGCAGATTGGTAGCCCCGACACCGGTCCAGCACAGGTGATCCGAGACCCAGGCGGCCTCGATGCGGTCAGCCAGGGTTCGCACCCGGCGGAGGTAGTCCACATTCAATGGGTCCGTACTGCCAATGGAGAGTGAGACGCCGTGCATGGCCATGGGGTAGTCAGCCCTGATGGCCTCCAGGAAATGCAGCGGCTTGCCACCGTCGACCAGGTAATTCTCGGTGAGCACCTCGAACCAGTCCACGCCCCGTGGCCTGGTCTCAAGCACAGCGGCGTAGTGCTCGCGGCGCAACCCGAGACCAAACCCGAGCGTCGTGCCCGGCTGTTGACTACCGTAGGTATTCATTGAGGTGCCCTGGAGATGGAGAATCGGGCTGGGCCCCGCGATGAGTCCCAGCCCGTTCTGCTTACATTGTCTGGACTTTGCCGCCCTTGGCTGTGCAGTCCGATTTCGTCGCCATCACAAAACCCTGGCCCTTGCAGCTGTTCTGGCCCTTGCACTCGTTGTTGGCGGTCTTGCAGGCCGCCTGACCCTTACAGGCATTAATCCCGACGCATTGGACTTCAGCCTGCTCTGCGCCGGCCTTGCCGGTGTCGGCAGCGTGGACGGTGGCCGCTGCGAACAGCATGGCGGTGGCCGCAGCCAGTGTCGCGCCCGTTACCTTGGTGACGTTACTCATGGAACTCTCCTGCTATTGATGATTGATTCCGCTGGCAGGCCCGGCTGGGTGGCTCGTGTGCCGCCACAGGACCGCAACCAAACCCCCGGATTCGGCCAGACTGCCGCCACTTGGCAGTGACAACAATCAGTCCGTTCAGGAGTTAGTCGCTGGACGCGGGAAATCCTTACAGGCCAGGAATCAGATCGGTCGAAAGGAGATTCAGGGCTGGTCGGGGTGATCGACCGGCGGTGCATCCTGGAGATGCCTGGCGGCAAGGCGGGCGCTGGCCTTCCGGAGAAAGAGGACCTGTCTCTCGAAATTCCGGCAGGCGGAGCAGACCAGCAGATGGGCCCGAATCCCGACGCGGTCACGCCAGGAGAGTGACTCGTCGAGCGATCGCGAAACCAGCGCCGAAGTATCCCTGCAGGACATCATGACTTGCCGAGCCTCTCACCCATGAACCAGCGCTTGTCCAGACAGTCACCCAGTCGGAGTCGGGCCCTGTGCATCAGGACCCAGTAGTTAGACCGGGAAATGCGCAAATTCTTACAGATCTCTTCGGCTTCTAGGCCCACCAGCTCCCGCAGGACGAAGGCCCGGCCCGCAGTCCCCGGCACCGCTTTGAGGCAAGCCTCGAAGGTGCTCCAGAAATCCTCCTGCTCCAGTGCAGAGTCGGGATCCGACCAGGCCTGCCTGCGCTCTTCCCAGGTGCCGTTGCGCGAGAAGAGCCGATCCATGATCTCGGTATCGGCCAGTTCGCCCTCGATCCGGGTGGCATCCTGGAGTGGGACGGCCGCCTGCTGACCGGCCCGGAACTGGTCTACGATTTTTCGTCTGAGGATGCCGATCAGCCAGGTGCGGGGAGACGAGTCTCCGCGAAAACCGCCAGCCGACTGCAGCGCCGCCAGAAACGTCGCCTGCACCAGATCTTCGGCCATCGAAGCATCCCGGGTCTGCAGCAGCGCGTACCGGAACAGCGCTTCCCGGTGCGGTTCCAGGTCGGTAAGCATCCCTGAAGTGCCCTTCTGGTGGCGCTCTGTCATGACGGACTACGCCCGGCTGGACTTCCGGCGTGAGAACAGTCTACGGCAGGCGAGCGTAAGGTCAAGCCGACGCGCCCGACTAATGGGCAGGGAAGCGCACCGCCGGTCGCTTCGCCACACCGCCTCGATTCACAGAGATAGCTCATGAGCACCACCGCAACCCCCGCCATACTGCCTTGGGACAGCCACAATCAGCGCCTGGTTGCCAACGTGCATCCCGCCGACTGGAAGAATCCCACCCCTGCGGCCCACTACAACCTGGTGGTCATCGGGGCGGGCACCGCCGGCCTGGTGACGGCTCTCGGCGCCGCGGGCCTGGGGGCGAAGGTGGCACTGATCGAGAAGCACTTCATGGGCGGTGACTGCCTGAATGTGGACTGCGTGCCGTCCAAGGCCCTCATCGCGGCGGCCCGGGCCGCCACCGCGACGCGGGAGTCGGCCGCCTTCGGTGTTGACATCCCGGCGGGTACGACCGTGGACTTCAGCAGGGTCATGGAGCGGATGCGGCGCCTGCGCGCCGACCTCAGCCCCCATGACTCCGCGCAGCGCTGCTCCGACCTGGGCGTGGATGCGTTTCTCGGGACCGGCCGCTTTACCGGACCGGAAACCATTGAGGTGGGCGGCGCCACCCTGCGCTTTGCCAGGGCGGTGATCGCCACCGGGGCCCGCGCTGCCGCGCCAGCCATTGCGGGGCTGGACGATGTTGCCTACCTGACCAACGAAACCCTGTTTTCCCTGACCGAATTGCCGAAGCGAATCGGGATCATCGGCGCAGGACCCATCGGTTGTGAAATGGCCCAGAGCTTTGCCCGCTTTGGTTCGGAGGTCTTTCTGGTTGAGACCCTGCACGGCGTCCTGCCGCGGGAGGGCCGTGACGCCGCAGACATCGTGCAGGCCGCTCTCGCTCGCGACAGTGTCACCCTGCTCTGCTGCGGTACGGAGCTCCGACTCGCGCCAGACCCGGCGGGGGTCCGCCTGCAGGTGAACTGCCATGGCGGGAGCTACGACGTGCTGGTCGATCAGCTGCTCGTCGCCGCAGGCCGTCGGCCAAATATCGAGGACCTCGGCCTCGACACCGTCGGAGTTGAGGTGGATCAGCGCTACGTGAAGGTGAATGACCGCCTGCAAACCACAAACCCGCGCATCTTCGCCTGCGGTGATGTCTGCTCCCCTTACCAATTCACCCACGCGGCGGACTTCATGGCCCCCATCGTCATCCAGAATGCCCTCTTCAAGGGACGCGCCAAAACCAGCTCACTGATTATCCCCTGGGCAACCTACACCTCACCCAAAGTGGCCCACGTTGGACTCTACGAGTCGGACGCCAGGGCGCAGTGCATTGCGCTGGACACGTACACCCCGGACCTGAGCAAGGTCGACCGGGCGATTCTGGATGACGAAGCCGATGGCTTTGTTCGTGTTCACGTCCGCAAGGGTACTGATCAGATCGTCGGTGCTACTGTCGTCGCCGCCCATGCTGGCGACCTGATCGGCGAGCTTGTATTGGCCATGAAGGCGAACGTGGGCCTCAAGACGATCAGCGCGACGATTCACCCCTACCCGACCCAGGCCGAGGCCATCCGCAAGACCGGCGACCTGTACAACCGCAGCCGGCTGACGCCGCTGGTGAAATGGCTCCTGCAACGCTGGCTCGCCTGGCAGCGCTGAGCCGCACCATGCCCATGGCACGCTACGGCAGTCACTTCATGCAACTAGCGCGGGTCCTCGTGATCGGCACGGTATTGGCGGGCACGGCCGGCTGCGCCCACCGGGTCTGGAATACCGAGATCAACGACAATGCCGCCGGCGAGCGCTACGAGTTTCACACCCGCCTGCCAAATAACTCCGAGGAGTTGTTTGTGGTTCTCGCATTTTCGGGGGGTGGCACCCGGGCCGCCTCCTTCAGCTATGGCGTACTCCAGACATTGCGGGCCACGAGCGTGACCGTGAACGGCAGGCCGCGGCAGCTCCTCGATGAGGTTGACGTCATCACCTCCGTGTCCGGCGGCAGCTTCACCGGGGCCTACTACGGGCTGTTTGGGAATCGAACATTCGAGCGCTTCAGGGAGGATTTCCTGTATCGGGACTGGCAGGGAGAACTGCTTGGCCTGGCCGTACGCCCACAGAGCCTCGTCGCGCTGACGTCCAGCCAGTTCAACCGCAGCGATCTCGTCGCTGGATATCTCGACCGCACGCTATTCGAGCACGCAACCTTCGCGGACATGTCCCGCGACGGACTGCCTTTCGTCATCGTCAATGCCAGCGACATCAATAACGCCACAACCTTTTCCTTTATCCAGCAGCAGTTTGACTTCCTCTGCTCCGACCTCGCGCGGTACCCGGTGGCCAACGCCGTCATGGCGTCAGCGGGAGTGCCTGGTACCTTCGCCAGTATTGCGCTTCGCAACTACGACGACTGCAAGGAACGCCATCAACCCTGGGTGCTGGATGCCCTGGCACACGATGACGCTCTAGAACGACGGAGGGCCGTCGCGCAGGCTCTTCAGCGCTACTCGGATCCGGACCGGATGCCAATCGTCCGACTCGTGGATGGCGGCGTCACCGACAACCTGGGGGTCCGGGGCTCGATGATGAGCCCCGTTGCCCACTACGGGAATGTACCTGACATGGCGGGGGCATTTAGTCCCGAGCGCCTCCGCCGCGTTCGGCACGTGCTCGTCATTGTCGCCAATGCGCAGGTCTACACGCCGGCGGCCTGGTCGCTGCGCGGCCGGGAACCAGGGATTGTGGACACGGTGGAGGCTTCTTTCGACTCGGCACTCAGCATTCTCAATACCGAAACCGTGGCTCTCGCCAAGCAGGGCTTCCTGATGTGGGAATCGCGCCTGAATGCCGTCCGCGGGCCGGACGAGGCGAAGGTCAGTGTGGACTTCGTGGTACTGACCTTCGATCAGATCGCGGACCGGGAAGAACGTGCGCGCTTCAACGCCATGCCGACCACCTTCCGTCTGAAGCCGGAACAGGTCGACGCCCTGATTGCCGAACCAGCCAGACTCCTGAGTCAGTCGCCCGAGTACGGCTGCTTTCTTCGCCGGCTTGACGGTTTTTATCCCATAACTGAGAGAGGCACCCCATGACTACCCGAACCCGACGGACGTTACCAGCAGTTACCACGGAGACCAAGGCCCGCGATGATGCAGCCCCTCGCACTGACGAGGCCCTCGATACTGAAGCAGTCAGCTCAGGCGAGTCGCGCGACCGTATGATCGCGGAGGCCGCATACTTCCTGGCGGAGAGTCGCGGCTTTGCGCCCGGCGCTGAATGCGAAGACTGGCTGGGCGCGGAAGCCCAAATTGACAACCTTTTCCGATTAGGCTTTCCTAAGGATCAATCTGGACCGAACCCGGCGAAGTCCCGGGTGCTCCTGCCGCAATGAATACCATCGAACTGCGTAGTGCCACCTTCAGTTAACGTCCTGCCAAGCCACTCCTGCAGGTTGACCAGCTGATTATCATTAATGGTGAACGTTCCCTGTCAGTCGCTTGGCCCCGGAACATTCCTATGCCAGTTTGCGAAACAGCCTGGAACATCGTGCAGGATATTTACTGAGACGATTTTCGTAGACGCGAGGAAGCCCTGCCATGAATATTGAAATTATCCTTGGCTCCGATCTCGGGCCGCAGCAGGTCGCCGAGATCGCAGTTGAGGCGGAGAAAGCCGGTGTGCGCACGCTCTGGCATTCCAATTTTCCGAATGACTGGGATCCGTTCATCGGCCTGGTACCGGCCGCACTGGCAACCCACCGGATCAGGCTCGGCGTGCTGGCTGTAAGCCCGTACGAGATGCATCCGATACGCATCGCCAATGCCCTGGTCAGCCTGAATGAACTGGCGAACGGGCGCGCAGTCCTCGGTCTTGGCGGCGGCGGCGCCGTGGCATTGTCAATTGGCAACAGTCCCTCGGGCAGCGCCAGCCTGGATTTCGGCAAAATGCGCATCGTACGTGGTGTGCGCGAGGCCGCGGAGATCATCTATCGCATTGCCTCAGGCAAGCCCAACCGGGGCTACCAGGGCCAGGTCTTCCGTGTTGCGCGGCCGTTTCACCTGAAGTTTGCGAAGTCGCCACGGCCGCGAATCTTTACCTGCTCGATGGGCCCGCAGATGCTGCGTATGGGCGGGCGCATCGCCGATGGCGTGCAGGTCGGCGATGTCACCCCCGGGAGGATCGGCGACGCTATCAGCGACATCCGGCTGGGCCTAGCGAAGCGCGCCTATCCGGCGGAGGATTTTCGCATCGGCAATTTCTGGGCCTGGCACATCAAGAAGGACCGGGCGGCGTCGATGTTCGAGGCGCGCAGCCAGTTATTTGCACGTGCCGAAGTCATTCCGCCGAATATCGGGCTCGATCACTTGGTGCAGGCCAAGGTTATCGACGCGGCCGAGGCGCAACTGGTCAGGGCCAGGTTCAAGAATTTCCTGATGGCCTACGTCGATGGGTCCGGCAAGGTCAGGGATGTGCCGGAGGACCTGGTGCAGCGCCTGATTGACGAAGTCAGTTCCTCGGGCACTTTCGATGACATCGACCGCGAAGTGGAGCGCTATCGCGAGTTCGAGCGGGCCGGACTGACCGACCTGGCGCTGCGCGTCTTCGGCGGCCCGATGAGTGCCGTGAAAACCATTGGCGAACGGATCGTCCCGCACTTTAGCCCGACAACCTAGAAATGGCGTCAGACACCTCCTGATACTTTCTCTCCCGATTTCGCAGCTACTACTATGGCTTGCCCCTTCACGATCACGTGACAAAACCTGCATGGAATCAATTTATGCGCAAAGTCTTCCTCGTACTCATGGTACTCATTGCTGGCGTGGCGGCGCTGGGCCTGTACAACGATTACTCCGTGCAGACCCGCGGCAACGGGCCACTGTACAACCCGGCAGTTCCGGTACTGCGCACCCCGGACGCCCGCTTCGAGGCACTCACCGATTTTCCCTTTGCCCCGCATTACCTGAATATTGAAGATCCTGATCTCGGCACCTTGCGCGTGCACTACCTGGACGAAGGTCCGGCCGACGGCCACGCGAATGCCGAAGTGATCCTGCTGCTGCACGGGCAGGCCACCTGGAGTTATTCATTCAGGAAAATGATTCCGCTGTTCACGGCGGCCGGTTACCGCGTGATTGCACCGGACCTGATCGGCTTCGGTCGCTCCGACAAACCCGCGGACTGGGAAGCCCACACGTTCGCAAAACAAGTCGCGTGGCTGGATCAGACCCTGCAGGCGCTGCAGATTCACAACAGTACGGGCTTCCTGTTCGACTGGGGCGGCTACTTCGCCCTGCGCCTCGCCGCCGACAAACCGGAGGTTTTTTCCCGCCTTGTGCTCTGCACCACTACCTTGCCACGCGCCAACAGCGCGTTCGGCGCGCTGTGGGTAGCGGGCTGGCGCCGCTACATCTACACGCCCGAAGCATTTCCGATCAGCGGCATGGTCAATGACATGACCGCCCGCGGCATCAACGCTATTACCACCAGAGGACTCGACGCACCCTATCCGAATGAATCCTACAAGGGCGGACCGCGCCGCATGCCCATGATGATCCCCGCCACACCGTTGCACCCGGCTGCGGCGCCGAATCGGGCCGCGTGGAAAAAACTTGCGGGGTGGGAAAAGCCCACAATGGTGCTGATTGCGCAATCCATGGCCGAACAGGGCTTCAAGCCGAAGGAATTTTACGATCAGCTGCCGGGTACCCGTGGCCAGGCGCACCGCACCTACCCGGACACCGGCTTCTTTATCATTGAAGAAATCCCGGAAGAACTGGCCAAACAAACCATCACGTTTATCAAGGCAACGCCCGCTCCCGCGGGCACCTGAACGCCGTGGAACGTCGTTACCAGGGCTGAACCTTGCCCTCGTAGGTCAGATACGTGCCCGTATTTTTCAGATTGTAGTTCTCGATCACGGTGACCAGGCCCTTGACCGCCTCGTCAGGCGCGATAAGTGGAATCGGAAAGCCGGCATCCTTGATCGGCTTCATCAGGTTGGTATCCACAGCACCCGGATCCAGCAGGCCAACGACAATGCCACGGCGATAGAGATCCAGGGCGAGCTTGCGCATCAGCATGTTTACGGCCGACTTGCTCGCGCTGTAGAAATAGCCCCCGCCGGGCCGGGCACCCGCAATCGAGCCCTGGCTGCTGGTCATCGTCATGATCTTTTTTTGCCGGCTTGCCGCCACATTGTCGAGAAATGCCTCGGCCATCTTGATTGGCCCGAGGGCATTGACCGCCATAACCTGCGTGAACACGGCGTAGTCGAGGTTACCGAGCTTCTGGGTATCCAGACCACCCAGGACGCCGGCATTGTTCAACAGGACATCGATCGGTACTCCCTTGTACTTCAAGGCGAGTGCATCGATAGCCGCCAGGTTGGTGACGTCCAGCCTTTCCACGGTGATCCCCGGAAAGCGCGCAGCCAGAGACTTGAGCTCCGCGGAAGAATCCGGATCCCGGCTGGTTGCGATCACCCGCCACCCCTGGGCTCCATAGTGTGCCGCGAGGGCAAGGCCGATGCCCCGGTTTGCACCGGTGATCAACACGGTCGGCTGGTAGTCGCCAATGGCAGACACGTCCGCAGCAATTGTCGGACTGGCCCCCAGCGCCAGGAACAACACCAGCAGTGCGCCCGGCCATCTACGGGTCTTGGAGGCGGCGAATATGTTCATTGATATCATTCTTGTTTCCTTCAGCATGGCCAGAGTGCTTGTCCTGCGGTCGAGGTCCCGAGCCCCAATCCGCACCCTAAAGGTGGCGCTTCGTGTCCGAATCTACACCGATCCCACCCTCAGGCACCCGAGGCAGGCTTTTCGCAATAGACAGCGACGTCATGCGGATCAGCTCCTCCGGCACTGCCTCCTGGTGATCGTCATCGGTGGCTTCACAGGCCGCACGCACTATCGAGATAGTCGCCCTGTAGCAGGACATATATTGACGACATGCCCCGCACAACTGCGAATGCACCCAGCACGCGATCCAACCTCGGATACCGAGGGATCGGCCCACGTAATCCGGCAAACGTGCGTCGAAGTCACGGCAATCTATCATTCCAGCGACTCCCTGCGTAAGAACCACATCCGTCAGGCCCGGCGACTGGTGACGGCCCGGCCGGCAACAGCCACGTCGGAGCCGGAGGCGGCGCGCACCTCAGGCCCCAGGCGCTGCATCAGCACCTTCCGGGCACGGTGGAGTCGCACCTTGACGGCGCCGGGCTCACAATCCAGAGCCCGGGCGGTCTCCTCAGTGGAATACCCGTCGACATCGCGAAGCAGGACCACCAGCCGGAACGGCTCCGGGAGGCTATTAACGGCAAGAAGCACCCGACGGCGAAGCTGTTCACCATGCACAACATCCTCCACACCGGGCGCGGGCTCCACCAGCTGCGGAAGCCGGCGACCCCGCTCGTCGAATTCCGATGAACGCTGCTCAAGCGACTCTTCTGCGCGTACCCGACGTTTCCGTAGTGCCACCAGGCACTGGTTTATGGCTATACCACGCACCCAGGCCGCCAGGCCGGATCGCCCTTCGAAGGAATCGCACTTGCCGCACGCGCGAATAAATGTCTCCTGAAACGCGTCTGCCGCGTCCGCGTCAATGCCCAGGTAGCGACGCGCAAGGCTGAGTACCCGGGGGCCAAAGCGACGGACCAGCTCCCGGCAGCTCCGCGGGTCTCCCGCCCGCAGTCCGGCCAGCAAGGCGCCTTCATCGCCGCCCGGGCTCGAGTCTTCCGACCGATCAACCCCGGACAACCTCTTCGCGGGGGTCTGCCCCGGGGAGCTGTGTAACCTTTCAGTGGCTCGCGACATCTTAAGTACAGGACACCATCACAGCGTCCGCAATCAGGGAGTTAATCAGATGCAACAAGCCAGACCTTTTCCCCGCCGCATCGCGGTGACCACGACGCAGCACCGATCGGATTGCTCCAGAACACCGGCGCCGGCAGCTGTCGGACCCTGCTACACAGGTGGTCACGGACTTCAGCCGCGACCTCCCGGCGACCGTCCCGGAGAGCCTCCAGATCGATGCAGCACTGCGCGAAATGATCCAGGTCGGCGTCCGCGCGCTGCTCGTGGCGCGAGGCGACGACATCGTCGGGCTCATTACAGCCCATGACATTCAGGGAGACCGCGCAGGTCGATTCCTGCAGAACCCCAGCTGCGATCACCACCCCTGCCGTCGGCAGGACACTCATGTGGGGGACATCATGACGCCATGGGATCAACTCGATACCCTGGATTGGGGTGACCTGCAGTCGGCCACCGTGGGCGACCTGATCGCCATATTTCAGACCAGCGAAGCCACTCATATCATCGTCCTCGAGTGGCTCGCCAACAGCAGTGCGGTCGTCCGCGGACTCGTCTCCCGGACGCGGCTTGAACGACAACTCAACAACACCTTGCATGCCGCGGCCGGACCGGGCGGGTTCAATTCTTGAGGACCCGATCGATCGCCGCCAGGTAGGTGGCCTTCGACTGGACCCCCACCAGCCTCTCCCGGACCTTGCCCTGCCGGAAGATCAGGACCGTTGGGATCGACAGAATGCCGAACGATCTGGCGGCTATGGGACTCCGCTCGAGGTCCACCTTGACCACTGTCACGCGGGTACCCCGTTCGGCCGCAATCGCTTTGATGATAGGCTCGAGGGCATGGCAGGGACTGCACCAGCTGGCCCCGAAATCGAGAAGCACGGGCCGGTCAATAGCCGCCAGGCCCTGCTCCAGGGTACGGTCCGTGAATTCGACAATGCCGGTATACAGTTCGCTCATGGCTACTGACGGGCGCTCACGCTGCCCGGCTCCAGCGCTCCTTTTCAAATGCAGCGTCCAATGGCGTCTTCAGCAGGTGGTTAATGTAGTTACTGAGTGTCTTGACGGACACGCCCAGGATCACGTCCAGGACCTGTGCGCGGGTAAACCCCGCATTGAGAACGAACTGGAGTTCCCCGTCCTCGACACAGCCGCGGCCACGCACGACCTGCCGCGTAAACGTAGCCAGGGCATCCAGCCGCCGATCCTTCAGGTCACCACCACGGCGCAATGCATCCACTTCACCGGAATCGACTTTGACCATATTCCGGGCAATGAACGAGTGAGCACTGACGCAGAACTCGCAGCCATTTTCAACGCTGGTGGCGAGCATGACGACCTGCTGCTCCACGGGACTCAGGGACGAGCGCTCGAAAATGCCGGCCAGCGTGAGGTAGCCCTCCAACGCCGCGGGGGACTCGGCCATCCCAGCCAGCATGCCGGGCACGAAACCAAAACGGCCAGCTATCTTCTCGAGCAGCGGCCGCGACGCCGTTGGTGCATTCTCCACCGAATGAAACTTGAATTGACTCACGATGCTTCTCCATTTCCCGATCCAACGGGGATAATCATCCAAGAGGAACCGCTTATGCGGCTATCTGTGATGATTACCTTAGGGTTTCATTGAGGAAGCGGAAATGACCACAAATCCGCCATCTGTAGCCGATCGTTCGGCCGGCGACATGCTGTCGAGAATTCTGGAGCTGTATCAGCTGAGCGCCAGCGTTTTTGCGAATCCGAGTACCTGTGGCCCCTGGCAGCTGGAAATGCCGCCCAGCCCCCATGTCGAATTTCACCTCGTGGCCGCCGGCGAGTGCTTTCTGCACCTGGATCCCGGCTTCAGTCAGCCGATCAGCCTGCAAGCCGGGGACGTTGTGGTATTCCCCCGCAGCCGCGGCCACTTACTGAGCCAGTCCAGGCACATTGCTGCATCCGGTAGCCAGTTGTTCCAGTCCGGTACCGGCCCGCGTACCGAGCTGGTGTGTGGCACGTTTGCACTTGCTGGCGCACAGAGTAATCCCCTGATCATGTCGCTCGCGGACGTCGTGATCGTGACCGGCAAGGAGGCGCGTGAGGAGCTTAAGGCCCTCGCCTTGCTTTTGGCACGAGAGGCCCAGCAGGATCGATCCGCCCGCGAGAGCGTTCTGAGCCGGCTGTCCGAAGTGCTGTTTGTCTATGTCCTGCGGCACGAACTGGAGCGGGGCACCATTCGTGGCGGACTGCTGAGCGCGTTCCTCGATCCGGGCCTGCGGCAGGTCCTGGTAGCCATGCTGGACTCGCCGGGCAGGCGCTGGACCATCGCGAAACTGGCCGCTGAGGCGCACCTGTCCCGGACCGCATTTCTCGAGCGCTTCCAGGGCGCCGTCGGCGTGCCGCCCATGCACTTTCTGGCGGACTGGCGAATGCGCGTCGCCGAGACACGACTCCGGGATGGCAGCAGGTCCGTGGCTGCCGTGGCCAGTGAACTCGGCTACTCGACCGAGACCGCATTTCGCCGGGCGTTCAAGCGAATCAGGGGCGTTGGGCCGGGTTCGGTTCGCCGGCGGGCGAATGTCGAAGGCCAGTGATCAACGGACAGGCGACGCGGCCCGAGCCCGCGTGGCACTCGGTGCGCTATCGCGCGATCGCCACAAAGCCCGAGCGTTTGAACGTCGCCTGTGCGCTGGTGAATCTGTTCATGCTGCGAAAAGCGTTGTTGCGCGCGACGTAGTCGACGTGTCGACGACATTTGCAATGACTGCCAAAGGCGCACTCTGCCTGGCGATCGTACGGGCATCGAAGTAGCGACAGCGACTACAACAGGGTCCAGCGCGCTCATAAACACCAAATAGATCAGACGTGTCCTGCGGAGGGCGGGGCCGCACCTCTACCGACCAGGACGGCGTGTCGGTCGAGGGCAGCGCGTGCGGCTACGCGAGCGCGTGGCTCACCCCTCGGGAAGTGAGCTTCCCGAAGGGAAGGCCAAGCACTACGCCGTAGATAACGTGCAGCACCAGCGTCATCACGGGGGCCATGATTCCCAGGTGTAGGCCGAACAAGCCAGCACCGGTTATGGGTATCACCGCGATCATCATCATCGCCCACGCAGCCACTCCGAAGACGACACCTTTTATCAGGCTCGTTTTGCCTGGAAGTAAACGGCGAAGTAGGGCGAACGCAATGCCAGAAATGCTCGTACCGATCATAACGTGAGCGGCCCACCCGAGGGTTTCTGGTCCGTTCATCATTGAGCTGAGCATGGCGATGACGTCGAGCTGCGGCATCAGCCCCATGGGCGATTTGATCACCATCAAAGCTGATAGCACTAGGGTGGCAGTCAGGCTCGCGAGCATACTTCGTGGAGTACTCATGTTTCTCCTCCATCGCTGGAATGTTGTCCTCGGCACGTGCGTCGCCGGACTCGTTCAGTTGCTTATCGCCAAGTGAGTCGCCGAAGTCGACGATTCCTTCCCGGCCGCCCATTGGTTTGCCGTCTCGGTGTTTGAACTCGGGTACGGTTGTATGGATGCGCGACCATTGCCTGTGGCACACAGGAACACACGTTCGTTGTGCCACAGGCAATGCGGCAGCCCGAGATATTGACGGTGGGGTTTGGTGTGGAATCGGATATGGCCGCAAATCCGCCATCTGTAGCCGATCGTCCGGCTGGCGACATGCCGTCGCGGGTCCTGGAGCTGTATCAGTTGAGCGCCAGTTTCTTTCATGAAAGTAAACCTGCTCTCGGGGATGGCGTTTCAAATATAGGGGCGCCCGACCAGCGTGTACGCCAGCGTGTAAGAACGACTACTGTAAGGAAATCGCGATGCTGGCGACCAATGACTGATCTTCTGGATGCTCTTTGGCAATGCAACGGGCCACTGCGCCCCAGAAAGTAGGCGTCCTGTTCAAGTCCATCCACAATTGACCCACTTGTGTAGTGAAACTCTGCAGCTGGGCCGGCAGGGGTTGACTCCACGTCCGAGTCTCAAATGGTTGGAGATCAACACTACGTGGAAGCGGAACGCGCCGTCGCGAAGACATTGACGTCCATGAACAACATTCGTCCTTTACCGCACCGACTGCGTGCTGTCGATGATGTAACGTCCGAAATGAACACTCGAGAAACCGACATGACTCCCGCCACTGACAACAGTCCCACACTTCAGCGGACAACGTCCGCGGCCAGGCCCGGCTTTCGTTGGAAGTGGCTGCTCTACTCCGGCGTGGCAGTCGCACTCATCGCCGCCGCCATGGTCGCCTTCAAATATTTCCATGGTCAGGAGTTGCTCAGGCAGGCGATCGATTGGGTCGCCCAACTCGGACTTATGGGGCCCGTCATTTTCATCGGGCTCTACATTTTGGCGACCGTTCTGTTCATCCCCGGCTCGGTGCTGACACTCGGCGCGGGCGCGGTGTTTGGCGTGGTGTGGGGGTCGATCTACGTTTCGATCGCCTCGACGCTGGGGGCGACCTGCGCGTTTCTCGTCGGGCGCTATGTGGCCCGCGACGCCATTGCCCGCAAGATCGAAGGCAACCAACGTTTCGCCGCGATCGACAAGGCCGTCGCAAACGAGGGTTGGAAAATCGTCGGGCTGATGCGGCTCTCGCCGGTGTTTCCTTTCACGCTGTTGAACTACGCCTTCGGCCTAACGCAAGTGAAGTTGCGCGATTACGTCCTCGCCTCGTGGATCGGCATGATGCCCGGCACGATCCTGTATGTGTATCTCGGCTCGCTCGCGCAGGCCGCCACTGGCGACCGCGCGCGCACCACCAGCGAATGGGTGCTCTACGGCGTCGGCCTGCTCGCCACGGTCATCGTCACCGTCTTCGTCACGCGCCTCGCGAAAAACGCGCTCGCGAAAAAGATTACGCAATAACCGCACGCAGAAACATTTTTATGAGCGAACAAACGCAACCGCCCGTCCTGCCATGGGACAATCACAATCGAAGACTGGTCTCCAATGTCCAC
>ENA-ORBV01005601-ORBV01005601.1-microbial-mat-metagenome-genome-assembly--contig:-NODE-5601-length-22959-cov-4.480334_pt1 | contig 22959 bp, 17 predicted proteins | sample MGYA00237777_ERZ505514 | MGnify/ENA primary metagenome ERZ505514 (study PRJEB26160, sample SAMN06269048) | microbial mat metagenome | isolation source: Oligotrophic lake microbial mat | place... | reverse complement strand
GTGTAAATGAAAGTGAAGTCAGATGAGAGAAGGCCGGCGTGGTGGCACAGGCATTCCTGCCTGGGTGGCTTGAGCGCCGGGCCGGAGTCCAAGCCACAGACAGGAATGTCCGTGCCACCGCGGACTGACTTCACTTTCAATTACACCCTCATTGGCGCCCGAATAATAATCGCGCTTCCATTCTCGCGCGTTCGTGCCCTACGGTCGCGGGTTTACTGATATGTTGAAGATCGAACCGAAGATTCGCCCCTCCCTGGATCCGGATTTTCAGCCGGCCGTGCTCTGGAACCGTAGCTTTCGCGCCCTGGTCGCAAAGGATTCCGGCGCGCGGCCCCTGGCGCTTGCCCTGGTGCGTCCGGACGGAACGGTGTTTCGTCACGACACGCGCGTGTTGGCGGCGATGCATGCCGACGCCGACCTGACGTTGAGGTACGTGGAACGGTTGTTGAAATTTCTGCTTTGGATGAAAGGCGGCAGCGGCGTGCTCGTGGCGGGGGCGGATGAAGTCGCGGCCAAGCTGGCTGCGATCTATCATCCCAAAGGCGAGCGAGCGTTTGATTTTGAGTTCATGGGGGAGAAAGTCTTTGGCCAGCGGTTCGCGATTGAGGCGGTCGCGGTCGACGCGCTGCCGGTCGCCACGGAAACCACGTCGCCGCAGGGCCGGAACTTGGATGGCTGCCGCATTGGCTTCGATCTCGGCGGCAGCGATCGCAAGGCGGCGGCGTTGATCGACGGTAAAGTCGTTTTCTCGGAGGAGATCGCGTGGGATCCGTATTTCCAAAAAGATCCCGCGTATCACCTCGAAGGCATCCACGACTCGCTGACGCGAGCGGCGGCCCACCTTCCCCGGGTCGATGCAATTGGCGGAAGCGCGGCGGGGGTTTATGTGAACAACGAAGTGCGGGTGGCCTCGTTGTTTCGCGGGGTGCCTCCGGACCGGTTCGAGGCGCAGGTGCGGCGGATGTTTTTCACGCTGCAGCAGCGCTGGGGAGGCGTGCCTTTCGAAGTGGTCAACGACGGTGAAGTCACCGCGCTCGCCGGTTCGATCGAGATGAACGACAACGCGGTCCTGGGCGTGTCGATGGGAACGAGTCAGGCCGGTGGATACGTTACGCCGCAAGGAACCATCACCACGTGGCTGAACGAACTCGCCTTCGCGCCCATCGATTATCGGGTCCGAGGTCCGCGCGATGAGTGGTCGGGCGATGTCGGTTGTGGCGCGCAGTATTTCTCTCAGCAGGGCGTGGCTCGGCTGGCCCGGGCGGCGAAGTTCGATTTTCCGGCGACGCTCGCGCTGCCCGAACAGCTCTTGGCGGTGCAGGAGGCGTTGCGCGCAGGTGATGCCCGCGCCCGGGCGATCTACGAATCCATCGGAGTTTGCTTCGGATATGCGATTGCGCATTACGCCGAGTTTTACGAGGTGCGCAATCTGCTCGTGCTGGGCCGCGTCACCTCGGGCGAGGGCGGAGAAATCATTCTCTCGCTCGCTGAAGCCGTGCTTCGCGCCGAGTTTCCTGACTTGGCGGGGAAGATCCGGTTGTGCATGCCGGATGAGAAAAACAAACGTCATGGCCAAGCCACGGCCGCCGCCAGCCTCCCGGCATTGCCCGCTCTTTCCCGATGAAACTTTCCCATCCCGCGGCTGATATCTTTGTCCCGGATGCGAAGCTGACGCCGGAAGCAGCGCTCGCTCGCACCACTCACCTGTGTGTGGCGGCGCACCAGGACGACATCGAGATCATGGCCTATCCCGGCATCGCGGATTGTTTTGGTCAGAACGATAAATGGTTCAGTGGCGTCGTGGTCACGAACGGCGCCAGCAGCCCGCGCTCCGGAATTTATGGGCACTACACGGACGACCAGATGCAAGCGGTCCGGTTTCAGGAGCAGCGCAAGGCCGCGATGATCGGTGAGTATAGCATCCAACTCCAGCTCGCTCATCCCAGTTCGGCGGTGAAGGAGCGCGGGCATGCGGCGGTGCAGAGTGATCTGGGGGCGATCTTCACGGGAGCCAAAGCGGAGGTGGTTTACCTGCATCAGCCGGCCGACAAGCATGACACCCACATTGGGGTGCTGGCGCAGTGTCTCGCTGCGTTGCGCAAATTGCCGGTGGAGCTGCGGCCGAAACGCGTGCTCGGGTGTGAAGTTTGGCGCGATCTCGACTGGATGGTGGACAGCGACAAACAGGTGCTTGATGCCGGACGCTATCCGAATCTCGCGATGGCGCTGGTGGGCGTTTTCGATTCTCAGATTTCGGGCGGTAAACGCTACGACCTCGCGACCGCGGGCCGGCGGGTCGCGCATGCCACGTATCATACGTCGCACGCGACCGACCAGTATCAAGGCATCACGTGGGCCATGGATCTTACGCCACTCGTGCACGACCCGGCGCTGTCGCTGGCGGAGTACACGCTGAGTTATGTCGAGCGCTTGAAGCAGGATATTGCGGCGCGACTGGCGAAGTTCGCGTGAAAGCGGCCGGGAAAGCGCCAGGCGGCGGGTGGGGCTCGCAGGGGTGAAGCGCGCCGACGTCCTGATTGTCGGGCAGGGTCTGGCCGGGACGCTGCTGGCTTGGGAGCTCGAGCGCGCCGGCATTGATTTTGCGATCGCTGATCAGGGTCAGGCCAATGCCGCCAGCCTGGCGGCGGCTGGTATCATCAATCCGGTGACGGGACGGCGGTTGGTGAAAACGTGGCGGATCGAGACGCTGCTGCCGCGGGCGCGGCTGACGTATCAGCAGTTTGGCGACGCCCTGGGTTTGCCGGTGTGGCGCGAGTTGCGCGTGCGGCGCCTGTTTGCCGATGAGGGTGAGCGCGCGGCCTGGGCGCGAAAGCGAGGCACGGGCGAACTGGCGCCGTTTGTAACCGCGGCGGCGGATGAGCAGGGTTTCTGGATCGAGCAGGCCGCGCGGGTGGATTTGGGAGCGCTGCTGGGCGCGGCGCGGAAACGTTGGATGGCGCAGGGGCGCCTGCAGGAGCGTCGCGCTGAACCCGCGTTGGAAACCCTCCATCATGCCTGGGTCATCGATTGCACCGGCCACCAAGGCGTGCGATCCGCGGGTGCGCCGCGCGTGGCACCGTGGGAGTTTTCCAAAGGAGAAGTCCTGCAATTGCAGTTGGATGATCTGGATCCCGGAGTGGTGCTCAATCGTCGGCATTGGGTGATGCCGGCCGGGGCCGGGGCGGCTTGGGTGGGTGCGACCCACGAGCCGGGAGTGACGGACGCGACGCCGACGGAGTCCGGGCGCAACGTGCTGGAGCGAAGTGCGGCGGAGATTCTTGGCCGCCCGTTTCGGGTGACCGGCCATCGGGCGGGAGTGCGGGTCACGGTCGTCGACAAACTGCCGGTGAGCGGACCGATTGGGACCGTGCCGGGCCTCGGCGTGATCAACGCGCTCGGCGGGAAGGGCGCGCTTTGGGCTCCGTTGCTGGCGGCGGAGTGGGCGACGTTCATTCGCGCCGGGGCGGCGATGGATCCGTTGTTGGATGTGAACCGGTTCGCCGGGTGATGCCATCGAGGAGGGCCGGTATCTGGGCGCCCTTTTTTCCACGTAAAGCTTGAGGGTACGGACATGGCGCGCCTCGGCAGTCGGCGAAAACGGCGGCTTGCTCAGGGTGCCAAACATCGGCCTGTGTTGAGCCATGTCTGCCGCTTCCTGCACCATGCGTGATGTCGCCGATCGTGTCGGCGTGCATCCGGCGACGGTTTCGCGGGCGCTGCGGAATGACCCGCGGATTACGCCGGAGCAGCGGGCCAAGGTCCTGAAGGTTGCAGCGGAAATGGGTTATCGGAAGAATCCGATGATCGCGGCGTTGATGAGCGCGCGGCGTTCGCGGAAGGCGCCCGCGTATCAGGCAACGCTGGCCTTTCTCACCCGTTATCCGTCGGCGCGAGCGGCCTTTTTTCAGAGTGAGTTCGGTAATCTGCTGGGTGGGGCGCGCACCCATGCCCTAGCGCAGGGATACCGGTTGGAGGAGTTCAACCTGCATGATCCCGACCTTACGCCCACGCGGATAACCAAAATTTTGCTCAGCCGTGGGACGCGGGGATTGATCGTCGCACCGTTGCATTCGATCCACGAGCCGATCGAGCTCGATTGGGCGCAGTTTTCGGCGGTCGCGATTGGGGATTCGCTGCCGGGCGTTTTGATCAGTCGAGTTGCGCACAACCATTTTTCCGGCCTCGCGCTCAGCGTCAGGGAGTGTCGCGCTCTCGGCCGCCGGCGCATTGGGCTCGTACTGCCGCGGCGCGTGCACGAGAAGGTGGAAAAGCGCTGGTTGGCGGCGCTGCTTTTGGATCAGTCGGAACACCCCGGCGAACGCGTGCCGCCGCTGCTGTTGGAGGATTGGAGTGAACCGGAATTTGCGGCTTGGTTTCGTGAGCACCGTCCCGATGCGCTGCTCTGTATCAATGTCCAAATTGTTCAAACGTGGCTGGCTCGCCTCGAGGTGGCCGCAGGGGATGTGTTGATCGTCAGCCTCGACCATCGAGCGCGCGATGGAGCGGTGATGGGCATCGATCAAAATTACCCGCAAATGGGTGCGGTGGCGGTCGACACCGTGATAGGCATGATACACCGCAATGAGCGCGGACTGCCGGCAAAGCCCCTCAAGCTTCTGCTCGATGGAACGTGGATGACGGCGGGTGGAGCGATAATGCTCGCGCCCGTTCCCCCGTCGTTGGGTCCCCTGGCCCCTTCAAGCGGACGCCGTGGTTAAATGAAAAATCCAGGTACGCCGGACGCGGCGAACCTGGATAATTGCTGCCGACTCCTGGCGCATCCGCGGTCGATCGAGGTCGCGCGATCGACCGCGGAGGCAGGGTTAGAAGCGGGTGCTAACGCCGAAACGGAAGCTGCGTTCGTCGCCCTTGCTTTGCAGTCCTTCCATGATCTTCCGATTCGCGGCATTGCGGACCATCGCCGTCACGGTGTACGAGCGACCGAGAATCCGGCCGGAGCACGCGGCGCCGAAGTCGAGCCGGGTGTATCCAGGAATATAATTCGTAACTGCACCGGTGGTGCCGCTGATGCTGTCCGGCCTAAAGCCGTCGAGCCAGATGATGGCTTGATTCAGCGAGAAGCCCTTCAAGAGGCCATGCTCGAACGAGTATTTGTGGAAGATGCTGCCGCTTGCGCGCGGGCGGCCCGTGATGGGCCCGCCGTTCCGGATGGGGTTATTGGGCGAGACGAGTTCCGTGTTGATGTGCGAATAATTGGCCGCGAGCTGGTAGCCGCGAAATGGCCGGTACAGAACTTGGGTTTCGTAGCCGCGCGATTTCTCGCCGTTGTCCTGGACGCTTCGGGCGCCGCTGGGCAGGAATCCGAGCACCGCGATGATTTCCGCATCGCCCAACTGGCGGCGATTGTTGGTACGTTCCAACTCAAACACTGCGGCCTCGAACCCGAGTTTGCCCTCGAAGAAAGACGACTTGATGCCCGCTTCCAAGCTCTCGCCGGATTCGGGTTTGTCGAGCAGGCGGCCGTAAACGTCGATGCCCGTGGGCACACCGGCGAAGGAGTCGCTGATCGAAGCATAGATCGAGAACGGCTTCCACGGACGATAGAGCAGGCCCAGGGTCGATGACGTCGCTTTTTCCTTGGGCAAACCTTGGGGCGTCGCCGTGGCGTTCGAGGTGCCGGTCAGAGCGGAGTTGTCACCTTGATCCCAGCGCACGCCGGCGAGGGCATGCCAGCGCTCATCCTGCGTGCTGATCACGTTGGTGAACGAAACGGCGCCGCGCGTGATGGATTGGGCGACATACGAATTGGGCACGGAGTAGCGATTGAGATCCGTCATTTCCGCCCAAGCCGGCTGAAAAGCGTTCGCCGCCAGCGCGCCGACCGCGGAGGTGGGAAACTTGAAACGCGTAAGTGCGTTGGGATTGGTGGAAGCCGCTGCGCCTTGCGCCGTGCTGGTGGAATTGGGAGTGTCGGCGCGATCGCGCCAGTTGCGGGACTCGATCCGCTCAACGCCGATGAGGGCCTCGTGTTTCAGGCCCAAGTAGTTAAACTGTCCGCGGAGATCGGCCTGGTACGTCCAGATATCCCACGTCTCTTCGTCTTTCGTGGCAGACCAGCGAATTTCGTCGCCGACGACATTGCCAGCGACGTTGCCGAGCGTCGGGTTGAGGAGGCGGGCAATGATGGTCGAGGCGTTGCCGGAGAGGCGAAGATCGCGGCGATCGCTCCTGGACCAGTTCGTAGCGGCGCGCAGGGAAAGGGTGGAGTTGAACTTGTGCTGCAGGTCGGTGCCGATGCGATAGACCTCCTGGGTACGGCGGTTGTTCGGGCCGTACGGGTTGAAGTCCCACGGCGCGATCTCTTCCGGTACATAGCCAAATCCGTAGGCTCCCACGGCGGGAGCGGCGGTGGCGCTCGTGGCGTTCGCTGACGTGGGAATCCGGATACCGGGGACGTTCAACGCCACGTTGGCCTCGTATTTTATGCTCTCACCGCGGATGTTGAAAATGGTCTGGGGCGTCAGCCGATAAACCGCCGCAAGATACGCGACCTGGCGATCGCTGCTTTCCCATGGGCGCCAGCTGTTGCCATCTTGGAAGGCGAGCGCGGCGCGCACGGCGAATTGCTTGGAGGCGGCGACGGACGCATCGAGTTCACCACGGAAATAATTCCACGAGCCAGCGTTCAACTTGACCGACACTTCATTGCGCGAGCGGGGGCGTTTGCTGATCTGATTGATCATGCCGCCGGGCTCAACGACTCCGGCCAGGAGCGAACTCGGCCCGCGCAGGGACTCGATGCGGTCGGTGGTGATGTTGTCACTGATCATGCCGACGAACCCTTCCTTGACGCCGTCACGATAGTGGCGGTTTTGCCGCATGCCGCGGACCGTGAAGGTATTGTTGTCGAAAACGGCGTCCTGTTTTCCTTGGGACGTGACTCCGGTCATGAAAGCAACGGCATCCGACAGAGTATCCGCGCCGATATCCGCCAAAAATTCGCTCGTCAAAACCTGAACCGAACGCGGCAGGTTCTGGATCGGCACATTGGTCCGGGTGCCAGAAAGTGAACTGGCTGCGGTCCAGGAATTGTCCTTTGCATCGACCACGGAAAACTCCGGCAAGGCGATGACCTCTTCGGCCGCGGGGAAGGTGGGGCGGGTCGGTGCAACTTGGGCAAACATGCCCGATCCTGTTGCGAGCGCGACGAGCGTGATGACACGGTGATACCAGGAGCAGGGTGGAAACGATCGATTCATAGCGGGTTTGACGAAATTCGCAGCTGCATCCGCGGCTTTCAATCATGCGGGTATGCACATCGTTGCGCAAATGGACCATTATCGGCGGGGAAATGACGCCAGCGGGTCCACTTCGTTGTAACTTTCCACCGCGGGACGTGTTGTTGGAGCATGTCAGCTGCTCCGCTACCTTGTAATTTCGTCCCGGTCGTACGACCGGTTGCACCCGGCTACCGGGCCCGACGCCAACGCCCATGGAGCGGGCAGAATAGTTCGGTGACGCTGGAGCGGGTTTGTGACTTAGGCCGAGACGCAGCGGCCGCTTGCGTCGGGGCGATTGATTCATTCCTATGAAAAACTCTGCCTACTTCGAATCTCCCGCTATGAACCGCCCATCTGTTGCGCCCGTGTCGGGTAATGCCCAAGCGCCTGCGTCGGCGCCAAGCGCGGGACGTAAGTCATCCAAAACCAAATGGCTTGTTATCGTCGCCGTGTTACTCGCGCTCGGCGCGGGGGGCGGATGGTATCAACAGCGGGCGGCGGCGGACAAAGGGTTCGTGGTCGTCACTGAAAAGGCGGTGGTCAAGACGATCACTCAATTGGTGAATGCGACGGGCAAGATTCAACCGGAAGTCGAAGTGAAGATCGCGCCTGAGGTTTCGGGGGAGATCGTCGACTTGCCCTTGCGGGAAGGCGCTCCAGTCAAGAAGGGCGATCTGCTCGTGCGGGTGAAACCGGACAATTATCGTTATCAGCTCGAGCAACGCGAAGCCGATCTTGCCGCCACCCGGGCCTCGTCGGTGCAGAGCAGGGCGCAGCTGATGAAGTTGCAATCCGACCTGAAACGCACCGAGGAACTTTCGAAGCAGAAGCTGGTGTCGGACTCGGATTTTATCGCAGCGAAAACATTGGTTGAGGCCGCGCAAGCTGGTTATGAGAACTCGATCGCTCAGATTCGGCGCGCGGAAGGTCTGCTCAAGCAGGCCCAGGATCAGCTGGACCGCACGGTGATTTATTCGCCGATGGACGGAACGGTCAGCTCACGTACGAGCGAAGTCGGCGAGCGCGTCGCCGGTACCGGACAATTCAATGCGGCCGAAGTCATGCGCGTGGCTGATCTCAGCAACATGGAAGTCCGCGTGAACGTGAACGAAAACGACGTCGTTAACGTCAAGGTGGGCGACCGCACCCGGGTGAGCATCGACGCGTATCCAAACCGCAAATTCACCGGCGAGGTGAAGGAGATCGCTTCGGCCGCGAAGACGCAGGGCGCCAACACCCAGGAAGAGGTGACAAACTTTCAGGTTAAGATCCGGATCGTGGAGAAGGAAGTGCCGCTGCGACCCGGCATGAGTGCCACGGTCGACATTGAGACCAAGACGGTGGAGCGAGTGATCGGCGTTCCTATCCAGGCGGTCACGGTGCGCAGTCGGGAGGGAAACAAAACGATTGAGGAGCTCGCGACCGAGCGGGAGAAACAGGCCAAGGAGAACAAGGGGGAAGGCGCGGCTCCGGCGGTGAACGAGAAGCAACAAAAGGAGCGCGAACGCACCGATCGCGAAGGCCTGCAGCGCGTGGTGTTCAAGCATCAGGGCGGCACGGTCAAAATGGTCCTGGTGGAAACCGGAATCAGTGACACGACGCATATGCAGATCACGTCAGGAGTGGCCGAAGGTGATGACGTGGTGAGCGGTCCCTTCAGCGTGATAACCCGTTCGTTGAAGGATGGCTCCAAGGTGCGATTCGAGAAGCCCAAACCAAAGGACGAGTCAAAGAAATGATCCCGGGCTGCGATTGGTGCGCGGCGCATCAACGCGGCACGACGGGACATACTTGCTCATGATTCTGAATTCCGCAGAAGAAGTAACCACTGATGGGCACTGATTGACACTGATCAAATCGATCCAGATCGATGGGATAGAACTTTGCCTCCACTTACCGGGTGAACGGCCTCCATCGCGCAACTCTGTTTGCATCCGTGGTCATCAGTGAAAATCAGTGGTCCAACTGCAATTTTTTTAAGATGATTTCCCCTCTTCATTCAGCTGCGTTCGAGACTCGAGTCGTCCGCCAGGCGGGTGCGCTCGTGATCGAGATCGAGGGCGTCTCCAAGCTCTACAAAATGGGGGAGGAAACCATTCACGCGCTGCGCGGGGTGAACCTCACGATTCGACGCAACGAATACCTCGCCATCATGGGGCCGTCGGGTTCCGGCAAGTCGACGCTGATGAACATGCTCGGCTGCCTCGATACTCCGACGGGCGGCCGCTACGAGTTCGCGAGTAAGAACGTCGCGACGATGGTGGACGACGAGCTCGCCGACATTCGGAATCGCGAGATCGGGTTTGTTTTCCAAACCTTCAATTTGCTGCCGCGCTCGGATGCGTTGCATAACGTCGAGTTGCCCCTGATTTACGCCGGCGTCTCGAAATCGGAGCGGCTGGATCGCGCGCGGATGGCGCTGGAAAACGTGGGGCTCGGTGACCGACTGCATCATCGTCCGAATGAACTCTCGGGCGGACAGCGTCAGCGCGTCGCCATTGCGCGCGCGCTCGTCACGCGTCCGTCCATCATCCTGGCGGATGAGCCAACGGGGAATCTCGATTCGAAGACCGGCGTCGAAATCATGAATCTTTTCGAGCAGCTGTACGCGCAGGGCAATACGCTGATCGTAGTCACGCACGAGGAGGACGTTGCCCGGCATGCCCGCCGCATCGTCCGCTTGCGCGACGGACTCATCGAGAGTGACACCGGGGTGGCGTGACGGCGATTCGCCCGCGCAGTACACCGGCGGTTACTTCACGACTCGCATGATCTGCGTCCGCCATCGCTGCCAACCGCTTCGTTTAACCCTTCGTTCCGATGCGCCGCCTTTATATTGAACTCATCGAGTCCGTCCGGATTGCGTTTACGCAAATTCTGGCGAACAAGCTGCGTTCCGCGCTCACCGCCCTCGGTGTGATCATCGGCATTGTGGCGGTGACGCTGATGGGTACCGCGATCAAGGGGATCGATGCCGGAGTTGACCGCAGCTTCTCTGGCTTTGGAGATGACATCCTGTACGTGACGAAGTGGCCGTGGCGGGATGTGGAGGACTGGTGGAATTTACGCAACCGGCGGCCGATTCGCCACGACTACGCGCGGCAAATCAACGAGTGGATCGCGGCAAATCCGAACGCGGCGTTGAAGGTTGCGGTCCCCACGTCGAATCGCGGCATGAACATTGTCCGTGGGGAATATCGGTTGAATAACATCTTCACGATGGGAACGTCGTCCGATTATGCGCGGATCACGCGTTCGGATCTCAAGGAGGGCCGCTTTTTCAGCGACTTCGAGGCCCAGATGGGACGCAACGTCGTGGTGATCGGATTTGATGTGGCGGACGCGCTTTTTCCGGTGGAGTCCGCGCTCGGCAAAACGATTCGAATTCGGGATCAGAACTTTCAGGTGCTCGGAGTGACTGCCCGCCAAGGCAGTTTTCTTGGTCTCTTCAGTTGGGACTCGATGGTGGCGGTGCCCCTGCCGGCCTATCGCCGCTACTTCCGGGCGAGCGACCAAGGGGAGGTTCGCGTGCAGGTGGATGTCGCTCGCATGGCCGCGGCGCGGGACGAACTGCGCGGTCTCATGCGGCGTATCCGCCAATTGGATCCGGAGCAGCGGGATGATTTCGAGCTCAACGAACAGGGGACGATTCGTTCGCAGCTCGACCCGATCAAGAACGGCATCGCGCTCGCGGGCTTCTTCATCACGGGATTGGCTTTGTTCGTCGGTGCGATCGGCATCATGAACATCACCTATGTCAGCGTGAAGGAGCGCACGAAGGAGATCGGTACGCGTAAGGCGCTGGGGGCGCGTCGGCGGACCATTTTGTTGCAGTTCCTCATCGAGGCCGTGGCGATTTGTTTTGTCGGCGGGTTGGCGGGGTTGGGCTTGGCCGCCGGATTGACGCAGATCGTGGCGTGGGTGGCGCCCGCGTTTCCACTCGTGTTCTCACTCAGCCTGGTGCTGCTTGGTCTCATCATTTCCGTGCTGACAGGAGTGTTCAGTGGCTTTGCTCCTGCGTGGCAGGCGAGCAAACTCGATCCGGTCGTGGCCCTGCGCTACGAATGAAACGAGGAGCGCGCGTTTCAACTTTTCCCGTGCCGCACCGATTTGTTGCAATGAACCTAAAAAACGCCGTTGAACCACTGATTTTCACTGATGACCACGGATGCAAACAGAGGTGTGCGATGGAGGCCGTTCACCCGGTAAGTGAAGGGGTAGTTCTATCCCATCGATCCGGATCTATTCGATCAGTGTTTATTAGTGCTCATCCGTGGTTCCTTCTTCGGCGGAATTTAGGATGAAGGCAGAAGAATATTTCCTGATGATCTGAAAAACACGTCTTCCCATTCTCCTGCCTTCATTCTTCTGCCAAACTCATCCCCGACCACGTCAAAAATCACCCACCGCCTTCCCTCGCTATCCTTTTGGCGCCCACGAGTGGAGATCACGACGGAAAACATGGCAGGAGAATGAACCTAAAAAAGCTGTTGAACCACTAATTTTCACTGATGACCACTGATGCAAACAGAGTTGCCCGATGGAGGCCGTTGAGCCGGTAAGTTGAGGCAAAGTTTTATCCCTTCGATCTGGATCTATTTGATCCGTGTTTATTAGTGCACATCGGTGGTTCCTTCTCCTGCGGAATTTAAGATGAATTTCTCTGAAACCCTTCGGCTGGCCTTGTCCTCGCTTTCGGCCAATAAGCTGCGCTCGGCTCTGACCATGCTCGGGATCGCGGTGGGCGTGTTCTCGGTCATCGGCGTGATGACGATCATCACGGCCCTGCGCGGCTCCATCGAACTGGGATTGAATGTTCTGGGGGCGAACAGCTTTCAGATCATGAAATTTCCGGCGATCAACTTCTCTGATCCCTCGATGCGATTCCGAAATCGTCCCGACATCACATACGTACAGTCGGCGCGCTTCAAGGAGTTGATGGAGGGGTACGCGGAGGTGAGCCTGAACTTGCGACGCGCCGGACGCCGGGTGCTGTATCAAGATCGGCGGACGAACCCCAACGTCCGGCTGATTGGCAGTGACGAAAACTTTATCACGAGCCGTAACTTCGAAATCGCGGCCGGGCGCAATCTGCAGCCGGACGACGTCGAGTTTGGACGCGCGGTGGTGTTGCTGGGCAACGATATCGTATCGCGACTTTTTCCGAACGAGGAGGCGTTGGGGAAGGTCGTGCGAATTGATGGGCAAAGTTACACGGTGATCGGTTTGATCGCGCCGAAGGGAACGTCCTTCGGGGATAATGCCGACACGAACGCGGTGACCACGATCACGCAGTACCTGGAGATTTACGGGCGGTCATTTCGTTCGCTCAGCATCAACGTGCAGGCGCCAGACCAGGAGTCGCTCGTCGCCACGCAGGAGATGGCGATTGGAATGATGCGCCTCGTGCGTGGCTTGGAGCCGGAGAGCGGGAATGACTTTGAAGTGTTTTCCAACGAGTCGCTGATTGAGGCGTTTAACAGCATCGCGGGGGTAGTGGCGATTGGGGCTTTTGTGATTAGCGCGATTGCGCTGCTCGCCTCCGGTGTGGGCGTGATGAACATCATGCTGGTCAGTGTGACCGAGCGCACGAAGGAGATTGGCATCCGCAAAAGCATTGGGGCGAAGAAACGAAACATTCTGATGCAGTTCCTCATCGAGGCCGTCGTTTTGTGCCTTGTGGGTGGATTGGCGGGAGTGGTCTTCGGAGTCGTTGGGGGCAATATCGGCGCCAAGATGTTGCACGCCACCGCGGTGTTTCCCTGGTCGTGGGCGGGCGCCGGGTTGGCGGTCTGTTCCGCGATCGGAATTGGATTTGGGTATTATCCCGCGTGGAAAGCGGCCTCGCTCGATCCGATCGAGGCGCTGCGTTATGAATAGTTCGTGACGCCTCGGTTCGCGGTCTATGGGGTGTGTCCGCCGATTTGACGGGGACGTGGCCTATTTCGCAGCGGAGGCGGCACGTGATATTTTTCCGGTTCCTGCTGGCAAACTCGCGGCGGTCCGACGACCGTCCGCTTGCGACCTCCACGGGTTTATCTCAACACAGCATGACGGAAGACAGCCCGATCCTGGTGGTGGAAGACAATGAAGACGACGTCTTCTTGATGCAGCGTGCCCTCGCGATGGCGGGAGTGGCCAATCCGGTCTACACCGTCGATACCGGCGCGAAAGCGGTGGACTATCTGGCCGGCGTTCCGCCTTACGATGTGCGCAGCAAGTACCCGCTGCCCGCGTTGGTCTTTCTCGATCTCAAGTTGCCGTTGATGCCAGGTCACGAGGTACTGGCTTGGATTCGAGGGCAGCGCCAGCTGGAAGGGCTGGTCGTGGTGGTGTTAACCTCGTCCAACGAACCTTCGGACGTACGCAGGTCCTACAGCTTAGGAGCGAACTCCTACCTGGTGAAACCGCTGACCGCGCGTCAGCTCGTGGACCTCGCGCGGGCGTTTAACTGGACTTGGGTGAAGCCCGTCGCAGCGGGATCAACGCCGACACCGTAGGCGTCGGCGTTGCGGGCAGGACCGATTCGGGTCGGCGTCAACGCACCGATTGAATGCCGATCCCGTCGGATGGGATAGCTGGCCGTGGAGCGCCGTGGGCTTCGTTTAGCCGCGCCGGATTTCAGATCCTTGGAAACGAATCTGAATGCGGAAGACCTTTTTCGTGCGGCAATGCACCGCACCGGTAGCGAGGTCGATTCGTTCCGGGACCTCGATACGATGGATGTCGACGACGGCGTGATACCCGCGTTCGGAGAAGACATCGATCACCATGGCGAGGGCCAGCGGATCGCCGAGCACGACATCCTCCGTGTTGATCAAAGCGACGCCTGAGATCGCATGCCGCAGCACGATCGGAATCATTTTTTTTTCGATGAACGCGGTGACCTTGGCAAAAAGCTCGCTGTGCTCGAGTTCGTAGGCGTCGAGTCGCTTGACCAACTCCTGGCGGGCGCCGACGACAATCTGGCTCGCCACCGGAATGCCGCGCAGACGATCCACCGTGCGCGGATCAAGTTCCAGGGTGCTCTGGTATTCGAGCTCCCGCAGGATATTTTGCTCCACCTCTTCAAGCGACCCTTGGGCGTTGATGAAGTGATAATGGAAAATTTCCTTCAGCGATTGCAGCGCCTCCCACGTCTGTTCCTTGAAAACCCGATAACGACGACGCGCTAGATTCTCATCGTGATCGGTGGGGCGGTCTTCGGCGAGTTCGCCGATTCCCGTACGCTCCACTTCCTCGTTCTGCAACCGAGTCTCCAGGCCGCGTTTCAGCTGACGTGCAATCGACTCCTTCTCGTCGACGAACAGCACCATGATGTGAATCGTGGGCTGGCGGAAATGAATGCTGAGCGCGGTGTGGTAAAACTCACGCCGTAGCGCGTGCATCTTGTCGACCAGCAGCTTCAAACATTCGACTTGAACGTTGGTGCGCGGAAACCCGTCGAGAATAACGCCGTCGGAATACCCTTTGCGCAGCAGTTGCCGCAAAACCAAGCGAACAACTTCGCGGTCGCCCACCATATTGCCCGTATCCTTGAGCGCGCGTGCTTCGGGTGAATCAAGCAGCGTGCTCATCACCACGGGCGGACACGTGAGTCCCCGGGTTTTGGTGATGAAAGCAGTGTTGGTGCCTTTGCCTGCGCCGGGTGCGCCGCCGAGCAAAATGATTTCTTTGGGGAACCGCAGGTTTTCGCGACCAAAGTCGGATTCCAAGTCCTGCCACACTGACTCGAAGATCAGATGAGCATCTTTGATCTCGAGATCGGTCAACTTGCTTGGAGCGGCGGGCGCGACGATAGGCGGGATGGTGGCGGGGGGCAGCATGGGGCGCGAGGAGAGCTAGCCGATCAAAGGTTGGAGTTCGACAAAAGAAAACGGCTGATCACGCGCGCCAACGAGCGAGGGTGGGTTCGCGAGTTTCTGAATGTTCTATCAGGCATTTCCCTGGAACGCGTAATATAACGCGCCTCGCAGCATTCAGGTGAGAGTAGGCCGACGGCAGTCGCCCGGCTCCTTTTGACGTAAGCTTCTGATCGATAGTTCATACTAATACGGCGGTTGGAGTGATGATACACGAATAGATGCTGGCACCAGCCTATTTTCAGCGGCGCGAGGGGCTCAGTTGAGCCGCGTCCTGACTTTTTTTAAGCGGTGCGGAACCCGCTGAAACCTGTTTGGTCAATCAAGACAACAATTCGCGCGGGCTTAGCCTGCGGGATTGTTAAGTTGAAGCTGGACCTGGCGGGGTCGCGCAAGCGACCCCGCCTTGTTTTTTTCGCTTTTGAGCCCAAGGGTTATTTCCTACCTTCTACTTATCCATGCGTATTTTGATCGTCGACGACGAGGCGGGCATTCGCAAAACGACCCGCATCGCCATCGAAACTGCCGGACATGAAGCGGCCGAAGCGCCCAGCGCGACGCGCGCGATGAAGGCGATCGATGAGGAACAGTTTGATGTCGTGTTCCTCGATTTGAAATTGGGACCGGACGACGGCTTGGATGTTTTGGGGCGATTGTTGCGCGCGCAGCCTTCGTTGATCGTCGTTATGTTTACGGCCTATGCGAACATCGCTACCGCGGTTGAGGCGATGCGGAAAGGCGCGTTCGATTTTATACCGAAGCCGTTTACCCCGGATCAGATTCGAGGGATCCTGGCTAAAATTGAGAAGACGCGGGCCTTGCAGACGAAGGTGCGCTCATTGGAAAGCGATCTCGCCGCGGAGTCGCCGCCGGTGGATTTGGACTCAGCGGAGTCATCCACCCGGGCGGCAATGGACATCGCTTTCAAGGCCGCGGACACGCCGGCCAATATTCTCATTCTTGGGCCCAGCGGCACGGGAAAAAGCGTGCTGGCGCGGGAGATTCACAAGCGGAGCGGTCAACGTGACGCGGCGTTTGTAACGGTGAGTTGTCCCAGCCTTTCGCGTGAGCTCCTCGAGAGTGATCTCTTTGGGCACGTGAAGGGATCGTTTACCGGGGCCGTGGCCGACACGATGGGGAAAGTCGCCGCGGCCGACGGCGGCACGTTGTTCCTGGATGAGATCGGAGAGATGCCGCTCGAAATTCAACCGAAATTGCTGCGCCTCCTGCAGGAGCGGGAATACGAGCGCATCGGCGAGGCCAAGGTGCGGCGCGCAAACGTTCGCGTGATTGCCGCGACCAATCGCAGTCTGGCGGAGGACGTTCGCGCGGGCAAATTTCGCGAGGACCTATTCTATCGACTCAATGTGATCAGCGTGACGTTGCCGGGTTTGCGTGACCGGCCGGCGGATTTGGTGCGTTTCGCGGAAGGGTATCGAAAGTTTTTCTCGGCGCGGCTGTCCAAGCGAATGACGGGTTTTTCGCCCGAGGTCGCGGCGGCGTTTGCGGGATATCGTTGGCCCGGTAACTTGCGTGAACTGCGGAACGTGATTGAGCGGGCGGTGATTCTCGCCGGACGGGAAACCATTGAATTGTGCGATTTGCCCGAAGAGTTCGCGGTGAAACCCGAAGTGGGCATTGCGGTCGGTTCCCGGGTAACGATCGATGCGCTCGAAGCTGAACATATTCGCCGCATTCTCGCGCTCTCGCGGAATCTCGAGGAAGCGGCCCGGGTCCTCGGCATCGACCCGGCGACGCTCTATCGCAAGCGGCAGAAGCTCGGTCTACTCTGATGCCCGGCCGGGCACGAGTCCTCCGCTAAAACGGTCCCGCCAGCTTCATTCGCGGAACGATCCCCCATGTTACGCACTCGCCTCTATTTGGGATTGTTGCCACTGCTGCTGTTGATCATCGCGACGGGTGGGTACGCCATTCACGTTTGCCGCGACCTGGCGGGGTCGTTTTCGCGAGACTTGGTCAACAACTACCGGGCGGTGGTCGCAGGCCAGCAAATGCGCACATCGGCCACGTTGATGACCAGTGCGCTTTCCCATTATCCGATGGGCGAGGCCGAGCGGCGGACGTTCCAAGAGCACCGTACGGCGTTCTCAGGGGAGTTGGTAACGCAGGCGAAATTATCCGCCGGTTCCGCGCGGGCGCGCGTCGTGGCGGACGTTGAGACGCAGTTCAACAACCTGACGAAACGAGGCGAGCGCCTGATGGGCGAGGTCGACTCCGGTGCGCTTCGGGACCTCGACACCACGATGGACCGCATTGTCGAAAACAGTAACGCCAACGTGGCAGTTCATGTTGCGCTGGATAATCTCACCCGGCACGACGCCGCCGCAGCCCAGCGCACTGCGGTCTATGTTGAACAGCTCGCCGAGTCCACTCAGCGCGTGATGTTGATCACGATCGCGGGCGGATTCCTCCTTTCCCTGGTACTGGCGTGGCGGCTGGCATCGTCTCTCTTGCAGCCAATTCAAGCGCTGACCGCGTCGGCGGTGGCACTCGGTGAAGGCGACCTTGAGCGGGAAGTGCCCGAACTGTCGCGGGATGAGTTGGGCCAGCTGGCGAGGGCCTTCAATACGATGGCGGGAAAATTGCGGGCGTATCGCGACGCGACCCTCGCGCGGGTGTTGCGCGCGCAGCGGACCATGGAGGCCACGCTGACATCCGCACCTGATCCGGTGTTTGTCGTGGGTCGGGATGGAACTCAGGAGGTGCGTAATCCGGCAGCGGAAGCATTCGCGAAAATTCCAGAATTTGAGCACGGTTTTCCTCCGGAAATCGCCACCCCATTACAGGGGGTGCTTGACCGGGGAGAGCATTATCTGCCCATCGATTACGGTCGCGCCGTGACCTACCGTGTCGGGCGTGAGGATCGTCATTATCTCCCGCGTATTCTCGCGATCGGCGATAAACTGACCGAGTTCAACGGGGCGGCGATCATCCTGCAGGATGTCACGAAGTTCCGCCTGATGGATGACGCGAAAACGAATCTCGTTGGTACGGTTAGTCATGAGCTGAAGACCCCGCTGACGAGTCTGCGGATGGCATTGTACCTGTTATTGGAGCAAAATCTAACGGCGTTGTCTCAGCAGCAGCGCGAACTGCTCGAGGATGCGCGCGGTGATGCTGACCGGCTGCTGCGGATTCTCGACACGCTGCTCGATCTCACCCGGCTGGAGAGTGGCGTCTCCTCGCTCGAGCGCACCGAGATCGGCGTATCCGCACTGATGAGACGCATCGCCGGGGAAGCGCATCCATTCGTGGACGCCGCCGGGCAGCGGCTCGCGGTGGTGATTGCGCCTGAGCTCAGTGGCGCCAGCCTGATGGTCGATGAGGGTCGGCTGAATCACGTGTTCATGAACCTGCTGACGAATGCGTCCAAGTATACGCCGCCCGGCGGATTCATCACCTTGAGCGCGGCTCCGGAAGAGGGCGGCTTCATTCGTTTCAGTGTCCGCGATCAGGGCCCGGGCATACCCGCTGATAGTATTGGCCGCATCTTCGAACGTTTCTATCGCGCGCCGAACCAGGAGCAACGCACGGGCGCCGGGTTGGGATTGGCCATCGCGCGCGAGATCGTGGTGGCGCACGGGGGCTCGATTTCGTGCACGAGCACGGAAGGTCAAGGGAGCGAGTTTTACTTTGTGATTCCGCGTTGACGCGTCGTCGCCACGGCGACGCAGGGTTGCACTCCATCAATTTTTTCGTAAAGCTACGCACGAAATAGCAGTTGCGGTGTCCAACCTCTCCGACGAGTCCAGCCGAGCCGCCCCCGGTGCCACGTCCCGTAGCTTCTCCCATCAATCCGTCACCAGTGAAAATTACGCCATGAAAAATCGACACGACACCAGCACAGCAGAAACTCCTGAACAGCTCATTGACCATATCAGCCGGCTGATGGCTGAAGCCGAGGCCATGATCGCAGGCCCCGTGGCGGAGCAGTCCCCGGGCAAACTCGCTGACATTAGGGCGCGCCTGGAATCTGCGCGTGAGCGCATGAACGACGTCTACGACCGGGCCCGGCACAATGTCGTGGCGGGCGCAAAGTACACGGACGAAACCATTCGGCAGCATCCTTACCAGTCGCTCGCGATCGCGCTCGGCGTTGGCGTCCTCTTGGGCGCGTTGATCAGGCGTAACGGTTCGTAACCGGAAAAAAACGCGTGTCCAGCTCCTCCAGCTTACTGGGTTCTCTGCGTGGCTTTTTCGACTCCGTGGTCGGGTCGATGCATGATCGCATCGAACTGCTCGCGGTGGAGATTCAGGAGGAAAAACACCGCCTCGTTCAGATTCTCATCTGGGTGGGTGCGATCATGTTTCTTTCCTTCCTCGTCGTCGTATTTGCGAGTCTGGTCCTGGTCGCAATTTACTGGGACACCAACCGCGTGGCGGTTGTGAGTGGCCTCGCCGGGACCTACCTCGCAGCCTTGGTCGCCGTCGTCGTGGCATTTCAGCGCTTCATGCGTCGTCAATCCAAACCGTTTGCCGCCACCTTGGCGGAACTGAAGGAGGACCGGGCATGTATGCAAACGAGCAACTAAAGGAGCTGGCTCAGCGCAAGGAACTCTTGCGGGGACGTATCGCGCTCCGCCGAATGCAGACGGTGATCACCGCGGCTGACCTGGCGCGTCCGCTAGCGCTGGTGGATCGCGGACTGGAGATATGGCGGCAGTTCTCGCCCATGCTGAAGATGCTCGGACTGCCGCTGAGTTTCCTTGGCTTGCGGGCGATGTTCAGTCGCTCACGTACGCCGGCCGGCCCAGGCGCGAGCCGCAGGGAAGGGACGGGCTGGTTCAGTACACTCCTCGGAGCGCTACCGATTATCATTCAGGTTTTCCGTGCGTTCTCGTCGCCGCCATCCGGCACCGCTGCGGGGTCTTCAAGCTGATCTAAAAACTGAAGCCCCGTTGCTGCAATCGAGCGGGCCTTGGTTTGTCCCAGACCCGCTTCCGAATGTTCGTTTTACGTTAGCGGCGTCGGGACAAGCAGCTCCATCCCTGCGGCCGGGGGAGGCCGCGGTCCCAGGGGACAAACCACGCGATCGATCGCATGAGTCTGGCTCGGCGTTCAACGCAATCTGGATTTTCCATCCATCGCGATTTTGAAATACAATTACCGTTTGCGCTGGATGAGCTGGGGGGCCGCGTCCATTTGTCCGCGGGTCACGCCTAGTTGATTCAACAGCTTCAGTTCCCGCCAAAGATCCGCGCCGGTCATCTCGCCGCGCAGCAACTGGCCGTAGCTCTGCAGCGTTCGCTGGACCTCTTCGGGAGATTCATTGACGAATTCAACGCGGAAGTTGCGGGCTCCCAGCTCGACCAGGCGTTGCACGTATTCCGCTCCGGACTGTGCCCGATTATTGAATACGGTGTTGCGACAGCCCGCATCGGCCTTGAGCGGAAGCTCCGCACCAACCCGGTCCCGCAACGCCACCCGATGCTTGTCGCAGGGACGGCCGCAATCGCGGTAGTCTTTACCACTCGAGAGAAACGCGCAGAACACGCAGTGCTCCATGTGAAACATGGGCATGTGCTGATGAATGGTGATGTCGAAGGCGTTCCCGGGCGCCGATTGCAAGAGCGCCTCGAGCTGGCCAATGTTCAGGTCGTAGCTCGCCGTCACTCGCTCCAAGCCGTGGTGGCGCAGGTAATAATCCGCCGCCCAGGGGTTCGCCACGTTGAGCGAGAAATCGCCCCGCTTCCGGTCGCCGGCGAAAAATGCGAGATGATCGTAGTTGCGAACCAAATACCCATCGGCCTCGCACGAGCGTACTTGCTGGAGGATCCATTCCTCGCCCGGCTTGAAGATGCGCGGTGGAGCGACCCAGATCGAAGCGGGTGCCGGGGTTGGAGCGGAGGCTTGCAGCTCGCGGAATCGCTCCACGGCTTCGCGATAAAATTTCGGGTTCTCGAACTCGCAGTATAACGTACGCACGCCGGCGGACCAGGCCGCGTCCAATTGTTCGGGCAGACGTATGACTGCGATCAGTTCAGGGGCAGTGGACGGAACCGCGAGCGTACTGAAGTCAGGGCGGTGGGAGAGCTCAGTGGTTTTCCAGCGGCGCGGTTGGGCGCGGAGCGTGATGAGCGCACTGACGGCGTCACGTCGCATTCGGTTCAATTCACTGACTGGGGCGATGACCGCACCTTCGATAAAGTCGCGTAGCTCGCCGAGCTTGAAAGGAGTGCCGCCCAGCCGGCCAAAATGGTCGCGGAGCCGCTCGGGTGTAAGCGGTTGCTTTTCGGCGACGGCCAAGGGAGCAACGGAATCGACCTGAGTCACCAGCCCGTCCGCATCCTTCAGAATCAACGTGAGCGGGGTGCCGGCGCGGCCGTGAACTTCCACGGTGATGGGCCGTTGAAAACGGACTTGTTCGCCTTCAAAGGTCGCACGTAATTCGCGGTCAAGGGCCGGGTCATTGGTCTTCCACACGAGCTGGCCGACGCGGACGCGCCGCCAATCGATGTCGCCGTGACCAAACCGAAGGGTGACTTCGGCGCGCGAGCCGCCGAGCGGTTGAACCTGATAGATGCGCCCGCCTTCTTCTCGCTCGGCCGGACGACCGGCGTCGAACACGACGCCATCTCCGGGTTTGAGGGGCGCCTGCGGCCGCAGGGTCACCGATTCGTCTTCGACCTGGGAAATCTCGCCGAGGAAAACGCCGCGTTTCGTGCCGAATCGAGCATGAGCGAGTTCCTGGTTGTGGATGCCTCGAAACCAGCCGCTGTAAAGACCGCGGGAAAATGCCATCTGCAATTCGTAGCCCGGGGGTTGGGTCGGCGACGGTCCCGTCTGGGACGGGCCTGGTGACTCGGGCGGGCAGATTTTGTCCAAGGCTTGCCGATACACGCGGGTGATGCTGGCGACATACTCTGGCGCCTTGAGGCGGCCCTCGATCTTCAGACTCGCGACGCCGGTGCGTACCAGCTCTGGCAATACGTCCAGCCCTGCGAGATCCTGCGGACTCAACAGATACCGGCGATCGCCCAGATCGATCTGCTGGCCGTCCGAGATGAGATCGTACGGCAGGCGGCAGGCTTGCGCGCACTCGCCGCGATTGGCGGATCGGCCGCCGAGCGACTCGCTCGTCAGGCACTGGCCGGAGTAAGCCACACATAACGCGCCGTGCACGAAAACCTCCAAGGGCAAACGCGAGGTGGCATCCTTTTGCGCGGCTTGGATTTTCTCAATCTCTGCCATCGAGTTTTCCCGCGCCAGAACGACGAGCTGCGCACCTAACTCGCGGGCGAAATCAACGCCCGCGGCACTCGTGATCGTCATCTGCGTGGAGCAGTGAATGGGGAAGTCGGGAGAGATCGCGCGGATCATCCGGCAGATTCCGACATCCTGCACAATCGCGGCATCCACTCCGGCGGCCACGATGGTGCGCAGATAATCCTCCGCGGCGGCGAGCTCGTTGGCGAACACCAGGGTGTTAAAGGTCACGTAGCCGCGAACCCCGCGTCGATGCAGGAACTCCATCAGCGCGGGCAGATCGGCTTGGGTGAAATTCTTTGCCCGCATCCGGGCATTGAACCGTTCGAGGCCGAAGTAAATGGCATCGGCTCCGTTCTCGACGGCGGCCCGCACGCATTCCCAGTCACCCGCGGGAGCGAGGAGTTCCGGGCGGCGTAGGGCTGGTTTGGTTACAGCGGCGGGTGCGACAGAAGGAGGGGACACGGGAAAGCGGTAGGGAGGGCGCGTCAGGCGGCAGCTTCGCTGGGTTTAACCACCGGTGAGACTGGGAGCGACGAATTGGCGACGTGGGGCGCGGCCGCCCGGAGACGCGCGGCCAAAACCACCGTCAGCACGAAGAATGTAATCGAGGCATAGCTCAAGAGCGG
>ENA-ORBV01005599-ORBV01005599.1-microbial-mat-metagenome-genome-assembly--contig:-NODE-5599-length-22961-cov-5.419289_pt1 | contig 22961 bp, 8 predicted proteins | sample MGYA00237777_ERZ505514 | MGnify/ENA primary metagenome ERZ505514 (study PRJEB26160, sample SAMN06269048) | microbial mat metagenome | isolation source: Oligotrophic lake microbial mat | place... | reverse complement strand
ATAGATAAAACTTTTGCTTCCGCTTACTCTTACACAGATACACACCTCATTTTACAAGAATAGCCCCATCTTTTTACAGTCATGTCATATCCACGATTGTACTATTGATGATACTCCGCATTTTACTACTAGCTAGCTAGCTAGCTAGCTAATGTTGTTGATCGATAAAACAACAAACAGGGAAGCGATTGAACAACACCTGCATGCTGATAAGTACAGTACGTTAGAACTCAAAGTCGTCGCGACACAATCAAAAAACAACAAAGAAAGTTGATTAGCTAAAGCAATAGATTGTTAGCTTGCCATTCGAAGGACAAGACTGCACAATCCTCCTCATTCCATAACTATATATTGGTAGCAACATGTCGACAACCTCCCTTGCATCCTGCTCCACTATAACGACTACACATTCCCATTATGGTACTAGTACTGGCAGTGTGAGCAGTCGTCCCTGTGCTCCCAGTTTGGATTTTTCAAGGTTGCAATTCTATGGTCGTGAACACGAATTGGCGACCTTGCAAGGCATGGTCGATCGTCTAGCAGCAGCAAGTGGGTCAGCAAGGGAAACTTCACATAGAAGTAATACTCAGGAAGAAGGACAGGAAGAAGAAGGACCGGAAACCATTTTGGTCTATGGCTATTCCGGCAGTGGAAAAACAAGACTCGTACAAGAGGGACTGGGACTTGTGCCTGCTAGTAGTAGTACACAGACTAGTAGGGATAGAAGTGGTCGAAGCGAGGCCAGAAGAAAGCGAACACGAAACCAAAATTGTTTGGTGGGATGTGGGAAATTTGATCAGCTCGGAGGCGGGGCATCCAACACCAACAACAGTTGTCGTGATACCAGTAGTACTGTCACGGCTTGTACCAGTCGGCCATTTTCAGCACTGCTGGATGCCATTACTGACTTGTTGATGCAAGTCTTTTGTGATTTGAATGACATGGATTCCAGCTCGGATTCCAACTCTTCCCACTGCAGCATGATCACGCTGCAAGTCCAAGATCGGATACGAGCTCGAATGGCGGCCATGGATTTGGGGATTTTGAATCACTTGATACCCGTTACCCTCTACGATATTGTGGGTCTTCCGGAACCAAATTGTTCGCCCCCAGAGGAGACACGGAGTGCCGGTCTGGATCCTTCTAGTACCGCTCAGTTGCCACTGTCCTCCACAGCAACCTCGACAAACTCAATACAACGCATTGGAAAGGCTCTGGAACAGATCTTGTCGGCTGTCGCACTGGAACTCAATCACCCAAGAAACAATACAGCAGCAACAGCAACAGCAACAAACTCGGGAACAGCTCTGATACTCTTCATTGATGATTTGCAATTTGGAGATGCGGTCACGATGGATTTGTTGGTTCAACTGACCACATCTTCGACGCTCCAAAAGCAAGGTCATGTTGGATTTGTTCTTTCGTATCGAGACAATGAAATGGAACATGCTTGGGCGGATCGGTTGGCCCGGATTCATACCAACAAGAACAGTCGGCTTCATCTTCAAGGCCTCGACACTCCATCCATTCAAAAACTTTTGCAAGATTTGTTGCGGTTGCCAGAAGATGACGACCAACGACAAGAAGATGCCCGGGCACTGGCCGCATTACTCCACGAAAAAACACTGGGCAATCCCTTTTTTATACTACAAGTATTGGATATGCTCCAACGAAAACTGTTGATCACCTACAATTACACTACCACCTATCAATGGGAATGGAATTTGACAACCCTCGCCGAGGAAATGGAATGGACCCAAAATGTCATTGATTTGGTGGTTTCCAAACTCAACGATTTGGGGGACAATCAACTCTTATACGTACTACAAGTGGCAGCTTGTTTGGGACAACGCTTTGCTTTGGAAACTCTCCATGAAATACTGTTGGTACACAACACGGTTGGAACAGTACTGCAGCAGCCCTCATCATCATTATCGACAGCGCCAACGACGTCAACTTGGTCGTCCAAACATCTAAACTCGATTCTAAAACACCTTTGCCAAGCACACTTGATTGAACCCGTCGTCTCGCATCGGTTGTCGGCCAGCGCGTCAACCTACCAATTTTGCCACGACAAGATCCAAGAAGCGGTGTATTCGACCATTGCTCAACCCGTCCTGATGCATTGGGAAATCGGGCTCAAGCTGAAGCACAAACTCGATGCCATGATGGAACCTCGACCAGATGAACAACCGCAAAGTCTAATCTTCCCAAAACAATCGACCAATGGAATGATAAGCGATGATGATGACCAACAACCGCAAATGCTGTTCTTCTTACAACCAAAACAATCTACCAAATATAGTATAAGCGATGATACCACTATCCTCGACGTTGTCTTTCAATTAAATCAAGGCATGGCCCGTACCTACCAAGACTCCCCCCATGATTTTCGGGAGATGGATCACATGGAATTGGCCTATTGGAATCCTCGAGCGGCTCATATTGCGACGGCGCAATCTGCTTTCTCGTATGCCCTTCAATACATTGACGTCGCCATGAATCTCATGACCAACATGACCCGCCGAAAGCATACAAACACTACCGCCATAACGGAAGCTGCTGCAAACACTACGACTCCTTGGAATAAGAGTGTTTGCCACCACGACAGCGAAAAGACCGGGGACAGATTTCGCAACAGTCGCACAACCATACGCACAGCCAGTACGACCAGCAGCGATACCTTTCGTCACGATGATCCAGAACATCCGCAATGCTACGCTTGGCAACAGTATTACCCAATGATGCTTTCGCTGTCAACACTGGCCATCAAGGCTTATTTTTACGTCGGTCGACTCGAGGATTGTACGCCACAAATTCAACATCATTACCAACACACTCGACGAATGGAGGACAATTTACAGATATACCCGGTGGAGATATTGGCCAGTATGACACAGCAAGGCGTGGGCTGGTCGATTGATAGAGGCATTGCCATTTTGAACATTCTTGCCGAAACATCCAAAGCCGAAAAGAGGAAAACTAAGACAAAGAAGAAGTTTACCAAAGTACAGCGACGACCCGGTCTGGTTCAAATCCTGAAAATGTACTGGCGCATTCGCAAGCGATTGAAAAAAGCGGCCGATCCCACAAATGGTGGCATGCAACGTCTTGTGGAGAAACTGCCCGTCCTTACCAGTCCACGTGAGCGTACCTTTTATGATATTCTTGGCAACCTAACCGCATCCTGCTGGACCGCTGCGGAACACATGCTCATGGCATATCTCGTCTTTCTGGGAGTGGAGCGCCAATTGGACAATGGATTTGTCACGGCCTTTCCCTTTGCCTTGCTCACAAGTGTCATGGGCAGTTTTTTGGAATATGATATGGCATTCGAACTTGCGGAGACTGTATTGGCTGTCATGGTAGATCAGACACCTAAGGAAGATCAAGCACGATCCGAGATTTGTGTCCGAGCCTTTGGCATGTTTCGAGTCCCTATTCGGGAGCACATTGGTCCAACCTTACGAGCTCACAAGCTGGCCTTGGAAGTGGGCGACAATTTGTGGGCCGGAAATGCCGGGACCAACTACATTCAATGCTGCTTGCATTCGGGTCACCTGCCACTTGGAGAATTGTGCAAGGATTCACTTTCTATTATTGAATCCGTGGAGAAGCTCCAGCAAGAAGCATGTCTCGAGTATGTTCGGCCCATTGTACAGTCCCTGTTGAACCTACATTCATCATTGAGGGATCATCGGGCCGTCGTTCGGTTGGATGGACAGGTCGCACATCGATCCTTTTACACCAACTTGCCCAAGGACAAATTGGCCGTCTTCCATGTGTATCAAACGTACCAGCTAATGCTGGCGCTGCACTTTGACGATATGGATGTTTGTCAAGAAGTGACGGACCTGTATTGGAAAAGCTCGAAAGAACCCGATGGCCTGTTGCATAGCAATGTTGCCAAGCGATTCTATTATGGACTAGCATCATATGCCCTTGCTGTAGCTGGAAGCAAACGTCAGAGAAGACAACAATATCAAAGAGGAAAGATCATGGAACGACAGCTCAAGGCACTCGCTAAGAATGGCAGCGTCAATTGCGTCCACCTTCTTCAAGCATTGATTGCCGAACGATTGGCTCAAAGTGGAGGGAGGAGGAAGCAAGTTGAGGTGAAAGGCATGGTGGTGAAGCAAGCATATGACAAAGCGATTTCCATTGCTCTACGAGCGGGGTTTGTTTCCGATGCCGCGCTCATCTACCATCGAGCGGCCATATATTTCCAAAGAGTAGGTGATGCGGAGTTTGCCATGGAGTATACCGAGAAAAGCATTGAGTTGTACGCACGATGGGAGGCATGGTCGATTGTCCACACAATGTGTAGACGGTATGGACTCACTATGAAAAGCTATTCCTCGTCATTTTCTCTCGCTGGTTCGTCTACCATGAAGAGGATTTCTACTGATATTTCCCGGTCTAGTAGCAGGGAGCTCTTCCGATAAACCTAGCTAGCTAGTTACTGTAATAATAATCCTTTTTATTATCCCATGTTATATCATGTATATTTCAGCATAGCCAATTGACTCAATAGGAATTTCTGTGCATCTCGTTGTCGGCATGGGAAAATCAGAAAATTTCTACTTTTATTTCAGTCAAGTAGTAGGGAAGTCTCCCGATAAAGCCACTAGTAAAGTGTTCAGTAATATGTGTATGTAATATCCGCACTGTAGTAGCTGAAGCAACGAAAGCCTGGTCCACTAACTTCGAACTTGGAATGAAGTGAGAAAACATCCCGTTGAAGTGTACTACTTTGGACTGGGTATCGCTCGCACCTGCTAAGAGATTTCTTCCATACGACGGCAAAGCTACGAAGGCTTCTCTATAATGGTACATTGATATTCTGGTACTAGTAGCATAGTATGCTTCAGTGCCACGCGCACTCATAAATTTACACACACCGGCCATCGTTTCAAAGCACAAAGAAATGCTGATGGCGGGTCTTGCTTCCTCCCAAACTCAACTCAATGACTTTGGGGGGCGGCTAGGCTTCGCAGCTCGGGCCTGTCTACCAAGTTGGCGATTTACGAGGGACTGTGTTTGCATTCTCGTAAAGGAAAGGACTGTAGTGGCAACACGTTGGGTGTCGTGGCCGACAGATGTTCCTCTGTTCCATCTTTGATCTTTTTCACTTGTCCCATTTTGTATTTAGTGGAATTCTCACACAGTGGATGAGTCTTCTCTCGTTCGACTTCCAACGACAACCCTAGCTTCATCGGGAAGGCGTCCATGGCCCACGGCACTGATTGTCACGAATGCTGCCCAACCTGTTCGTCCAACATGTCATTGAAGTGCTTCGCAACGGATCTTGGCTTCGCCTTGATTCCCGTAGAAACACCGCGGTCGATCACTGGGGAAAGCAAGTCACCCCGTGCGGCAACGATCTACTAAGCTAGCAGAGTTCAGATGAGCAGAAATCCAATGGCAGAAGAAACATTTTTGTCGGCTGTACATTTCTGCACGACAACGATCGACAAGAAGGACAATCTCAATCATGCCGATCAAATGCTGCGTTCTGCTAGTTAGCTAGTCATCTTCCATGATTAGTATTACCTTCTATACAATATTATGCGGTATTAGGTATGTTAGTAGTAGCTTATAGCCGCTAGCTAGATGTAGATAGTAGTACAAACAACATCATCGTTGTTACTCTTTTCGTTCGTTGTTTTTCACGTTGACAATGTGTAAACGCTTAAAATTGGCTGGACACGAACATTGTTTTTAGGTTCTGCTTTGTTAAATATGGTTTTCCCTACGAAAGGCGCACTCTATGCAGCACTGAAGACAGTGCCAGCACCATCGATCGCGCTGTCAACACCACCGCTGAAGCTTGCGCACCATTGCAGTCGATGCCAGCAACCTTGACCACGCTGTCGTGTTGAGATATTTGTCGAAAATCCGTGTCGAAAATCCGTGTCGAAAATCGGTGTCGAAAATCGGCGTCGAAAATCGGCGTCGAAAATTCGTGTCGAAAATCCGTGACGAAAATCCGTGACCATCCGTGACCAATGTCGTCGTGACAAATATCCGTGACCAATATCCGTGACGAATATTCGTGCACATTTGCGTATCCAACGTAGATAATACGTACAATCCTACTGAGTGAATTGTGTTCAACACAATTCACTGACTCAGGGAATTGTGTAAAACGCACTTCAACGTTGTTATTAATTGAAGTTAGTGGAAAAGAAGCGTTCTTATTTCTATGAAAAGAATTGTTCTTTCGTTCCTCGCAGTAGAAATGTTCTTATGTTCGTTTGTTCGTACGACGAGCCACTCACGATAAACAGCGTAGCTTATTAGTAAGGGTCTGATAATGCGAAAAACGATCAACTGAAATCCAAGAACAAATCCACGGAGTAACCGCTGCGACAGACATCGATTGTTGCAGCTGACGAACACCAAGTCTCTTGACTTACGGATTCGTAGCTAACTGCTTGCGCTTCAGTAGATGACTATCTATCAGGACAGCTAGCTAGCTACTAGAAGCAAGGACGAGAAAATCTCGGCGATGCGAGAAAGCAGTCATCTTTGTCTCTAGCAGTTTCGCAATCCTGCGGAAAAACAAACTCCTTCACACGGGCGTGCGTTTTTGTGGCGTACTAAGAGCTGTCGATTATTTGTTTGATGACTGGTATGTATGAGGATTGCGGTTTCTGGGGATCCGACAACAGAAATTTGAGGAATGAAACAAGTCATCTATTGAAATTGAAAAAAGCGTAATGGAAGGCCAATCGAATTCAACAACTTGTCGTTGCTGAATGCGACGCCAACGATGTAGAATTACTAGTTTAGCATCCAGTAGCAGCAACGACAGCTCCCATAGAGGAATTTGAGTCTGTGATATAATTTACAGTTTATGTTTGCAGAAAGATTTGCGGCGTGGGGTTTACAAAAGAACATTCATAGCACTCACCCATGACGGCAACGTTCCAAGACAAGTTAGTAGGGTCTTAGAAAGGAGATTTATCCCCCAAAAGCAGTCCGTTGTACGTTCGCAGGTAGTGTTTGAAATAAAAATGGGACGATGTCGATACCGTAGTCCCAATCATCATCTTCAACGACGGCCATCTTTCTTCTGCTGAACGCAGTCAAAGCACTGGGTGGACCAGCACCGACCTTGTCCCGACGTCGTTCTAAGCCAATAGCACTGCTCCTTCCAGATCACGAAGCGTGATCACTGTTCGCCATCGCATCCACTGGCTCTAGGCATCGTAGTAAATGTCGACATGAATTTCATCTACTAGCTGGCTACTAGCTAGCATTGGCTCCGATGATCGAAGAGTGCAATTTTCGACCCGGCGTCCACTGCATGCTTGGATAGTCATAACCATCTTCACCGCTGTGGTCATCTTTGCAAGCGCAGCGGTGTTGCAGTCAATTACCTTTTCTTGTCTTCAACTTTCTCACCTACACCTAAAGCAAGTAATCATTTTTAACTCACTCTTCGCTGCTAGTCGGTCCCTCATCTCCTGTGGGTTTGGGCACAGTCTAAAATTTACTGGTAGATCACATGAACTCAGGCCAGCCTCAGGACTGGCAATTGGCTGGGCTAATCATGCTGGAGGGGGGCTCTTCTCTTGTCAAACTGCTCTAATCCAGCAGAAGTGTTTCCTTCCTGTGGAAACACTTCAATTTTCAACGCATTCTCCCTGAAGGTGCAACTTGTTTTCAATCAACAATGTGGTTCCACATGGGATGCAATGCCCATTGAAAATGGCACCAGCTGACAGTCTCATGAGTCTGAACCAAATCCACAACGAAGGGGAACACCTCAGAGGGCTTGACCTCACTGTTTTCATTCTCATTTTGCAGCCGCAACAAAGTTTGGGAATTTTTGTTTGGGGTCAGGCAACACAAAGACTGGAGTCACAATCAAGCTGCTAGCAGTTGTTTCTCATCATTTTCATTGTTTGAAAAACGCTGTGTTCCAGAAGTCACACTCAATTTTTCAGTTCCACAGTTGATTGTTTTCTGGTTTTTGTCTTCCTTCTCTTCACAACAAATGCACAAGTTCAATGTCTTGGGGGGGGATGTTTTGTTTGTTTGTTTGTGTTTTCCAATTTTTGTTTCCTCATCTTCACAAATGCAACTTGCAACAGAAACATTTGCATTGATGCTTGATTCAAAAAGTGCAAAGATTTTGTTGTTCCATTTGCCAATTGTTTTGAAGCATGCTGTTTTGTTTCATTTTGTTCTCAGTTGTGTGTTTCTCAAATGCAAAGGTTTTGGAGACAACACAAGTCCACTGTTTGGTCACAATTTCTTCTGGGTTGCAGCAGCCCACAACCCTGTGGCCTTGTGGTCCTTCTCTGGGTTCATGGAACCTGTTTGTGAACTTGGATCCATTCATGCACTGAAATCATGTTCTTACAATTGCTGATCGTTGCACAATGATCACATCAAAAGGGTGATTTTTGGCTCTTTCGGGACTGTTTCATGTCTCAGTCAGCCCCCAGCTCCATGGTGGGGGTGATGACACACTCTGAATTTGACATCGGGGTCCTCTCGTGGGTTGGTTGGATCCATTCATGAACTGAAACCACATTGTTGCCATCGCGGATCGTTGTGCAATGACGACGGCAAAACAGGTGCATTTTGGCTTTTTCGGGACTGCTTCAAGTCCAGGTCAAGCCCCAGCTCCATGGTGGGTTTGATGATCCTCTCTGAATTTGGCATTGGGGTCTTCTCATGGGTTGGTTGGATCCATTCATGCACTGAAACCACACTGTTGCCATCTTGGATCATTGCACAATGATGACGACAAAACAAGTGAATTTTGGCTTTTTGGGGACTGCTTCAAGTCCAGGCCAAGCCCCAGCTCCATGGTGGCGTTGATGATCCACTCTGAATTTGGCTTCGGGGTCATCTCTTGGGTTTGATGGATCCATTCATGCACTGAAACCACATTGTTGCCATCGTGGATCGCTGCACATGCACTGCGCTAAAAGCTGCAGGCCTTTTGAGTTGTTTGCAAATGAAAATTGTAAGCTTTAGAATGAAGCTAAAATGAATGCAACATTTGAGAGAGGTTCAGCTCGAGATCCTCGGCGCAGTCCTCTCTCTGCTGCGTTGAACGATGCTTCTGCGTGAAGAATCGGCGTGCCAGTTGTGTGGTTTGTTGTGACTTTGTTGTGCAACGACAGCTCGTGTTAACAAGGAAACAGAACAAAACGTGTTCTGTCATTGCAACGGTCTAAAAGACATAGCCGTTGCGACATGCAGGCCAGCGTCTGCTGACGATGGTTGCGTGGTCGTGGATTCTGTCCTTAGAGACCTTCTTTGTTGCTTGTGAAGAGTTGGGCTAGCAGCAACTAGTCCGACACGCTGAGAAGCGCATCTTTCGTGAATGAGTCACGACCCTGTGAGTCCCGCATGAGGACACTCTGTGCATAGCCAATTGTAGGCAAATTAGGGTGTTGCGCTGCTCCAAAAGAAACCTCATGACACTCAGTGCATCACGGTCACCCGCTTTGGAGGTTGCAATGAATCCTGCTTGCACGCCTGCTTTGCCTGTTTGCTTGTTGCTTTTTGTGGCTGCTGTGGCATTTGTCAGCCAGTTTTTTTGCTCTGGATGGACTTGTTCAGGAGATCAGTTGAATGAAGATTGCAACAGTGTCTGTTGGCAATGGGTGTTGCCTGGGCACAATCCAACAATTTTTCAGTGATGTCAACATCAACAAGCTCACACAAAAAACACTTCAGTTTTGTTGCAACCCTTTGGATTGCTTCATGATTGATGCAACAGTTGGCAACAGAGAAACATGCATGACTTTGCACATCTGTGAAATGAAAATTGAAAAAAGTGCACTCACATGCAGGATGCAGACAAAAAATCTATTTGTTTGAGGGTTGTGAAGAATCTTGGGGAAATGAAAGAACCAATTTTCGGACAGTTTTTGTCATCCGTTGTTGATCAACAATTTTGAATCTTCTTAGGGCACATTTCTGTTTCTCTTTTGAAATTGAACAAAACACGAAAAAGGTGAAATTGACAACAGTCAAAAGACTTTTGGGTGCTTGCTTTGTTTCACACATTTCTTTCTCTTGGGATTCAGAACTTCACAGTTCCAGCATCCCATTGAACCTTTGTCAATGTCAAAAATGTGAACTTGTGCCGATCAGCTGATTGTTGGATCTTTCAACAAAAATGGAGCAGTCAGCGCATGCACCAGTTCTTTCTTCTTGTTGATTGACCTCATGTTTGATGTGTTTGTTCCTTCACTTTCTTGTTGAAAGGACCAAACAAAGTTTCAGACCATTGTTTCACAAAAAATGAGGAACATTGGGCTCTCTTCCGTTTCCGAACTTGAATTGGAGATGCACGGTCTTTGCCTTGAAGAAACCAAGACATTACAGAAGTGATGTGAGAGAAAGCCAACACAGCAGATGTTTGTCTGCACCATTTGATTAACAACCAAAAAATGCACAGCAGGGGACATGATAAAGTTCCAAACTGCAAAGTTTTTTGTTTCCTTTTGAAAACAATTGGACACACATGTGCAAAGAAAGGAGCAAATGAACACAACTTGATTTTAGAATAAGAGCATGATGCTTAGAAAATGCGACAGAGCTGTGATGGAGAATTTTTCATTGAGCATGTTGGAGACAGCTGCCATCAGACAATTTGTGAACCCAAAAAATGTTGCGACTGCATTTCATTCTGAATTGAGAACTGGTTTTGAAGATGTTGAGTAACTTAATTTACACAGATCAGGTTTGGCGACAGGGAACAAGGATCACACAAGTTAGCTGAAATGATCCCAGTGAGTTAATGTTCACCATACAACCAAATGTAATCAGTCAAATTTCCAAGCTCAGAAGGAACAGTTCCGGTGATTTGATTTTTTTCAAGATCAAGTTCAACAATTTCAGTCATCATTGCAAGCTCAGAAGGAACTGTCCCAGTGAGTTGATTGTTTTCAAGGTTAAGATGCATTAATGCAGTCAACAATCCCAACTCTGAGGGAACAATTCCAGTGAATTCATTGTAGCTAAGAGCGAGGAAAGTCAGGGCTGTCAGCATTCCTAACCCAGACGGAATGATTCCAGTGAAATTGTTCATGCTAAGACCTAGCCCACGCAATTCAGTCAGCCTTCCAATCTCCGAAGGAACAGATCCACCAAGTTGATTTAAGTGAAGCCTGAGACTCGTCAATGCAGTCAACATTCCCAGTTCAGACGGGATGGTCCCAGTAAGTTGGTTTTCATAAAGATAGATGCCAGTCAATGCAGTCAGAAACATTAGCTCTGCAGGAATGGTTCCAGTGAGTTGTTGTTTCCACATTTCAATGCTTGTGGTTGCAGCCACATCCCATGTTCTACCAAAGGCAGCAACACTTTCCACAACAGGTCTGCTTGTTGTTGGGCTGATTGTTGGCATTGCCGTTGTTGGTGGTGAAGTTGGTTCAGCAGTGGTAGGAGATGGTGTAGGCGCTGACGTTATGGGCATTGTAGTGGGCTTTGAAGTTTGTGGAGGTAATGTTGGCTTCACAGTTGTAGGAGACTGCGTAGGTGCTGGAGATGTTGGACTTGATGTTGGCTCAGCAGTGGTAGGAGATGGTGTCGGCGCTGCAGCTATGGGTATTGTAATAGGCCTTGAAGTTTGTGGAGGTAATGTTGGCTTCACAGTTGTAGGAGACTGCGTAGGTGCCGGAGATGTTGGACTTGATGTAGGCCTTGTAGTGAAAGGTGACGATGTTGGCTTGGCAGGAGTAGACGGCACTGTAGGCGACGGAGTTTCATCAGTCGGAGAGAGAGTAAGTACAGTAGGGATTTGGGCCAGAGTGGACGACGGCTCTTCGGAAGAATTGGCACTTGGGATTGCAGCTGTTGGTGGATCCCCATTTTGGGATGCTAGCTCTTTTTGGGCACCGCTACTTGTACAAACTCCGCTGCCACAAACAATTCCCACCGAGGTAACTCCTGCTAAAAGAAGCAAAATTCCAAAGCAGAACAGTTTGGATCCAGTTGTAGATGGAATGCACCTGGCCCAAAGAGAGGCATCCTCCGGACTCACAATTTCTGCATTTGGAATTGCATTTGTATCTACCACGATATTCCCGCTGGCGACGTTGTTGTTGCCGTTGATGCCATGGTTGTCTTCGTCGACTAAAATTGCTTCAACGAGATTTGCTGCATTTCCGCGACTTGCAGTATTTCCCGTTTCTTCGTCATCTTGTGGTGGATCCTCCTCGTCTTCATTGTCTTCGTCTCTATCATAGTTGTAATCTGCAACATTTGGTTCGCTAGTAGTAGGAAGAACGGGGGGAGGATCACAACGGCCACGATGGTGCCCGCGAAATTTTTCATGCGGAAAGGGTTGGCGTTCGTGATGACGATGACCAGTTGCATCAACACCAAACTTTTCATGCGGAAAAGGCTTTCGGTCGTGATGAACAATCGAGACACCTGGGGCATCGGACTTCTTACGTTTGGCTAGTTGTTGTTGTTTCGCTTGTCGATCCTGTTCATCAAGCTCTTTGGCAAGCGCCTTGGCCGCTTTGTTGGAAGTAGTAGACTGATGTTGCTCCTTCGGGTTGAGCGCATGCTCACCCAAAAGGTTTGAGGCAGCAGCAGCGTGCATTTCGTCCGACATGGCAAGATGGTCTGGTTCGGAATTAACAACATTGCCGCGACTCCTAGTAGTTGCAGCCGCAGTAGATGTGACGGCACGGTCTGTGGAGGGAACAGAGCCGGGGGCGTTCATTTTGTGGCATAGGGCGATTTAAGAAAGAACAATAGCGATGGGAATGAAACGTTTTATTTTATCCTGAGACTGATCAATACGCTACTCTTGATTCGGAAAGCAGAAGTGATATGTACGGGTATCAGGTAACACCAATACGTAGTGGTTTTTCATCAGGTCAAGGACCGCAAGCGATTTCCGCCGGCTGTCGCACTGCTACTCACCGTTGTTGTTCCTGCTTGTTGCACAGCTTGCTCTGCGATCTGGCTAGCCAGTAGATCTACTACTATTACCACCACTTAGTAGCAGTGGTAGTAATTATTTCTGAGGCAGTAAAGTAGCTAGCTACCGGTAGTAGTAGCTACTAGCTAGCTAGTAGTAGTAGGTTCAGTAATATGCAAGTTCGCAACGGAGGTTCTCTCTGGTGTTCGGGCTCGCATAAACGAAGTTTTTTTGATGACCTGTGCTTTCTTGGGACGTGGGAGTTAGTTTGTCTGTCTCTTGGCAGTCACTGAAGACACTTCTCGTCACCTAGTCGTGTTTTTGTGTATGTCGGATTCTCGCACCGGTACGCACCAGTATTGCTCAGATATTGGTAGCAGTAGTGTAGCCGCTAACTAGATAACTAGTAAGCTATTAGCTTAGGAAGAGGCAGAACTTCAACGTTTGCTTGCCTCGTTCTGGTGTGCCGGTAGTTAGATAGCAATTGATGTTACAGCATCATGATCAGAAAGGAGCCAATGCCTCCTTGTTTCTTCCCTGCCTGCCAACAAGCACGCTCTGGGCGGCAGGCTGCGACACTCCACTAAGCTGGCATGCACAACAAGTGGCCGGAGGCAGAACAGGCCTCTAAAACCTTGGTACGGAACTCAATGCTAATCAAACCTCTCAAGGATAGAGACGGAACCCGAACAGCAGTACTCAATCCTACGACCGCTGCACCAGCAGCCAACCTGTCTTCTTGAGTCCATGATCGCGAATGGACTTTATGGTCGCATGCCATCATCACTTAAGCCCAACTTATTAGCTAGCTAGCAGTGTGACAAGTGTAGTCTTCTAGCTCTAGATGATAGCTACTGATATACTTGCTATCGGTAGCTAGCAAGCTCACATTGTATCTCTAGCTCTGTTTAGCTAGCTAGTAGAGTAGGTAATACAGTAGCTACAGTAGTAATACCAAGGTGCCTCCGTCAAAACTTATGACGCCCGTTTGGAAAGACCGATATTCCTGGACGCACACTATAATTTGTTCGTTAGCTTCCGTCAAAATGAGTGAGTCAGCGGTTCTTGTTAGGGATGCAGTGAAATGCATAAAACTTCCACCGAAATGCAACACACTTCAGTTTGTTGCACCTCAATTTTGGATGAATGACTAGTTAAATACAAAACTTCTTAGCCTCAATTCGGCAGTACACGTGCAAATTGGATTTGCATGGTAGAAATGTGTGTGTAGAAATGGCGTAGAGAAAATCCAATTTGCACGTGCAAATCTACACGTGCAAATTGGAAATTCTCTACACGGTTTCTACTTTAATTTTAGTACCGGGCGACACCTTCTAAGTTGACGAAAATGTCACCAACAAAGATCCAAGCCAACAAAGCCACAACCAACCGAATCTTAATCTTTCTCATTCCTTCTATTTTCTCATTATTTTAGAAGGCTTCGCTTCCTCTTCTTGTGGTTGCTCTATCTTCATTATAAAATCCTTTTCGACCTCATCAAATCAAATCCAAACAAAAGCCACCATGTCCATGTTCGCAATGCTCATCGCCAAGAGTGCCGGCCTTGCCGTGACCGGTACTGTCTTGGAAGTCAAGTATGGTCCTCATCCTTCCTCTCATACGAGTCATCCAACGGGGCCCAACTACTTTTTCTTGACGCCCGCCATTTTCAGTGTCATGAGCATGTGGGTGATTACCTTTGGCATGAAGGTTGGAGCTGGACGTCGGGATGCCATTGAAGCCGCCAAGAAGGATGGCGAGAAGGATGTCGAAGATCGTTACGATTTGCCCAATTTGTACGCCCAAAGTACCAGCAAACACGGCAAGACTTTCAATTGCATTCAACGTGCCCATCAACACATTTTCGAGACCTTTCCTCAAGCCATCTTGACGGGATTGGTGGCTGCCGCTAGTTTTCCCTTGACGGCCGCTGCTTCGTCGCTCTTGTATTTTGTGGGACGGTACCATTTGAGCAATGGCTATGCCTGTGCGGAAGGAGATCCCTCCAAACGGTACTCTTCGCCACTGGCGTCGTATATGTGGATTGGTTTGATGAGCAATTGGATGTTGGCCTTGGGATCTTGTGTCTTTCAGATTGTCGGAAAGAAGCGAATATGTGGAGTGGAATAAATCGACACTATTCCTCAATAATGAATGCTGAATGTGGACGCCGTAATTTGAATTTTATTTGAGGGAAGGATTTGATTTTATCTCTGCGTGGAATAAAACAATATTTGGTTATTATGATGCTTATTGTCGGACAGCAGTCCTCAAAGAGGCAATTAAACTAATTACTGACGCCGTAATTTGGATTTAAAAAAAATATTCGGCAGTAGCCATTACTGACTTTGATTTTTTTGTAGCAGAATATACCATAAAAAAATGATCCACGAACGAGGGTGCTTCCTCTCAACAAGTGGATCTGGTACCAAAGTGTCTGCACGATATCTCGATCATAAGTGATATTTACCAGTCGTTACATCTAGCTGTAGTAAGTCGTTCCATTGTCAGGATTCCAACCCCAATCCCCACAATATGAAATGCCCCGTTTGACAACGGAATCGGAAAAAACATTTTGCTTTCTTTTGGTCGACCACGGATGCAACGTTTGTTGGCCCCTAAAGATAGCCTGGCTTTCTAGGAACCTTTCATGCCGGGGCCACCCAGTCTTCAATCAGCGATTACAAAATATTCCGATGTCTCCGACCAATCGAAGAGCTTAAAATTATACATCGTGGAAGCCTCTCAGCGGGAAACCCCGACGAATGTACCATGTGGTCAGCATCGGTGTGAAGATACATAAACATGGCGCTCAGGGTGGGGCCGTGGTGGTGCGCGTTTTAGAGAGCAAGTCTAGGAAAGAGAAAAGCATTTGCATTGCCTTTGTCGAGTGGCAAAAACAGTTTCGACTCCAGTAGAATTATATTTAACATGTGTTTTCTACAGAGCCTGTAGCACAACCCCCCGCCCCCTTTTTAGTAGCTAGTCAACGAACAAGACGTCCACCTGAGCATGATACTACAGAGACATTCCCAACTCACACCACAATCTTGTCCTCTTTGGGCTAACCTTGGAATTTCACGGCTGCGGTTGACAGTCGCTGTAGCGAATTCCCGCGACAAGATTCGTCTCTTGGTCGAGTCACGATCATACACATTGGCATCCACAATCACAGGAGATACGGCTGCATTGAATTCGAATGCTGAGTTCCGTCAGGGCGCACAATTCGGACGGCACGCTTCCTGTCAAATTGGAATTCCCTCCAGAAACGTCCAGGAACCGAAGCTGCGATAGTCGACCAAGCTCGGAGGGCAGCGTTCCCGTGAGTAGATTTTTACCCAAAAATAAATATTTCAAAGATGAGATGGAACCCAATTGAGATGGGATAGTCGAGGTCAAGGCGTTATCTGACAGATGAAGATAGCGCAGTTCCCTCAGGTTTCCAAAATGGCTTGGGATGGGTCCAGTGAGTTGGTTCGACTCTGAACCAATGTAGGAAGCGTTCCTTAGCAAACCCACTTCGGAGGGCAAACTTCCGGTCAGTTTATTTCCGTACAGATACAAAAAGTTGAGCGTACGCCAATTGCCAATCTCCGTCGGTAGCGTGCCTGTTAGCGCACATTCATGTAAATCCACCGTGGAAAGCTCGTTGGATAGCATTCCAAGCTCGCTCGGGATGGATCCTGCCAGCTTCTTATTTCCGTACAATTGAAGATTGGCCAGGCCTGACAGGAGACCCAGTTCCGAGGGCAAAGTGCCCGTGAAATCTCCGCCCGACAGGCGAAGGTTGCTTAAGAGTGACAAACGGCCAATCTGTGACGGAATGGCCCCACTTAAGTCGGGATTGTCCGCAATGCCAAGGAACTGGAGGTTGGAGAGCCGCCCAAGCTCTGTAGGGAGTGCTCCGCTGAGCCTGTTTTGGTCCAAGTCGAGCGTCGTGAGCAACTCGAGCTCTCCAATTTCACTGGGTACATTTCCAGTCAAAAAATTGGCGGACAGCGAGAGCACTTCCAAATGGGCCCGCAGCCATCCCATCTCGCTTGGAATGTGCCCCCGAAGAGCATTGTTACTCACTTGAAAGATACGCAATCGTGTCCACGACGGAATAGCTACTGGAATGGTCCCAGTAAGCTGATTTCGTTGCAGATAGAGTTCTTGCAGGTTCGTCATGAGTAAACCAATCTCCTCCAAGAGTGCTCCCCTCATCTGGTTGTTGGACAGTTGTAGAACTTCGACAGACTGAGGAAATCGGAGAAAAGCTTGGGCATTCCATTCGAAAATGTTGCTTTGAGAAAAGTCGACTACTCGAAGATTGGTCAATGGCTTGAGGTCGGGAAGAAAATCCATCAAGGATGTCGGAACCTTGTTGTTGGGCATTCGAATGGACTTCAAGTCCGTCAACATGGCAACTTCGGGCGGTATGGATTCGACGTAAATATCTACCACTCTGTGTCGTCGAGAGTCCACGGCCGGCACCGTAAGGTGCTCGTATTTGCCAGCGTCATTACACGCTGGAGGATGAAGGAGGCTTCGTGAGAATGATGATGCCATGCCTGGTTCTTCCATCTTGTATAATTCTACCGCCAGGACGTACGAAAAATCGCTGGTATTATTTTGCGACGTGTAGTACCAGTTGCATTCCGATGATTCGTAGTCCAACCAATTTGTCTTTTCTTCTTCTTGCAAATCACGGCGAATGGGATCTCGTCCATGTTGATAGGCCTCCATCGCTTGTACGGCTTCTTGCTCTGCCTTGTACACTGTGGTAATTTCGGGATCAAACCAGGAGTAATACGTGGTCGCGAGCGCAAATCGTTGTTCTTGACGCCATTGCGGGTACGATTCCAAATTGGGATCGTCCGTCATCCATCGAAAGGCTTGAGCTTGAGGAGAAGGAGGATGCATGGCAATGTACTGCCATGTTTCGTCGGGAAGATTGGCCAATACGGCAAAATCCGATGGTGCGTCTGCTTGCGGTTGTTGCAACGCTGTTTCAACGACGGAGGTTGCGGCTGGTGTTGGCGCGACGGTCCGCACCTTTGTAGGGCTTCCCGTTGGGCCGCTGCTAGTGGAAGAGGAGGTTGGCTTGCTCGTACTGACTTTGCTTGGCGCTGGAGTTGGTTTTCTCGTGGACATCATGGCCAACAATGATGGAGACGACGTTTCTGCGGCAGTAGCCAGCGAGATGACTTGTACTGCCGACGGTGTCAGTGTTGCGATCGGTGCACGACTGGTTGGTTCCAAAGTGGGTTCCGGTTTTTTCGTAGACTGTATTTCCGCGTCAGTGACCTCGTAGTTGGCTACTCCTGGTGCCGGAGGCAAGCTGGTGGAGTTCATAATGGGAGTCTCGGTAGGACTGGAAGTAGCAACAACAGCTTCGGAAGGTTGGAGGGTTGGAGAAAGAGTGATGTCTCTTGTTGCTGCTGTTGTTGGAGTTCCTGTGGTTGCACTGCTGGTTGGCTCGAGCGTCAGAGTCTCCGTACGACTCTCTGTGGGACTCCCCGTGACTTCCACCTCGACGGCATCGGATGGATCCGCGGTGGGTGATGACTGAGCGCCTTCTACGACCATGGAGGTGGTCAACATGATTGTTTGAGATACTGTTGGCGCATCGGTTTCAACGACAGTCACTGTTGGTGAATCCGTGATGATGATCGTTGGAGACACTGTAGGTGCATCCGTTTCCACAACCGTCTCTTCGCCGGGTGCCTCGAAATCATAGTAGGCATCATTGAGTTGTTCTAGTTGTGTGCCAGACTCGTCGATGGGAGCGGTTGTAAAGTTGTACATGGGCGGCTCGTTGGTTGAAATAGGAGCCGTTGTAAAGTCATAAGTGGCCGGGTAGGTGGTATCCAAAGGAGCAGTACCTGGCGGCGGTGATGCCATGGACGGAGAAGGACTTGGGGGCGTGGCCACAACAATGGATGGCGCCGCCGTCGTCGTGGTTGTGGTACTAGTACCAGGTACCATGGTGGGCGGTTTGGGAGTATACATAAAGACGGGAGCGGCCGAGGTGGGTGCCACGGTCGTGGTTGTGGATCCACCATCATCGTCCCACCACAAGATATCGTCGGGACCAAAGCGAACCACCAATCCCAAAACAATACACGCAAGGCCCAACAAAATCATCATGCATAACATAAATCGGCAACAGAACAAATTGTTATTGTCACCACCATTGTTGTTGTTGTTGTTATTGGCTCGTGACTTCGTTGGCCTGCCGGCAGCAGCACCCGCTGCCCCCACATTTTGGAGTTGCTGTTGATTTTCCACATCATACTCATCATCTTGATAATCAGCTTCGTCATCATCACTCAGAGGTGCCGCCGGCACCACACCATAACTCTTGGTATTGGTGGCCGTTTGGAGTTTGGGAAGTTCGCTCAGCCGTTCTTGTGGCGTGCTGTGGTTGTGGTTGCCACCGTCACTGGCGGCATCATAACTATCATAACTGCTGATATCATTGTCCGCGTCGACGTCGTAGGTCGTGGGAGCAAAAGGAGCCTTGTGAGTGCTGTTGTGCAGAGACGAGGTGGGTGGTGGCAGTGACAACAAGGCAGCACCCTGGGCCGATCCTGCTTCTTGCTGTTGTTGCTGCTGTGATCGTTCACTGGCTTCGACAACTTCTGGGTCGTAGGAATCATCACTGCCGGAACTTTCATCCTCCATGGCATTGGCGGCGGCAGCAGCAGCCGCCGCCTTGTCTCGTGCAATTTGGGCTTGTAACTTCTCGTATTGTTGTTCTCGCATCGAATTGGTGGACCGGCGTGAGATATCAATGTTGTTGTCGGAAGACTGATTCCTGCGATTGTGGTTGCGAGCACTACTGCTGGCACGACTACTGATGCTGTCATTGTTGTTCATTGATGGCGGTAATGGTGGTGGTGGTGGTGCTTGTGCTTGTGCTTGTGCTTGCGGTTGTTGATGTGATTCACGACGTGCCGTTTCGAGTTGCTCCTCCATGCTATTGTCAATATTGTCGTCGTCATCATTGTGACTGGAATCCTGGTCGGAATGAAAGGAGACCGACGTAATCGGAGGACGCGCGCGCTCACTATCACTGGATTCGTCGTCGTCCTCGTCGTCATAGTTTTCTACATCGTCTTGATGGTGTGGTGGTGGTTGATCTGCTTCTGCTTCTGCATCTACATGATCGGCAGTACCGAGGAGAGGTTGTCCCTCTCTGGAACCACTACCAGAAGAAGCACCCGAACCACTACCAGAAGCACCAGATGTAGAAGCACCAGACGTAGAAGCGGCAGAAGCCACCGCCACGCCGGCAGCTACCGTGGCCATGACGGGAACCACAGGAACCAGGAGTTCCTCTTTGTCTTTGAGAGAGGCCGCCGAGTGCGAGGATGCCGCCGAGGCGGCCAAATTACTGGCACTGGAAGCGGCTCGGACATAAAAGGTATGCAACTTGTCCCGATAGGATTGCATGTGCGTACTCGCTTGTTGATTGGCCTTGGGGGGTTCGTAAGAAGACGACGACGAAGAGGAGGCCTGGGCAGCCTTTTTGGAAGAGGACGACGATGTCATTCCGGACGAATCCTCGAGGGATGCGGTCGGAGATTCCATGGGAGCGTTGTTCGTGGTGGATTGAATGACTAACTTTTGAGCCTCCACTTCATGGGTGTTGACGGCTCCCAGATTTGGTGGTTGTGGTTGTTGTGGTGGCATGGGATTCAAAGGTGGTGGAAGATCCTGCTTGGCGACTCCCACTCCCATGATGTCTTCCAAGACATTGGTCGTTTTCTTGTGGTGTTTGCCTTGCAACTTTTCCTTGTTTCGTTGGGTGCTATCGACATCGTCTTCGTCCATGTAAATATCGGTCGACAGCGAGTCATCCTCGTCGCCCGAAGAGGATGGCAATGCAAGGGTGTGGTTGTGGTTGTTGCGGAGATTGTGAGGTTCCATACTGTCCAACCAAGCGGCTTCTGGTGGAGTGTGATGGTGATTGGAATCCATGTCTTCTTCTTGTTTCTTTTCTTCGTCCGATAAATCCCGGGATGGCGCTTGCTGTACGACGGCTTGTGCTTGTGCTTGTGCTTGTGCTTGTGCTTGTAATGGCGGTGGAGACCCGTGATGAGAATCACTTGTCGTAGGACTGGTAGCATCGGACGTAGGAGAGGTGGAAGCAGGAGATCCTTCTTCCAAGCCATTGTTGTCAGAAGAAGCAGAAGGCATCGATGGCACTTGGAGGACTCGAACGTTCATTCCTTCCCAATGGGTGTGACCATGACCTTCCGTAGTACCTACCGTAGTGGGTGGCATAATGTCCCCCGCCAATCGAGCACGTGCTATCGAATAAAAGTCTCCCTTGCTGCGCACGGTATGATGACCCGTTGTGCTGTGCGTGTAATTGCCACTGGTGTAAAGAGAAGCACTGGAAATGGTGTGATTGGGAGACGGCATGCCCAGCAACGCACCACCTTCATTACTACTAGTAGTGGTAGTAGGTCGCACGGGACTTTGATGGGGCGTCGTTGTCGTCAAGGCACTGTAATGAGCACCGGCGGTTCGTTTGGCGGCTTCGGCAAAGAAGCTCGCTTTCTTCTTGGTTCGATTCGGCGTGCTAAATACGGATCGCGATCGTCGAGGACTCTCCACTTCGGTCAAGTCCGAAAAAGTGTGCGCAATCCGAAGGGGATCATTGCTACTAGTAGTATTGTTGTTAGTCGATGTGGCCCGTGACGGCCGATTGGGAGTGCTTGTCATGACTTGTGTTCGTTCAGAATGACCTCTTTCGGTGGCAATGGTGGTGGTTGTCTTGAAGATTGAAAGACAAACAATAACCCTACCTACTTAACTAGCTACCAGGATAGATGCCGAGTAGCTACTAAGCTCTACTATTAAAAGTGGTCTACTAGCTAGAGTTGGTTGGGCAAGAGCTACTAGTATATACTAGCTAGAGTAATGATGATGCCACTGGACATTAATGTCGGTTGGTTGTTGGTTGCTGCTGAAGGTGTTGGTCACTAACACTACTAACTAGCTAGTACTAACTAACTAGTACGACTGTCACGCACCACTTGTGTTGTCGCCGCAACTACAAGCAGTGGACAACGTCTCGTGCATCATTACTGTGTGTTCGTGCTCCACCATGGCGCCCTTAGCTTCCCGCTAGCGCTGCACCCGTTTCATTGGATTAATAATGCGCACCTCATTCGTTTTCCCTCCATACTTCACCCTATCAACATTGGCAGGCAAGGCTTTTCACCATTTGAATGCTTAAACAAAAATGGCGCCAACGCAGCCCTACACGTTTTCGAAGTAGTACGCTTCAACATGTTGGAAGCGAAGGCAAGTCATGAATGAAGACACGTACAGTAGGACGTACGAAAACGGTCCGTCCACTCCGACCAGAGCAGACTGGAATCGGAATGGTGATGTGTGTGGTCCATTCCGCAATGTTTGGGCAGTCAACTGCCATTTGTGGCAGTGGCAAAAAAAGGGACATTTGAAGCTCCTCCTGAACCCACCAGTAGGAAAGGACGTGGAAGTGGATCATTGTGCTCATCAAGAGGATGTCATGCTTAAAACAAATGATTGAAAAATCCACACGACATGTCATTTGGGATGTGCACAAACTGTTCTTGCGACTGCAAACAACAATGTGATCCTTTCAATTGATCATCTCTGTGATTGGGCTCCCAATCAGAGATCCATCATTAAAATTCTGAACTAATTGTCATTTGTGATGATTTGTTTGACATTCACTTTTGGGTGGTTGACGTTCTTGTGAAAACAGGGGTGATGTTCTTTTTCTTTGAGTCAAGTTTTGCATTTGTCTTCCAGAAAATGTGCAAATTGTGATCCAAAAGCTAATTGAAGATTGAGATTTAGCTCAGGAAGATGTCAAAATCACAGTTCTTTTTTGGGAACATGGGATGAAGTTCTTTGTTCTGTTGAGTTGAGTTGAGAGAGCGCTGCTGGAGAGTGGAATTCAAATGAAAACCACGCGCGCCACTGTGGTCAAACTGTCTCTTATACACATCTGACGCTGCCGACGAATAGAGAGGTGTAGATCTCGGTGGTCGCCGTATCATTA
>ENA-ORBV01005597-ORBV01005597.1-microbial-mat-metagenome-genome-assembly--contig:-NODE-5597-length-22977-cov-5.362664_pt1 | contig 22977 bp, 18 predicted proteins | sample MGYA00237777_ERZ505514 | MGnify/ENA primary metagenome ERZ505514 (study PRJEB26160, sample SAMN06269048) | microbial mat metagenome | isolation source: Oligotrophic lake microbial mat | place... | reverse complement strand
GCACCTGCGGAGACCCCCATCACGGCACACGGTGCGCCTCCGCTCCCCCTCGTCACCGGCGATCATCCGTTTCCTCTCGAGGCGTCGCAGGCAGCGGCCGACGCCCTCGGCACCGTCGTGCGGCTCGTTAGGCCGGGCGACGACGTACTGGTGCTGATCTCGGGGGGGGCCACGTCGTTGCTTGCCGCACCGGTTGACGGCGTGTCGCGCGACGGCATGCGCGCGCTCTTCGACGGACTGCTGGCATCGGGGGCGCCGATCGGCGTGATGAACGTTTTTCGCAAACGCATCCTGCGCTGGGGGGCAGGACGTCTGGCCATGGCGCTGGACGGCGCCCGTGTGCACTGCCTCATCGCGTCCGACGTCATTGGCGACGACGTGGCAATAATCGCCTCGGGACCATGCGCGAGCGACCCGCTCAGGGCGTGCGACCTGGTCGACCTCGCCGAACGTTTGCACCTCTGGCCTCACATTCCAGCAGAGGTACGCGACTTTCTCGATGCCACGAGCGCGGGTGCGCGCGCCGAGACGCCGAAGTCGGGAGATCTCGGCGCTCGGTGGCCCGGCGCGCGAATAATCCTCAACAACGCCTCCGCCCTCGACGGCATCGCCGACGCCGCGCGACGCGTCCCGATCGAGCACGTGCACGTCGCACCGACGGCACTTGAGGGGTACGCGCGCGACACCGGCGACGCCATTGCCCGTGCCGCCGTCGCCTACGCCACCGAATGCCGCGCGTCGTTAGGCGCCACGACGGCCTGCCTTATTTGGGGGGGCGAAACGACCGTGCGCCTGAACGACGCGCCGCAGGGTGGCGGTGGCCGATCGCAGGAAGTGGCGTTGGCGGCGGCCCGAGCGCTGCACGACGAGGGTAACGCCGCCCACGGCGTGACCATTCTCGCCGCCGGTACCGACGGCCGCGACGGACCCACCGACGCCGCCGGCGCAGTGGTGGACGCCTTGAGTTGGAGTCGCATCACCGCCGCAGGGCGCAACCCGCTGGTCGACCTGGAGACGCACCGTTCCTATCTCGCACTGGACGCGTGCGGCGCGCTACTGCGCATCGGGCTGACGGGCACCAACGTAAACGATGTGGTGATCGCGCTGGTCGATTAGTTTTCCCGCCATGCCAAACGCTCCGTTCACCGTTGGACTCGTGCAGGAGTTCGCCGGCTCGCGCGACACCGCCGCCAATCTGGAACGCGCCATTGTCGGCGTGCGTCGTGCGCATGAGCGTGGCGCCCAGATCATCTGCCTGCAGGAGCTGTTTAACGCGCCATACTTCTGCAAGTCGCTCGACATCAACTGGTTCGATCTTGCCGAGCCGATACCGGGGCCCACTACCGCCCGCATGCAGGCGCTGGCCCGTGAGCTCAGTGTGGTGCTCATCGTCCCCATCTACGAGCGGCAGGCCGCCGGACTCTATAGAAACTCGGCAGCGGTCATCGACGCCGACGGCGCGTTGCTGGGCGTCTATCGCAAGATGCATATTCCGCACGATCCCATGTTCGAGGAGAAGTACTACTTCACCCCGGGCGATGCGGCCGACACCGCACTGCGTGACCCCAACCTGTCGCGGGATTCCGGCGGCTTCCGCGTCTGGACCACACGCTATGGCACGATCGGTGTGCTTATCTGCTGGGACCAGTGGTATCCCGAGGCGGCGCGTATCACCGCATTGTTAGGTGCCGACGTGCTCTTCTATCCGACGGCCATCGGCTGGCATCCGGCCGAGAAAGCGACGTTCGGACAAGACCAGGTCACCGCCTGGCGTACGATCCAGCGTTCGCACGCGATCGCCAATGGTGTCTTCGTGGCATCGCCCAATCGGGTCGGCTTCGAAGATCACGCCGGCACACGGGGATTGGAGTTTTTCGGCCACTCGGTCATCTTCGATCCGTTCGGACGCATACTCACCGAAGCGACAACCGAGCCGGACGTACTCGTGGCAACGTGTGATCCAGCGCTCATTGAAGAAACGCGCCGCAACTGGCCATTCCTGCGCGACCGCCGAGTGGATGCGTACGGCGGACTCACGTCGAGGTATCTGGGCTGATGTTCCGAATGCCCGCCGAGTGGGAGCCGCATGCCGCGACCTGGATCGCCTGGCCCCACCACGAGCCCGACTGGCCCGGCAAGCTCCCGGCGATTCGTTGGGTGTACGCGGAGATCGTGCGTGCGCTGCATGTACACGAGCGGGTGGAGATTCTCTGTCACGACGAAGCAGTGCGTGACGATGCCCGCGCCAAGCTCGCCGCCCACGGGGTTCATCCAGACGGCTACCGCCTGCACATCGTGCCTAACGATCGCGTCTGGCTGCGCGACTCGGCGCCCACCGGCGTGCACGACGACGACGGGCGGGTCGTGTTGGCCGATTGGCGCTTCAATGCCTGGGCCAAGTATGACAACTTTCTCCTCGACTCGGCGGTGGGCGCGGCGGTAGAGCGCATCACGGGACACCAGCGCATCGAACCCATGCGTCCCGACGGCGCGGGGCGCGTGATTCTCGAAGGCGGGGCCATCGAGACCAATGGTGACGGGCTCTTTCTGGTCACCGAAGAATGCCTCCTCTCCCATGTGCAGGCGCGCAATCCCGGGCTTTCGCGCGAGGGATATGAACAGGTCTTCGCCCAAGTGCTCGGCGTTAGGCAGACCATTTGGCTGGGCGAAGGCTGCGTGGGTGACGATACCCACGGCCATGTCGATGACATCGCCCGCTTTGTCGGTCCCAACACGGTGATCCTCGCCTACGAGGATGACCCGTCCGACGACAACCACTTGCGTTCGGTGGACAACCTGCTTCGGCTGGCCCTGGCAGATACGGGAGGCATAAAGGTCGTTACCGTACCCTATCCACGTCCAGTGACGATGGACGGGCAGCGCCTCCCTGCCAGCTACGCCAACTTCTACATCGCGAATGGGGTCGTTATCGTGCCGACGTTCAACGACGCCAACGACCGCGTCGCGCTCAATACGATTGCCGAGTGTTTCCCCCATCGCCAGGTGGTCGGCATACATGCCGTGGACCTGGTCTGGGGGCTTGGGACGCTGCACTGCCTGACGCAGCAGGAGCCGGCTGCGATTCCCTAGGTGGCGGGTCAGAATTGGCTACGATGTTCAAGCGTAGAATGCGATGAAATGGGCGGCAGCCTCCACAGAGACTACCGCCCATTTCGTGCGGAGGGAACCGACCGCCAGGTCTAACAGGGTCACCAGCGTTCCGCACCGCACGTCGGGCCATCGCTGGCCCGTGACTCGTTAGGCCATCGACACCAGGTAACCGGAAAAATGCCAGAGGTCAAAGACCACCGATCCGCTCTCGCGCCGAGTTGAAGTCGACTCATCGACCTTCGCCTTCTGTTCGTCGTCACGACTGCGTTTCGGGGCATCGGGCGTTTTGATCACTGCGGTCGGTCCGGTGGACGAACCCACGTCTCCGGCACAGGCAGAGAAGAGGACAGTTGTTAGCGCAGTCTGAAGCACACGCTCGAATAAAAGACGAACGAAAGGGATTCTCGGCACGTCGCGCGTACCTCGGGAGCGGGAGGAACACCGATCGGTTTCACCGCTGGCGACGCGGTCGCGATACTCGCTGCTTTTTGATGGATCTCCATCGCCTTCCGTGTCGATCCTCGCCGGCCGTTCGTCCGGTACGCGAAATGTCACCCGTTGCCGAGTACGGGTCGCCGGCGTCAGTGCAGTGTGAGTATTTATCGACATGCACAGTGGACCATCCGCTTCGCTATTGCGGCGCTAGCGCTGCTCACGAGCATTGCGTGTGCTGGTGACAACCGCGCGGTCGTCATCGCCGGCGCCGGCAACTGGGGCGAGTCGTACGGCGAAATGAATCGGCGCGGGATCGAACTCGCCCTCGACGAGGTCAATCAGCAAGGGGGAGTGGGTGGACAGCCCCTGCGCATTGTGCTGCGCGACGACAAGGGAGACGGCACTCGCGCGGCCAATATCGCCGCCGAGTTTGTCGCCGATCCGGAAATCGTCGCTGTGGTGGGACATGTGAACTCCGGGGCGATGGTGGCCGCAGCGCGTATCTACGACCAGGGGCTTGCCGCCGTCTCGACCACCGCGTCCACACCCGATCTCACGGGCATCTCGCCGTGGGTTTTTCGGGTCATCTCCAGTGATTCCGTGAATGGACTCGACCTGGCTCGATATGCGAGATCACTTGGCTTCAAGCGCGCCGCCGTACTCTTCGAAAACAATTCCTACGGCCGGGGATTGGCCGACTCGTTCGAGCGAAACTTTGACGGAACGATTCTGGCGATTGATCCGATTCCCAGCGACCATGACAGCGACCTCGAACCGTACATCGCGTTTCTTCGCGTCCTGAAGCCCGATGTCGTCTTCGTCGCCGGAACCGACCTCTCGGGGCTCGCTGTCCTGCGCGAGGCTCGTCGGCAGGGGCTGGGCGCCGCTCTGCTGGGCAGCGATGGCTGGACGGGCATACTGCGCGACCCTGTGGTGGCGGAGGGCGCCTATGTCGGCGCGCCCTTCACCCCTCAGGACCCGCGAGCGGAGGTCCAACGATTCGTTGCCGCGTTCAAGCAGCGCTACGGCGTGGCACCCGACGGCAACGCCGCCCTCGCCTACGACGCCACCCGCATGGTCGCGCGGGCCGTGTCCGAGGGAGGCGCAACGCGCGAACGGGTGCGCGACTGGCTCGCTTCGCGAACACAGGAGACGGCCTTTCCCGGGGTTACCGGCGCGATTCGGTTTCAGAGCAGCGGCGATGTTGTCGGAAAGGGCTTCGTGATGACACGCGTGCGCCACGGTGAACTGGTGGTCGCGCCCGGAGTGCGCCAATGAGCCGCCTCGTAGGCTTTCAGAGTATCCGACAGCGACTGCTCGTCAGCTTCGGATTGTTGGTCACCCTCTTCTTCGTGGCAGGCTTGGCGGGTCGCGCGACCACCGCGCGCATGTCCGACGTGATTGGCGAAGCCCTCGCCTCGGTGCAGGCAGACGCGCAGCTCGCCGCACGACTCTCATCTGCGGTAACGCAGGAGTTGGCGTCGGCGCAAACGTACGTTGAGACGCGGGATTCGGCGTCCCAGCGGAACTTCCGCAGCTTCGCCAGGGAAGCCCATCGTGCTCAGCGCGAAATGAACCTGCTGCCGGGACAAAGCGCGCTCGAGGTTGCGCTGGTTGCCGGCATCGATGTCAAGCTGTCCGCGATCGAGGTGCGGTACGCGCGCGCGCATCGGCTGGCCGACCTGTCGCGACGAGCTGAAGCCGCCCTGGCTGGTGACACCGCCCGTGCCGGCGTCTCTGCATTGTTGGAGGACGTACGTCAGCTCGGCCTGCTGAAGGCGAGCAAGGTGGACGCTGCCTCGCGCACGTTGCGCCGCGACGTGGACCAACGCGGATCGTGGGTGCTCGTAATCATGTGTGTCGCGGTGGTGCTGGGCCTTCTCGTGGTGTACAGCACCATTGACTGGATCGCCAGCCCGATGCGGCGCCTCGCGCAGCAGGCGCGCGCGCTCAGCTCGGGTGACTTTACCGCGCGTGTCGACGGGGATATGCCGGGAGAGTTTCGCGAACTGGCTGACGCCATGAACAGCGCCGCCGGCTCGCTCTCGCGGGTGGTCTCCGTCACCACCAGCACGGCGGACGACGTCTCGCACTCGGCCCGGGACCTCGCGAATGTGTCGGAACAGATTTCTGCCTCGGCCCATCAGATGGCCGCCTCGATGACGGACATCTCCACTGGCGCCGAGAGCCAGGTGCGGCAGTTGCACGCCATCGACGACGCGTTGCGCGCGATTCGCTCCAACGCCGACGATGTGCTCAGCGGCGCCGGCGAACTCACCTCGCTGGCCGGAGAAATCGAGGACTCGGCGCGATCAAAACGCAGCGAGATTGCCCGTTCGTTAGGCATCCTGAGCACCGTGAAGGAAACGGTGCGCGAGGCCGCCGCCCAGGTGGACGCGCTCAACGAGACGGCGGCCGACATCAACAAGTTGGTAGCGACAGTGGGTCGCATTGCCGAGCAGACGGACCTCCTGGCACTCAACGCCGCCATCGAGGCCGCCCGCGCCGGTGATGCGGGACGCGGATTCGGAGTGGTGGCCGACGAAGTGCGCAAGCTGGCCGAACAGGCGCAGGCCGCCGCCGAGGACGTGGTGCGCCTCACGCGGGTGGTGACCTCTCGCGTGGGCTCGACCACACGGGCAATGGAAGCCAGCGTTTCACAGGTCGATGAGATTGAAGGGGTGTCGCGCAATGTCGACGCCGCGCTCGACAGCATCTCCGAAGCGGCCGGCCGCACGCGAACGGCGGCCGGACGGGAGGCGGAGCGTGCCGAGCGCAACGCCGAGATCGTGGGATCTGCGGCGCGAAGCGTTCAGTCGGTGGCGAGGACTGCCGAGGGATACGCGGCCGCGGCGCAGCAGGTGAGCGCGTCAACGCAGGAGCAAAGCGCGGCGTGCGAGCAGATGAGTGCCGCCTCCACGCAGTTGCTGCAAGGCAGTGTGCAACTGCGGGAACTCGTGGGCGCCCTGCGCGCCGACGCCGCATGAGCTATGGCGTGAGGGGAGCGGGTGCCTAACGCTTGAGCTGCGACGTGGCCCAGGTCTGCGACTCGAACAACTCGACGGGTAGCGTTTCGCCCACCTTCGCGTTGAAATAATCCTGCTTGAAGTACAGTCGTCCATCGCGGTAGGAGCGCAGGGAAAAGGCTACCGGGAAGCCTCCCACGTTGCGGTAGCTCAAGAAACGCGTGTCGGTGACGACTGGCTTGGCCGCGCGTATATCACGCTGCACGATGCGACGCACCAAAAGCGAATCGACGTCCACCCAGAATTGCGACGTCGTGGAATCGCCGGTGACCGCGCCCACCACCCATGCCTCCCTCCCGTCCCACTTGTCTTTTCGCGAGAGTCCGAGGTCGAAGCCGATGGAGTCCAACTGCGACGCCGTCGTATCGGGCAACTGTGTGTAGACATCACCCATCAGGGTGAGCAGTGGATGCCAGCCCGGTTGCACCGCGCTCTGTTTGCCCCCGGCGAAGCCATGCATCTTGCCATCGGCGTACAGCACGCCGCCTTTCGAGGCGAGCGGGAGGTAGTCGATGCGCAGGCGCCCGGGCAGAGCGATGTACTCATTCCAGACCTGCTTCGTTTCGCGGCCCGTTTGTCCGATGATGACCACATTCTGCTTGAACGTGAGCGTCATGTACCACTTGCCCCCGTACTTCTCGTGCATCGCCCGCAGGACGGTACGACCGTCGGGGCGCGGTCGTTCCGGCTCGGAGGCGGTCGTACTCACGCTGGCGCGTGGAGCGCAGGCGGCGAGGGCAAGAATGAGCGGGGCCAATGCCAGTCGAGCGGCAGGCAACGAGCGACAAACGTTCATGCGAGATCGGCTTGGAGACTGAAGGCGGGGGCCACTACCTTCGAGAGATTAACACTGCCAACACCCCGTGCCTAGCCAATCTCGCCTTCCGATACGTCGCGCCGTCCTGCTGCTGAGCGGCGGACTCGACTCTACCACGCTCCTCGCCCTGGCTCGCCGCGACGGTTTCGAGATACACGCCCTCACGTTTCGCTACGGCCAGCGCCACGCGAGCGAGGTCGAAGCTGCGCGCCGCGTCGCGTACGTCTTCGGCGTAGCCGAACATGTGGTGGCAGACATCGACCTCCGGATGTTCGGAGGCTCGGCCCTTACGTCGGACGTAGCGGTGCCGAAGGATCGCCCGTTGGATGAGATGGGGCACGGCATTCCCATCACCTACGTTCCGGCGCGCAACACCATCTTCCTGTCGTTTGCGCTCGCATGGGCCGAGGTGCTGGAGTCAGCCGATATTTTCATCGGGGTCAATGCGCTGGACTACAGTGGCTATCCTGATTGTCGCCCGGAATACATAGCCGCCTTCGAGCGGATGGCGAATCTGGCCACCCGCGCCGGTGTAGAGGGCACGCGCCCCATCACCCTCCGGACGCCGCTGCTCAACCTCGGGAAGCGTGACATCATACAACTCGGCTTGTCGTTAGGCGTGGACTACGGACTCACGACCAGCTGCTACGATCCGCTCACCGATGGCGTGGCCTGCGGGCATTGCGATGCCTGTCTACTGCGCAAAAAGGGATTCGCCGATGCCGGCGTGCGGGACCCGACACGATATGTTTCGACGTAGCGCACTCACTCAAGGCCAGGCCTAGCCGTTCATGTACACGGTCAAGGAAATCTTCTACACGTTGCAGGGTGAGGGCATGCACGCCGGGCGGCCGGCAGTCTTCTGTCGCTTCGCCGGCTGCAACCTGTGGAGCGGACGCGAGGCCGATCGGGCCAGCGCCGTGTGCACCTTTTGCGACACCGATTTCGTCGGCGTGGGGCCGGACGGCGGCCGCTTTGGCACCGCCACGCAGTTGGCCGAGGCGGTGCTGAGCCGTTGGCCTCAACTGGGGGGCGGGCGCCCCTATGTCGTGTGTACGGGTGGTGAGCCCCTCCTGCAGCTCGACCACGCGGCCGTCGACGCGCTGCACGCCGTCGGCTTCGAGGTGGCCGTCGAGACAAACGGCACACTGCCGTCTCCGGCCGGCATCGACTGGGTCTGCGTGAGCCCGAAGGCGGGCGCCGAGCTCCGGCTCACCACCGGCCATGAACTCAAGCTTGTCTTTCCGCAGCCCGACGCCCTTCCCGAGCGATTTGCGGGGCTCGATTTCCACCACTTTTCCCTGCAGCCCATGGAGAGCGACCGCACGGCGGAGAACACCGCCCTCGCACTAGGCTACTGCCTGGCGCATCCCCAGTGGCGCCTGAGCCTTCAGACCCACAAGATGCTGGGCATCCGATAACGCGCCCCTCGGTCTCGCTCATGCCCCACTCGCCCCGCACCTCGAACCTGCCTCCCCGATGGACATTTTCAAGGAATTCACCTTCGAGGCCGCACACCGGCTCCCGAACGTTCCGGAGGGACACAAGTGCGCCCGTCTCCATGGTCACTCGTTTCAGGTGCGCGTGACTGTACGGGGCCCCATGGAAAAGGACACCGGATGGGTGATGGATTTCGCCGACATCAAATCCGCGCTTCGCCCCACCCAAGACCAGTTGGACCACCGCTACCTCAACGAAATTCCCGGTCTTGAAAATCCGACCAGCGAAGTGCTGGCTCGCTGGATCTGGCGCGCGCTGGTACCCACCCTCCCTGGGCTGGCCACCATCCAGATACGCGAAACGTGCACGTCGGGCTGCGTATATCGAGGGGAGGACGAGGGGTAAACTGTTGCCTGACCGTTCGGGCAGTACATGGTCTGGCGATTTGACCTAGGCCTCTTCCGGGACCGGACGCCGACGGTACTTTCCTTACCGCGCCTCTGGGGAATGCTGCCCTACTTCCGGTACTGCATGACACGCTGCTGCGCCCGTGGACTTCTGGTACTTGGCCTTTCGCTGGTGCTCGCGCACGACGCGGTGGCGCAGCGGGCGCGGAAGCCACGCGGAAAGCCATTCGCGGCGCTCAATGAGTCGGCGCATCGTCTCAAGGACTCGCTGTCGGCACGGCTGACCACACCGTCGAGCGACCCCTTCTCGGCCGCCGAGATCCTCTCCAGCGCCAATGCGATGGGCGATGCGATCCTGCGCGATTCCGTTATGGCCGTCGCCCGCTCTCAGCTTGGAACGCGCTACCGGCTTGGCGCCCAGCTTCCGGGGAAGGCATTCGACTGCAGCGGACTGATCAAATATGTGATGGGAATGCTGCGACTTGAACTTCCGCGCACGGCCAACGAGCAGTCGAAGATGGGGCGTGAAGTTGCCCGCGACACGTCGGCGCTGCGGCCGGGCGATCTCCTCACCTTCGGAAGCGCCAAGCGTATTACGCACATCGGGATTTATGCGGGCAATGGTCGGGTGATTCACGCCAGTACGTCGAGGCGACGCGTGATCGAGACGTCGATGGCGTCACTGGGCCCTTCGCTGCTGGGCAAGTGGCGAAGTGCTCGTCGACTGATTGCCATGGCCGATCGTGCGAACGAAACTACGGCGGGCTGGCCGGAGAAAGCGGCGCCTTTCACACGGTGACGGCACTGGTTGGGAGGCGTTGAGGCGCTGTTCGCGTATCTCGTCTGGCTCGCGCTCCCCTTGAAGACGACAACTCAACACTCCATGCGAGGCGCGGCTAAAAAGGCCGCGCTGTTCGTTTTCGGACACTGCGTCCCATGAACGCGCGGTGGAGCGGATTGTCCCGAGTGCCGGCAGCGACCTAACCCCTTGTTTTCGAATAACTTGCAGTCTGACTTCTGCGGGCACGACTCTTCCACTAGCTGGAAGCAAACGCGGCGCCGGTCAGCCGCTGTCTAAGGAAGCTGAACCCTCCAACGACCCGCGTCGTGGACATCAAGCGAGCACCGCAGAAAAAAACGAGACGTAACCTGCTCATTGCCGGCGGTGTGGTTGCCTTGGTGGCGACAACGGTGGCGCTCAGCAATCTGGAAGCGCGTGCCCCCGGCATTTCGCGCAGTGAATTGTGGGTCGACTCGGTGCAGCGCGGAACAATGGTGCGGCAGGTCCGCGCGCCCGGAACCCTAGTACCGGAAAACATCCGTTACGTCGCCGCTGTCACCGCTGGTCGTGTTGAGGCACGTCCCCTTCGCCCGGGGTCGCCGGTCAAGTCGTCGACCATCCTGCTCGAGTTGAGCAATCCCGAGGTTCAGCTGCAAGCCCTGGAGGCGCAGCGCCAGCTCACGCAGGCCGAACAGGATCTCGTCACGCTCAAGACCACGCTGGAAACGAATCGACTCTCGCAGGCCTCGATGGTGGCGCAGATGCGTACGCTCCGCGCCACGGCGTTACGAGACGCTGCGGTGGCCGAGGGATTGGATGCCAAGGGGCTTTCGTCCAAAAACGAAGTCGAGCGGGCCAGGGACATCGCCATCGAGTTGCAGGCACGCCTCGACCTTGAGCAGCAGCGTCTGGACATTCTCTCGTCGGCCATGGGCGAGCAACTGAGCAAGGCCAGGGCAAATCTCGAACAGATGCGTGCGGTTGCCCGATTTCAGCAGGAACGTGTGGCGTCGATGCGGGTGAACGCCGGACTCGATGGCGAGCTGCAGACGCTTCCGCTCGAACTCGGACAATGGGTGGTCCCCGGACAAGTGCTGGCCACCGTGGCGCAGCCAGGACGACTCAAGGCGGTACTTCGCGTTCCGGAAACGCAGGCGAAGGACATAGTGATCGGACAGAAGACGGCGGTGGACACACGCAATGGAATCATCGACGGGCGGGTGATGCGCGTCGATCCGATTTCGACCAACGGAACGGTGACCGTGGAGATCGCGCTCGAAGGCGAGCTTCCAAAGGGGGCGCGCGCCGACCTCTCCGTGGACGGGGTCATCGAGCTTGAGCGTCTGGAGCAGGTGTTGTACGTCGGACGGCCCGCATACGGGCAGCCGGAGCAGGCAATCGGCCTGTTCCGAATCGAGCCGGACGGAAAGACGGCGATTCGCATGAGCGTCAAGCTCGGGCGGGCGTCGGTGAGTACCATCGAGGTATTGCAGGGCCTTCAGACCCGTGACAGTGTGATCATTTCAGACATGTCGCGGTTCGACAACGTCAACCGGGTGAGAATCGAGCGATGACCATGCCTAACGACCTTGCGGCCGCGGAGCCCCTTATCCGCATGACGGGGATCCAGAAGATCTTCTTCACGGACGAAGTGGAAACCCATGCGCTGGCCGACATTCATCTCGACATCCGGCCCGGTGAGTACGTGGCGATCAATGGCCCGTCGGGATGCGGCAAGACCACGCTGCTCTCGATCCTTGGCCTGCTCGATACTCCGACCGGTGGCTCATACATGTTGAGCGGCGAGGACGTCTCGAATCTCTCGGCGGCCGACCGGGCCCGCATTCGCAACCGACAGATCGGCTTCATTTTCCAGGCCTTTAACCTCATTGGCGACCTCACGGTCTACGAGAACGTGGAACTCCCGCTCACCTATCGCGGCATGGGCGCGGCCGAGCGCACGAAGCGGGTGCAGGAGGCGCTCGAGCGCGTGGGAATGTCGCATCGCATGAAGCACTATCCCTCGCAACTGTCCGGCGGTCAGCAACAGCGTGTGGCCGTGGCCCGCGCGGTAGGCGGCGATCCGGCCATCCTGCTGGCCGACGAGCCGACCGGAAACCTGGACTCGACCAACGGTGAAGCCGTCATGGAACTGCTCCGCGAGTTGCACCGTGCCGGTGCGACCATCTGCATGGTCACCCATGACCCTCGTTATGCGCGCCATGCCGACCGCTCGATCCACATTTTCGACGGGCGGGTAGTGGACGAGATGGCAGCAGCGCACGCGTGAGCGGCAGGATGTCGTCGTTCTGGTCGTCCAAGCCGTCGTCCAAGCCGTCGTCCATCGCCGAAGACACCGCGTTCACGGGCCCTCTGGTGAGCATGTGCGGCGTCGAGAAGTACTTCGACACGCCCGCCGGCAAGTCATACGTGCTGCGCCGGATGACGCTCGACATCACCCCGGGCGAGTTCATCACCATTATGGGTCCGTCGGGGGCGGGCAAGTCGACCCTGCTTTCGATACTTGGCATGTTTGACGGCGCGTGGGTTGGCGAGTACTTCTATCGCGGCACGCCGGTGCACTCTCTGCCTAACAAGGACCGCCTCACGCTCAACCGGCGGCACATCGGATTCGTGTTCCAGCAATACCACTTGCTGGACGACCTCACGGTGGCCGAGAACCTGGATGTGCCGCTGTCGTATCGCGACGTTCCTCGCGACCGCCGCGCGGCGATGGTTGCGGACTCGTTGGACCGGTTCCAGATCGTGGGCAAGAAGGACCTGTATCCGCGGCAGCTCTCGGGCGGGCAGCAGCAACTGGTGGGCGTGGCGCGCGCCATCATCGCCAAACCGTCGCTACTCCTGGCCGACGAACCCACCGGCAACCTGCACTCGTCGCAGGCGCGCGACATCATGGAGCTGTTCGTCGCCCTCAATGCGCAGGGCACGACCATTGTGCAAGTGACTCACTCCGAGGAGAATGCGCAATTCGGCTCGCGAGTGATCACGGTGCGCGACGGATGGATCGTGGACGACCGCAAGACGCGCACTCCGTGACGCGCGCTCCTCGGGTCCTGATCGCCGACGACCAGCCCGACATTCTCGAGGCGCTGCGCCTCTTGCTCAAGGGCGAGGGGTATGTGGTCGAGAGCGCCCGCTCGCCGCTGGAGGTACTGGAGGCCGTCCGCAGTCGCGAGTTCGATGCGGTGCTGGCGGACCTCAACTACACGCGGGATACCACGTCGGGGCGGGAAGGGCTCGATTTGTTGCAGCAGGTAGTTGGACTCGAGGCGACACTTCCCATCGTGGTAATGACTGCCTGGGCCAGCATCGACACGGCGGTCGAGGCCATGCGACGCGGGGCGCACGATTATGTGGAGAAGCCATGGGACAATTCCCGGTTGCTGGCCACCGTGCGACGGGCGATCGAGTTAGGGCGGGCGTTGCGCCGCGCGCAGCGATTGGAGAGCGAGAACTCCGCCCTCCGCTCGGCGGCGGCGCTCCTTCCCGTTCTCGTGGCGGAATCGGCCCGCATGCGCCCGGTATTGCAGCTGATGGAGCGCATCGGTCCGTCTGACGCAAATGTGCTCATATCCGGAGAGCATGGCACGGGGAAGGAATTGGTCGCCAACTGGCTGCACGCCTCGTCACCGCGCTCGTCGCGCGGCTTTGTGGCGGTCAACATGGGCGGACTCTCCGATGGGGTATTCGAGAGTGAACTCTTCGGGCACGTGAAGGGAGCCTTCACCGACGCGAAGAGCGATCGCATCGGTCGATTCGAGCTGGCTGACGGCGGAACGATTTTCCTGGACGAGATCGCCAACATCTCCCTCGGGCAACAGGCCAAACTACTGCGAGTGCTGCAAGGCGGAGAGCTGGAACGGGTGGGATCATCGAAGGTGCGCCGCGTCGACGTTCGTGTGCTGTCGGCGACCAACGCCGTGCTTCAAACGGATGTGCGTGAGCAGCGCTTCCGCGAAGATCTGCTCTTCCGCCTCAACACCATCGAGCTGCAGCTGCCACCACTTCGGGAGCGGCGGGAAGACATCGCCGCGCTCGCCAGCGACTTTCTTCGGCGGCACGCGGCGCGCTACCGGAAGGGCGTGCAGGGGTTCGAGCCCGGCGCCATGCAAGCCATGCTGGAGCACCTGTGGCCGGGCAACATTCGCGAGTTAGGGCACGCGGTGGAGCGGGCGGTACTCATGGCGCACGGTGATACGATTCGCTCCGTGGATCTGGGGCTGCGCGCGGCCGGGCAGTCGGCCCCACGGTACGAGGACATGGCGCTGGACGATGTCGAACAGATCCTCATCCGCAAGGCGCTCGCCCGGCACGCGAGCAATGTCTCGCATGCCGCCAAGGCGCTGGGACTGAGCCGCAGCGCCTTGTACCGGCGCATGGAGCAATTCCGCATCGATTCGGGGAATGGGGGGTGAACGCGAGGGGGCCCAAACGCCGATATCCGCTCTCACACGAGCGTCGCGTTTTTCTGCTCGCGTTAGGCGCTGGCCTGCCGGGCGTAGTGGCCACCCTCGCCTTGCTCTGGACGGGAGACTATTCGTCGCGTGCCGTCTGGACGCTGGGCGGATTGGTCGCCGGCGTCTGGGTCATCATTGCGTTGTCGCTTCTCGACCGCGTCGTGCGTCCCCTGCACACACTGTCCAACATGGTCGCCGCGTTGCGGGAGGGCGACTTCTCCCTCCGGGCCCGCATGGATCGGTCGGATGACGCGCTGGGGCTCGCCCTGTTGGAGATCAACCTGCTGGGTGACACGCTGCGCTCGCAACGACAGGGGGCCATGGAAGCGACGTCGCTTCTGCGGGCAGTGATGGCGGAAATCGACGTGGCCATTTTCACCTTCGATGACCACGACGCGCTGCGGCTGGTGAACCGGGCCGGCGAACGGCTGTTGAGTCAACCGTTCGAACGACTGGCCGGACGGCGCGCCGAATCGTTAGGCCTGGCCCCGCTTCTGCGCGGTATCTCTCCACAAGTGTACGACCAGGCGTTTCCGGAGCGGGGGGGCCGATGGGAAGTGCGGCGCACGGTGTTTCGGCAGGACGCCCGCCCGCACACGCTGCTGGTCATCGCCGACGTGACCAAGAGCCTGCGCGAAGAAGAGCTGCAGGCGTGGCAGCGACTGGTACGGGTGTTGAGCCACGAGATCAACAATTCGCTGGCCCCCATCAAGTCGCTCGCCGGAAGTCTGCAGGGACTGGTGTCGCACTCCACTGACTCGGTCGACGCGGCAGCCGACATGCAGCGCGGGCTTGGTATCATCGGAAGCCGAGCCGACTCGCTGTCGCGCTTTATGTCAGCGTATGCGAGACTCGCTCGACTGCCGGCGCCCAGACAACGCGACGTCTCACTGCGCGAGTTGGTACACCGAACCGCCGCACTGGAGACGCGGATTCCCGTGCGCGTCTGCCCAGGACCGGAGCTCACCGTGCAGGCCGACCGCGACCAACTCGAGCAGGCACTGATCAACCTCGTGCGCAATGCCGCCGACGCCGCGCTCGAGACCGGCGGGACGGCGGAGATCACGTGGACGAGTGACGGAACACACGTGGACCTCATTGTGCGAGACGAGGGGTTGGGACTCGTGGAAACGGCGAACTTGTTCGTCCCGTTCTTCACCACCAAACCCGATGGAACGGGCATCGGGCTCGTGCTCTCCCGGCAGATTGCCGAGGCGCATGGAGGAACGTTCACGCTCGCCAATCGCCGCGACCGGAGTGGCTGCGTGGCCACGTTGCACCTGCCGGCAACCATGGGCAGGAGTGGGTAGCGGGATCACGTGTGCGCGTACACCGTACTCGCCGACGCTGCCCGGACCACGGCGCGTGCCAATACGCGTGCCCCGCTCGTGCGGGTGCTCGTGCGGGTGCTACCGCGGGTGTCACGCGTGCCGGTCAGCCAGTTGGCGCCTCGATGCGTCGAAGGCGGCGAATGGCTGGAACACGCCACGCAGTCGCGGCGACAACACCTAACGTCAAGCAGCCGCCAATCACGACCGACGCGACCGTTCCGAAGAGTCGGGCCGCGACCCCAGACTCGAAGGCTCCAAGCTCGTTCGAACTCCCGATGAAGATCGCATTCACCGCCGACACTCGACCCAACATTTGGGGTGGCACCAGTACCTGAATCAGCGTCGCCCTTATCACAGCGCTCACGTTGTCGGCTGCGCCGCTGATCACGAGCATGCCCACGGACAGGAGCACGTTGGTCGAGAGGGCGAAGGCGATGGTCGCGAGGCCGAACACGGTCACCGCCACCAGCAAGGCCCGCCCGGCTCGTTGAAAGGGAGGTCGGTGGGCGACGACCACCGCCATCAACACTGCCCCTACGCCGGGGGCCGTCTGCAGCAGGCCCAAACCTCGCGCCCCTACATGCAAAATGTCGGCGGCGAAGACCGGCATGAGGGCGACGGCCCCACCGAAGAACACGGCCAGCATGTCCAGCGTGAGTGCGGCCAGGATCACCCGCTGGCTCCGTACGAAACGAATGCCGTCGGCCAGCGTCCGGGCGATGGATTCGGCGCCGATCGAGAGGCGCGTCGGCGAGTGCCGGATGGACAACATGGCGGTGACCGCGACGGCGTTGAGCAGCACGTTGACCCCGAACGTGAATCGCGCGCCGAGCGCGGCGAACAGGAGCCCGCCTAACGCCGGCCCCAGCCAAGCCGACGAGTCCGAGCGCGAATGGGTCGCGGGTGACCTGATAAATGAGCCAGCCCACGACCACCGCCTGCACCTGCGTCGCCATGGTCATGGTGAGTAGCGACGCGACGAACCACCGGAACGACGGCAGGGCCAGTGCAGCATATGGGTCGTGGGGAGGCGCCGACGTCGGCGCCGCGGGGGGCAAGTCCATGCGGTGAATGTAGTGGCGTGGCTTGGCCCCCCTCGCGCAGCGCTGCGCCGTGTCGCAGCGTAGTCAGTGTTGCGTGGCGCGATTTTGCCGTTGGTGGTTGGCCCGGCCGTCCGTCCTTCTTTCCCTGGTGGTGTTCGATGCACACGATGCGTATGCGTAGGGGCGCCAATGAGCGCCGTACCGAGCGCGTAGTCTGGCGCGTTACTGGGGGCGCCCTTTGGCGCGCAACGCCGCTCGCCATTGCAGTGGCGCTCGTGACCGCCGTGCCGCTGGCGGCGCAGCAACTCCGGGACCGTGTCTCCATCGAGCAGTATCTCGAGTGGGAAGACGTGCAGGCGCCACGCCTGTCGCCCGACGGGAAGCAGGTCATCTACACTCGGCGTTGGGTGGACAAGATCAACGACCGCTGGGAATCGTCGCTCTGGACGATGGGCGTGGATGGTTCGAGGAATCGTTTCCTCCTCAACGGGGGGTCGGTGGAGTGGTCGCCCGACGGCCAGCGCATTGCGTACATCGCCCGCGCGGAGTCAGCCGGAACGCAGATTTTCGTGCGGTGGATGGACGCGGAAGGATCCGTGTCGCAGGTGACCCGGTTAACCGAGTCGCCCTCCGACATTCAGTGGTCGCCCGACGGCAAGTCGATCGCCTTCCGCATGAAAGTGCCCTACACGGAGGACTGGAAGGTCGCGCTTCCCGCCGCGCCCAAGGGCGCCAAGTGGATCGAGCCACCGCGAGTGGTCACGCGCATGGATTATCGTCAGGATCGCGAAGGATTCACCGACGACGGGTACAACCAGCTCTTCGTCGTCTCGGCCGACGGCGGCTCGGAGCGCCAGCTCACCAGCGGCATGTGGGACAACGGCGCCCCCCAGTGGATGCCCGACGGCCGGACATTGGTGTTCACCGCCGACCGGGTGGAGAATGCGGAATATCGCTGGCGGCAGAGTGACATCTACAAGGTCGACGTGGCCAGCGGACAGGTGGCGAAACTCACCACGCGCAACGGCCCCGATCAGCAGCCAACACCGTCTCCCGACGGGAAGCTCATTGCCTACACCGGCTACGATTCGACCGATGCCACGTGGATCGATTCGAAGCTGTACGTGATGAACGCGGACGGCTCCAGGCCGCGAGACATTTCCGGAACGCTCGACCGTTCTCCTCAGGGCATCATCTGGGCGCACGACGGTAGCGGCATCTACTTCAACGTCGAGAACGAAGGCTCGCGCAACCTGTACTTCGCCACGCTTTCCGGACAGGTCAAGCCGGTGACGCAGGGCCGACATGTGCTTACGGTGAGCGACATCGGCCGCGGCGGCATGGCGATCGGCACGGTGAGCACATCCACCAGACCTAACGACGTGGTGGCCTTCGCGCTGCTCAAGCCCGAGCTCAGGCCGATTACCGCGATCAACGACGATGTGCTGACCGGCCGGAAGCTTGGCACAACCGAAGAAGTGTGGTACACCTCGGTGGATGGCTATCGTATCCAGGGGTGGATCGTGAAGCCGCCCGACTTCGACCCCAGCCGCAAGTATCCCCTCATGCTGGAAATTCACGGTGGGCCGCACTCGATGTACAACGTGGGCTTTTCGTTTGCCCGCCAGGAGCACGTGGCGAACAACTACGTGCTGCTGTACACCAACCCGCGCGGTTCCACCGGCTATGGCAGCGCCTTCGGCAACGCCATCAAGAACGCCTATCCCGGCAAAGATTTCGACGACTTGATGGCCGGCGTGGATACGGTGATCAATCGCGGCTACGTGGACACCCGACGCATGTACGTCTTCGGTTGTTCCGGGGGCGGCGTGCTCACGGCGTGGATCGTTGGACACACCGATCGGTTCGCGGCGGCGAGTTCCAACTGCCCGGTGATCAACTGGATGAGCTTCGTGGGCACCACCGATTCGCCGGGATGGTACCGCAACTTCGCCAAGCCGTTCTGGGAGGATCCGAGCGAATACCTGCAGCGCTCACCGATCATGTACGTCGGCAACGTGAAGACCCCGACCATGCTCATGACCGGCGTACAGGATCTGCGTACGCCGATGCCGCAGACGGAAGAATTCTATGAAGCTCTCAAGTATCGCAAGGTGCCCACGGCGATGATTCGATTCAACAACGAGTGGCACGGTACGTCATCCACGCCGTCGAACTTCCTTCGCACACAGTTGTACATGCGCAGTTGGTTCGATCGCTGGCCGCAGCGCGTAGCGGCGCAGTGAGCCGTCGCGCGGTCGACGGGTCGACCGTGCACCTGTACCGTGATTGGCTACCCTGACTTCATTCCCGCCAACGCGCTGGCCAGGAAGTCCTTCTGCCATCGTTCGAGCGTTGTCTCGGCGATGCTGAGCTCCTTGGCCATCGCGTCGGTGGGTGCACCGCCCAATAGGCGTATGACGACCTCGCTCTTGAAGGCGGCCGAGTAGGCGGGAGTGACACGCAAAACGGCGTGCGCACTGGTGGTGGCATGGCGTGGTGTATTGGTGGCCTGGCGCGCCTCGATGCCCTTGATCGCACCGTCGCACAGCGCCCGCACAAACTGCAGTGTGGCACGCTCGGGAAGTCGAGCATTCCATGGGCGGTCGCAATAGACGCAGCCGACGAGCCTGGCGCCCACCACGACGGGGAATACACCGAAGCTGGAGGCGCCTAACGATTGAGCAAACCGTAGCTCCTGCAAGGTAAAGTCGCGCTCGACCGGGACGTAGATGCTTTGCCGCCGCAGCATGGCCACCGCCACCGGCCCTTCGCGAGGACTGAGCGCGAAGGTGAATTTTTCCAACAGCTGCTCCACGCCGGTGCCCAGTCCGTAGCGCGCTTTGAGTCCCGCGCGGTCCGGGGTCATCATGCAGAACACCGCCCGATCGAAGGGCCCGCCGCGAAAGACCGCTTCGAGCATCATCAGAATGACGCGATTGAGGTCCTCACCCGATGTCGGCTGGGCCACGCGCACCACTTCGGCCGTGAGTTCTTCGCGCAGGCGAATGAGGTCTGCCACCGAGTCAGCCGTCGCGGCCGGCACGGTGGAGATATTCGGAACGCCGTCGGCCGATTGGTCGGGATTCGACGCGCCGAGTTGCGCCATGGCCGCACCCTGCAGCTGGCGGAGCTTGAGGTCGTCGATCGACACCTTCGAGCTGAGGAAGACTTGCTTCGTTTCCTCCAATGCAGACTTGAGGATAGCGGCCACATCGCCTCGGGTGAGGCTGAGTCGTTTGGCATACCGGCTGAGTACCTCTGCCACTCCATCGCGGCGGGGATCGCTCTCACGACGATAGACGGCGACGGTAAGATCGTGTGCGAAGGACGTGATGACGCCGATTTCCAACACCGAGACGGGACCATCGGCGCGAATGCCGGTGAGCACCGACTCCGGCATTCCCCAGTGCTTCGCCATGGCTTCGCCTAACTCTTCAAAGCGAAAGCCCAGCACTTCGAATGCGGCCACGCCTTCACCCTTGGCCTTGAGCTCCATGTGCTGAAGAATGCGCGCGTACTCGGCGGGAAAGTAACCGGCAATGAGCACTTCACCGAGATTGCGGAACATTCCGCAGAGGTGTAGTTCTTCCGGATCGGGAAGTCGGCGGCGCATGGCCAATTCCCGCGCATGATTGGCCGTGAGGAGAGAGAGCAGCATCAGCTCCTTGAGCCCCGGCGAGCGCTTGCGATAGTGGTCGAACGACAAGAGGCTGACGGCGAGATGGCGCACCGTACGCGCACCCAACAGCAGCATGGCATGAGCCGCGCTCTGAATGGTCTTATTCGAGCGCTTGTAGTGGGCGCTGTTCGCCGTGCGTAGTACTTTGAGCGTCAGCGAGTACTCGCGTAGCACGATGTTCGCCAGACGGTCGATCGACGCGTCATCGTCTGGCATGTGCTTGAGGGCGTCGAGGGCATCCTTGGAAATCGCCGGAAAGTCCGCCTCGGCAAGAATCTGCCGCATCCGGGTCGTCAGCGGCGGCGTCTCATCCGCAGTGTGCGGGTCGCGCTTTGCTGGGTAAACGTTTGCTGAATTCTGCACGATGGAGAGTACTGATGGAGGCAACGGCATGGCTGGAAGTATCGGCCGCGAACAGCGGCGCCATGGTCACGCACAGGCGGCAGTTGCGCGGATGTCACGCGCGCGACTGCGCGTACCATCGCGCGTTCGGCTGCTGAGAGATGGCGAAAAGGAGGAAGGAGGGCGCTCGGGCGCCGGCGCGCGTCGTGAATGCGAAGGACACGGCAGTCACGCCGCTCAGGGCCGAGGTTCCGTGGAGGCGCCTCTGGCTCCTGCTCGGTGTGGTGGTTGTACTGGCCATCGCGGCGATATTGACGGTGTTTCGGCCATGGCAAGCGCAGCCGTCGCTACCGGGTCATCTGAACCTTCACGGGGGGGGGAGCTTTGGGACGTTGGCGCGGCGGCAGCTTGCGAGGACGTGCCGACCGTGGCATGGCGGCCAAGGCGGCGCGCTTCACCAGCTTGATGAGCGTGGACGCGTCCTCCGATTCGAGTGGCTGCCGGACTCCGTCGTATTCTGCGTCGGAAGCGAACAGGACCCACGACCGAGTTGCGGCACTGTCCACGCGTGCGAGCACAAACGAACCCGCGCCGATGCCGGGTTCCTCGAGCACCACTCGGGCGCGCACTATCTCATCAGGCGCCGCTCGGCGTGAGCGGCCCGTTCGGCGGCGGTACGGTTCGAGGAGGCGCGCCGCCGAATCGGCCCAGCGCCGCGCGTCGGTGGCCCTCACATCGAGCGTGAGGGATCGGAGTGCTCCGGCCGCACCGATAGAGAGCGTTCCGTCACCCGTCGTTCGCAATTCCAGAGCGACGTCGCCGAGAAGCGTGCGAATGACGGTCGGTTCTTTCGCCTGCGGGGGCGAGTGGTCCGGCGTACCGATCGTGAGCAGGAACGTAAGCCAGGGTATTGTCAGATTTCGGTCGATGGGAAGAGGGTGAATACGTCCACCTGTTGCCGCGCGCTCGACTGCTGTCGCCCAGAAATCTCGATTCAGGCACCGAGACGGAAAGCCGACCAAGCGCCAGAGCGCAGGGTCGGCTTTCAGACCTCGCTCGGTCTAGAAGGTGTACTGAAGCCTCGTCATCGCCATACGGCCGATGTCTGGTGTGCCGACAAAGGTCGGCACCTTGTTATTCAGCACATTTGTCGCGTTCAGCGACCAGCGAACGTTGGACGCGAACGGCAGTTTCCATGACATGCCGACATCGAGCAATGCATTGACCGGGACCGGCGCATAGCGAACCGGGGTGCCGATGTTGAAGGAATTGAAGACGCCTGAATTGACTGGGAAGCCATTGGTGTAGCGGCCGCGAAGCTCGGAGCTGAATCCACTCGCGAGCTTCGCGTAACGGACAGTCGCACTCCCGCGATGCGTCGGCGTGTTTGCGGCGAGTGGGTTGGCGGCAGTGGCACCCACCGCGTTGGGGAAGAGGTTCCGGCTGAGATAGGAGTACGTGCCCTCGAGCGACCAGCGATCGTTGATCAGCAAGTCCCCCGCGAGGTCGACGCCGCTGACGTTGACAAATCCGTCGGCGTTCTGGTAGGAAAACACCAGATAGGACTTGTCGTACAGCGGATTGGTGAACGCTGTCGCGCCGACCGGGATGGCCGCCATGAGCGGGACGAGGGCTGCAGCAGCGGCGGCTCCGGTTGCCGGGCTTCCAGTCGCCTGGCCGATCCTCGTGGCGAGGTATGTGGCGAGCTGGGTCGGATTGAATAGAACGCCGGGATTGAGGACCTGCGTCGTAGGGTCGGCTGGCCGGCGCTGGAACCAGAGGTCGGCCGAGAGGCGAACCTTCTCCCGGAAGAGACCCTTGTATCCGATTTCCCACGTGTTCGAGAAGTTCGCGCCTAGTGGCGCGTAGTCGTTGGTCGTACCTGGCGTCCGGGTTGCGAGGTTGACAATGTTCGTGCCGAAGTCGGCACCCGTCGGACGCAGCGAGTTCAGGATGGGGCCAAGCTGGGCGAGCAGTCCAAGGAGCTGTGCCCGAGCCGTTTCACCCCCGGGGCCGAACGAGCTAACGGGCAGCCCACGAACAATCGTTGGCAGCGCCTGGATGAAGCCGGGCACTTCGAGCCC
>ENA-ORBV01005596-ORBV01005596.1-microbial-mat-metagenome-genome-assembly--contig:-NODE-5596-length-22977-cov-6.387118_pt1 | contig 22977 bp, 21 predicted proteins | sample MGYA00237777_ERZ505514 | MGnify/ENA primary metagenome ERZ505514 (study PRJEB26160, sample SAMN06269048) | microbial mat metagenome | isolation source: Oligotrophic lake microbial mat | place... | reverse complement strand
CGAGATCTACACCTCTCTATTCGTCGGCAGCGTCAGATGTGTATAAGAGACAGGTGTTCAAGATCGCCGGGCCGGTTTCTTGGACTGTCGGCGCACTCTTCGTTGGATGGTTTTACGGCATTCCCCTCGGGGGGCGCGAACTGGCGACGATTGCGTTCGCTGCGGTCTTCTTGTCTTTCGCGGCACCGGGCGTGCCACGCGGCGCCTTCATCATGCTCGCGCCGCTCTTTCTGGCCATTGGTCTCCCGCCGGAGGGCGTTGGTATTCTCATAGCAGTAGACGCCCTCCCCGACGTGTTCGCCACGGTGCTGAATGTGACCGGCGACATGGCGGCGGCGGTGCTGGTGGCCAAGGGCGAGCGAGCGTGACGCATGTTGCCGCTTGATCCGGTGACGCTTGAGGGTGATGTCGTGCGCCTGGTTCCGCTCGGCGTCGCGCACGTCGACCGCATGTGTGAGGTGGGGCTCGACCCCGAGATATGGCGCTGGATGCCGTCTGCGGTGAACGATCGGGTCGGCATGAAATCGTTTGTGCAGGAGTCGCTCGACATGCAGCATGCCGGCACAGGCCTCCCCTTCGCGACTACGCTGCGTGCGACCGGGCAGGTCATCGGATCTACACGCTTCATGAACGTTACAGTAGCGCACCGTCGGGTGGAGGTGGGCGGCACGTGGATCGGGACGGCGTGGCAGCGAACGCGTGTGAACACCGAGGCGAAATATCTGATGCTGCGCTACGCCTTCGAACAGTTGGGGTGCCTACGGGTGGAGTTCAAGACCCACGCGCGCAACAGCCGCTCGCGCGCGGCCATCCTCCGCCTCGGAGCCGTGGAGGAGGGGTTGTTCCGGAAACACATGGTGCAGGGAGACGGGTCAATTCGCGATACCGTCTACTTCAGCATCGTGGACGACGAGTGGCCGGTGGTGAAGGGGCGGCTCGAGGCCAGACTCGACCGGGGGTCGTAGCCGCAAAGCAGGCCGGACTGCGCGATTGCGACCAACTGGTCACGGAGCTACGTTTTGCCGCATCTGAAGCAAGCGGCTGGCCCACTTTGTACGGAGGTTTCCATGCGCGTCACCCACCTGTCTTGTGCGCTCCTTCTGATCGCCTGTGGCGGCGGCGACAAGGCACCCGCCGCAGATTCGGCGGCGGCCGTCATGCCGGCGCCCACCGTCAACCTGGCGGAAGTGTCCGGCAAGTGGTCAATGGTCAATATGGCCGAAGGCAGCGACAGCGTGATCGTCACGGCGGAAATGAATGCCACAGGAAGTTCAGACGGCTGGACGATCACCTTATCGGGCCGTCCGCCTATGCCTATGCGGATCTCCGTGAGCGGCGACAGCATCATGTCCGAGACTGGCCCCTATGAGAGCGTGCTGCGGAAAGGGGTTCAGGTAACGACGAACGGCGCGATGCGCATGGTCGACGGCAAGCTCGTCGGAACCACCGTAGCGCACTACAGCGGCGTGACCACCGCCGACTCGGTGCTCCGGATGCGTACTGTAAACACGAGAATGCCGTGAATCGCGTTGGGTGAGAAGGTGGGCCGGGTCGTAGTCGAGGCCCGGCCCGCTCCGCTTTCCCAAATCCGTGCCGACTCGCCTACAGGCGATGCGTCCGACCACGATCCTGGAGCGCGCGAAATGTTACCGGTGATTGATCTCGCCCCCAGCTCCCATGGCGACGAGGTAGGCGCGATCCCAGGCCGCCGGAATCGACTCTCGGGGTGAGTACGGCCCCGGCTGATAGACGCGCGACTGAATACCGCGTTGTCCCTGCTCGCAGATGTGCCAGTCCTGTCGATTCGTGACGTCCCAGAAGTCGACGGCCCCGCCTGGCGAATATGTGCCTGCCGCGAGCGTGTCAGGATGTTGCATCCACTCCGTAACCACTATCGACTTGTCGGCCGCCACCGGCCAGACGCTGTAGTAGTTCACGTAGTCGGGATGGATGCTCAGCATCATGTTCGGGAAGATGGAGTAGTAGTACGCGCGTCGGCGGTCTTCCTCGGGGAGATCGCCGATGGGGATCCCGCAGGCCTTCCCCCCCAACGTGGCGCTCTCGTTAGGCGCCAGAATGTCCATGTAGCCGCCGAGTATCTCCCCCTCGAACAGATCGTTGGCGCCGCTCTGATACGGGAGCACGCGCGAGAGCTCGGGATGAATGGTCGGGCAATGCAGACATTCGTTGTAATTCTGCAGAATGAGCTTCCAGTTTGCAGTTACCTCGTACGTGCGGCGCTCCACGCGCGCGAGACCCGACAGGTTGAAGCGCGCGAAGCGCGTCAGCACAGCGGCGAAAACCTCGTCGAAGGGCGCCGGCTGCTCCGACAGGCTCACAAAAAGGAACCCCTCCCACTCGTGCACCGCCGCCTGGTGCAACGCATAGCCGCTCTTGTCGAATCCTTCGACTTCGTGCATGTGCGGGGTGCTCAGCAACCGACCGTCGGAGGCGGAGTACGTCCACGCGTGATACGGGCACTGGATGGATTCGGAAAACGTCCCGCGGGGCTCCCAGCACATGCGCGTGCCGCGATGCCGGCAGACGTTGTAGAAGGCGCGAATCTCACCGCTCCGTTCGCGCGTGACGATTACACTCTCGCCAAACCGGTCGAAGAGCAGATAGTCGCCGCGCTCGGCGATTTCATCGGCGCGACCGATCCACATCCAGCGCTCGCGAAAGAGGCGTTCGATTTCTTCGTCGAGCACTGACGGCGACATGTAGTACCGCTGGGGCAGCGTCTGGGCCCCCTGTCGGTACGTCGTCGTGGTCCGCATGAACGTGGCCATGATATTACCTCCGAACGGACAGAATCTCCTTGGCCGCCAACGCCCCCGAGGCACCGGCGGTTCCAGCGCCCGGATGCGTGCCGCTGCCGCACAGCCACAATCCAGGCAGCGGCGTCTGATAGCGAGCGCATGCCGGCACCGGGCGCATGAAAAGGAACTGATCCATCGCGAGCTCCCCGTGCAAGAGGCTTCCTTCGGTTACGCCGAAGCGCGATTCCAGATCGGGGGGTGCCAGTATCGCCCGATGCCTGACGAGACCGGCGAAGTCGGGCGCCACATTCGAGATCGCCCGCACCACCGCGTCGCCTAACGCACTACGTGTTGCTTCCGTCCACCCATCGCGGGCGCGGCAAGCAGCGTACTGCACCTGCGCCGTCAGCACGTGATGCCCCTCGGGCGCGAGCGACGTATCGTCGATCGATGGCAGGGTGGCCAGAATCGCCGGAGACTCCGAGGTTCCCGAATACTTGGCCGCATCGTAGGCCCGCTCCACATCCTGCATCGACTTGGAGAACACGATGCCACCACGAAGGGCGTCTCTGCTCCACGCGGTGCCGTTGCTGGCGAACGACGGGAGCCCGGACAGCGCAAAGTGGACGCGTGTCGCGGGACCCCGCATGCGCACGTTGTCTACTGCGCTCAGCAGGTCCGGATCGAAACATCCGGCATCGACCAGCGTGCCGAAGGTGCGTCGAGGGTCGGCGCTCGAGACCACGATGGCGGCGCCTAACGACTCACCGCTCGTCAGGCGGACGCCGGTCGCGCGCTGGTTCGCGGCGGTGATCTCCGCGACCTCGGCGTCGGTACGGAGCTCGACGCCGGCACGCTTGGCCGCAGCGCTGAGGGCCATCGCGAGCCGCCCCACACCGCCAGCCGACACGCGTCGGCCACCGATGTGACCAACCGGAAGGCCCACGTGCCGGTGCAGGAAGACGAGTGCCGTCCCGCCGGAGAATGGTCCGTGCTGCACATTGAGCACGCTGTGATAGGCCAGCGCCGCCTTGAGACCCTCATGCTCGAACCACTCGTCGAGCAGATCGGACATCGGCATCGGTATGGTGCGCAGCAGGTCGATGATTCCGCGCTTTCCCAGTCCACGAAGCTGACGGCCTAACGAGAGCATGGTCATCAGGTCGGCCGGCGACGTGGAGTGGACATCGGGCGACCGCACCAGGTACAGCGATTCGAGCACACCGGCCAGGCGCGCCACGAGGTCGCAGAAGTGCGGCCACCGGCTGGCGTCGGCCGGCGAGACCCGTCGCAACACGTCCACAGCGCCCGCGATGTTGGTGGGCAGCACCAGTGGCGCCACGCCGTCCAGTGGAATCGTAATCCCGACGGGCGCAAGCGTAGGCGAATAGCCGAGCTGCGCCAGTCCCAGATCGTTCACCACGTGTGTCGGCACCCAGCCCGCATCGTCCACGCAGGTGTTGGCGCGGTAGCCGGGATGAAATTCTTCGGTCACGGCCAGGCCGCCTAACGAAGTGCGGCGCTCGCAGACCAGCACCCTCCGACCGGCACGGGCAAGGTAGGTGGCAGTCACCAGGCCGTTCACGCCACCGCCGACGACAATCGCGTCGTACGTCATCGAATGCCGTCCTTGAGAATTTCACGCGCGGCCAGGCGTCCGCCGGCGCCCATGATGCCGCCCCCCGGGTGCGTGGCCGCCCCGCACTGGTAGAGCCCGCGCAGCGGCCCGCGAAACTTCGCCCATCCGGGTGCCGGCCGCAGAAAGAAGAGCTGATGCAGCGCGAGTTCCCCCTGAAAGATGTTGCCTTCGGTTAGTCCGGTAATGTCCTCGATATCCTGTGGCGTCAGGACCTGGCGGTGCAGAATGGTACCACGAATGTTCGGCGCCACGCGCTCGATCGCGTCGATGACCGCATCGCCAAATGCTTCCCGTTTGGTCGCGTCCCACCCTCCATTGATATTCGACGGCGCGTACTGCACGAACACCGACATCACGTGCCGGCCCGGTGGCGCCATCTGCGGATCGATCATCGATGGAAAGACGATGTCCATGTACGGACGCCTGGAAAACTCGCCGTACTTGGCATCGTCGTACGCGCGCTCCACGTACTCCATGCTCGGACTGATCGAGATGGCGCCGCGATGGTGCGGACCGATGCCTGGCAGGCACGTAAAATCGGGCAGTGCGCTCAGGGCGCAGTTCACCTTGCCCGACGAGCCACGAATCTTGTAGCGCCTGATGTCCTGCACAAAGTCGGCGGGAAGGTCGCGCTCTTCCATCAACGTGAGGAAGGTGCGCTTGGGATCGAGCGACGTCACCACCACGTCCGACGCCAACTCATCACCGCTCTCCAGCACGACACCGGTAATGCGGCCGCCGGTGGACTTGATCTGCGACACCGTCGTGTTGAGTCGGATCTCGGCCCCCAATTCGCGCGCCGCACTGGCGATCGATTCGGAGATCGCGCCCGTGCCCCCCTTCGCAAACCCCCAGGCTCGAAAGGCGCCGTCGATCTCGCCCATGTAGTGATGCAGCAGCACATACGCCGACCCCGGCGTGCGCGGTCCCATGAACGTTCCGATGATGCCGCTTGCCGATTTGGTCGCCTTCAACACGTCGGTCTCGAACCACTCGTCCAAAAAGTCGCCGGAGCTCATGGTCATCAACTTGTACAGCGCGTGAAAATGCTTCCGACTCAACGACCGGAAGTTCAATCCGAACTTGAGCATGCCGCGCAAGTCACTCGGCGCCATCGATGTTGGATCGGGTGGGACCATAGCCAAAATCGGTTTCACCGCCATGGCCATGTGGTGCATCAGCTTCCCGTATTCGTCGTACGCCTCGGCGTCCCGCCGCGAATGCCTCACCAACTCCTGGCGCGTCTGGTCATGATCGGCCCACGATCCCAGATAGTCACCGTTGAACATCGGCGTGATCGTGCTCTCGAGCGGGAGGATCTCCAGTCCATGCCGCGGGAGGTCGAGTTCGCGAATGATCTCCGGCCGTAGCAGGCTCACCACATACGAGAACACGGAAAACTTGAAGCCGGGATAGATCTCTTCGGTGACCGCTGCGCCACCCACCAGATGCCGTCGCTCGAGCACGACCACCTTCCGGCCGGCCCGCGCGAGATAGGCCGCGTTCACCAGTCCGTTGTGCCCGCCGCCTATTATGATGGCGTCGTACCGCCCAGAGCGTGTCGTCATGCGCGCTTCCGCTCCGGGTTGAAGAACGGGAGCGATCGCACCGTCGCCAACGCCCGTTTGCGCCGATGCTCCACCGTCACTTCGATGGTGAGCGGTGTGCCCGGTTTGGCATAACGAGCCTCCACGTGCGCCAGCGTGAGGTAGCGCTTGAGGATCGGCGACCAACAGCCGCTGGTCGCGTAGCCCACCTGCGCCGAGCCATTGCCGTCGTACAGGGGCACACTGGTGCGCCACGCCTGCGTAGGGAGTCGCGGCGCCAGGCCTAACGTGGTAAAGAGTTCCTCCAGAGACACCCAGTCCACTTCGACGCCCACGAACTTCCACGCCGCGCCGCGCGCGCGCTCGGCATGGATGGCCGCCCGCCCATTGAAGTGCGGCTTGTCGAACGACACCGTCCAGTCCAGCGACAGCTCCAGGGGCGATGATTTCTGCGCTTCGATGAGCGCGTGCCTGGTCGACACGTAGTCTACATCCAGCAGCAGCAACCCCGCTTCGATACGCGCCACGTCCAACGCGAGAATGCCGCAGGGCACGATGCCGTAGGGCGTGCCGCACTGGATGAGGGCGTCCCAGACCGGAATCGCGACGCCCGCTTCCATCCAGATCTCATACCCGAGATCACCCGTGTACCCGGTGCGGGTGATCGTCACCGGAGTACCTCGTATCGAAGCAGTCGTTAGGCGGAAGTATTTCACCGAGGTGAGATCCTGCTCCGCGGCCTGCTCGAGAATGGAGCGGGCATTCGGCCCTTGCAACGCTAACGATGCGATGCGGTCGCTGACGTCGTCGATGGACACGTCGAGCCGCCGCGCGTTGTCGCCCAACCATCGAAAGTTCGGCTCGGCCGATGTGATGCGGAACGACTGCTCGCCGAGCCGAGCGATCGTGCCGTCGTCGATCACCTTGCCGTGGGCGTCACACCAGGGGGTATAGAGGACCTGGCCGACCTTCGACTTCCCGACATCACGCGTGACCACGCGATCGAGCAGGCGAGATGCGTCGCGCCCATTCACGTGGTACTTGTACAGGGGAGACACATCCAGAAGCGCGGCCGAATTTCGGATGGCGAAATACTCACGGTCGTGCGACAGTTCGTAGGAACTGGCGACCGTATAGCCCGCCCACCGTCGCCAGTTCTGGCCCAGACTGAGCGGCGCGGTTCGTTCGTGAAAGGGGGTGGTTCTGAGCATGGCGAGCCGGGACAAAAGAGCGCCCGGACCGAGCGGCCCGGGCGCGTTCTGAATACTGCGCGGACGGTGGACGCGCTAGTGTTCGCGCGTGGTCGGTGTCCCCTCCAACCCGACTCTGTTCACGGCGCTCCTAGCCGACGAATCCCGCCATCATGTGCGTCACGATTCGCTCCTCTTTGAGCGCGGTGTTGTAGATCGCGACCTCCTGCAGCTTGCCGGCGAACGGATAGAGATTGCGATTCGGCCCCGGAAACGGGGGAATGAGTGACCGCGAGGCTTGCGCCATCCCGATCGTGAGATCGGCGTTGATATTCTGAACGTACGGCTCTGCGATGAGTGCGTACTTCACCGAGTCGAAGTCGCGTCCTTCGCTGTACGCGAAGAGGGTGTACGCGCTGCCGTCGAACACCACGCAGAGATACGTGGGCTTGGCCTCCACCAGCGGGCCGGGGTTGCCGACATTCGCCGGCGGTTGTTCGACCAGCTGCCGAAAGTCGGTGCCGGACCCAACCCAGAGCTGCCAGCGATATGGCGTCTGCAGCGAGACGGGACTGGATGGGCCCGCATACAGCGCAAAGCCACGACGCTTTGAGTTAGTCGAACCAGTGGCCGGCTTATCGGTGGATTCCGCGACCGCGTAGTAACGGCCTAACGCGCTCAGATCCCACTCCGGTTGCACAAGGACCTCAAGCGTGAACTGCGGGGGATTGATCGCCGCCGCAAACGGGACCCGCACCCGACCTCCCCGCACGCGAATGGCCGTCGTGAGCGACCCATCAGGAAGCACAGACGGCGCAATGCCGATCTCGAGTAGCGGTTGCCCCGATGTTGGCGAGAGAGTCGAGGGGTCGTCGGGGAGCACGGTGCCGAGTCGTTCGTAGACGCCGTTGTTGCTTCCCATCTCGTCCACCGCCACGCCCCCGGGAATAGCTGTTGCAGGCGAACTCTCTTGCAGCCGGAGATACATGACCGGCGCGTCGGAGAGGACCTCCTCGCCATAGCGCGTGAAGTCAACGAGCCTAATGTCGCCGAGCCCGAAAATCTGGTTGCATCCGACATGACAGAAGAGCGAAACGATCGCTCCCACCGCGATGGGCGTGAGCCACACATACCAGTCATGCATACGTACCTCCGAAGCCGTTCATGAATCCAAGCCATCGAATATCGTTAGGCGACGGGCCGGGCCGAAGCGTACCGACTAGTCATCGAATGTACGCCAGCGCGACGGCCGCCCCGATGACGATTGCGGTGTCGGCCACATTGAATGCCGGCCACCAGCCGACACAGACGAAGTCCACGATACATCTGCGGCGCAGCCGGTCGTGCACATTGCTCGCGGCGCCGGCGAGCGCGGCCCCGATCCCGACCCATGCCGCCGGCGAGGTGAACACGCGCCCCGTGAACATGGCCGCAACGAGCACGGTCGCCGTCATCAGCCAGCCCGCGACGAACACACTGGGTGCGACCCCATGCGCGGGCGCGCGCACATGGCGAATCGACACTCCCGGTGCAATCGCCACCGACCAGCGTCCAACGGGCCGCGTGGCAATGATCCGTTTGGTCCATCTATCGAGCAGCGTGACAGCGAGCGCCGCGCTGCCAAACGTCAGCCACATGATCGGTTCGTCCTCCCAACTTACCCGATGGGCGTCGGCTCCTTTCTGATGTCTGGCACCTCGAATCGACCGGGCTCAGGGCACTTTGACGGCTGGCAGGCAGGCTCCGGGACTCTCGGCGGGCAGCATGCCTCGATCTGCTTCTTGAGCGCCAGCTCGCGGTCGCGTACCAGCGCCGCCTCAGCGTGCGTTACCGAGTAGAGGTCGGCCAGCGTGGTCGTGTTCTCGCGAATCGTCGTCTGCAGGCCGGTCTGCACATGCTCTTCGTTGAGGCTGCGGCAGGTCGAGTCGGCAATTTGCCGGAGCAGGCAGATGATGGTCTCGTTTTGCTTGATCTGATGGATCACCGCGTCGCGAATCGTCGTTTCGATGGCAATCTGCTGGTCGATCTTTCCGCCGACCTTATCCACCGAGTTGCGTACATTGTCGGTCGACGCGATGAGATGGTCGAGCCGGGTGTTGGCCCCCTGAATTTCGCCGAGCACGTTGCCCGTGGTGGCGTTGAGGGTGTCGAGCCGGGCGTTGGTGGCCTTGACTTCGTTGAAGAAATCTCCTGCGGACGGCATGGTGATTGGCTCCTGTGGGTGGGGGTCTAACCGAGGAATGCGCCCATGATGTGTGTGCCCACACGCCCGGGATCGAGTGCCTTGTTGTAGATCGCGATTTCCTGCAGTTTCCCGATGAAGGGGTAGATGGCGCGGTTGGGCCCCGGAAAGGGCGCCAGCAATCCGCGATTCTGCCCTGTCATGCCGACAGTCAGCATTTGATTCACGTTCGGCGTGTAGGCGCGCGAGCCGAGCGTGTACTTGACGGCGTCGATGTCGCGTCCGGCAGTGTACGCCCAGATGAGGAACTTCGTTCCGTCGAATGTGACGCAGAGATACGTTGGCTTGGCCTCCACGACGGGCCCGGGGTTAGTGGGCGTCGCCGCCGGCTGCGGCACGCGCTTGAAGTCGGTGCCGTTCCCGGACCACACTTGCCAGACATACGGGGTGTTGGGTGTCGATGGGTCGGCGGGGCCGGCATACAGCGCGTAGCCTCGTCGCTTCGACTTGTTAGAGCCGGCGGTCTGCTGGTCGGTGGATTCGAAGACGGAGTAATAGCGGCCCTGCACCGTGAGATCCCACTCCGGCTCGACCAGGATTTCGAGGGTGAACGCGGTGGCATTGAGCGTCGCAGCGAACGGGACCTCGATGCGTGCGCCGCGCACCCGGACGGCAGTCGTGGAGTTGTCGGTGTCGAGCAACGTGGGTCCCACGCCCCCTTCGAGCAACGGAGTGGGGACCGGGGGAGAAAGCTGTGCGGGCAGGTCGGGCAGGGGGGAACCAGCCTTCTGGTATGTCCCATCGTGCGTGCCCATCTCGTCCTTCGCCGTCACGCCATCCGCCACCACGATGGCCGGCGATCGCTCCTGCAGTCGCAGATACATTACCGGAGCATCCGCGACTACGTCGTCATGATACGACGTCGGCATGTCCGCGCCGCTGAAGGAACTGCAACCGACGAACGCGAACAGGAACACGATCGCCGCCACCGCAATGGGGGTCAGCCAGAGATACCAGTCATGCATGCGAAGTCGGGGACCGGTGAGTGGAATGTCAGCGCGAGCGGGCAGCGATGCCTAACCAGAGCAGCAAGGACGCGGTGGCGGAAAGGGTGGCGGAGATGGCACGATGCACACTGATGCCGCGCACGCGGTCAACGGACTCGCGCGAGCTTTCGAGGAAAAACCGCCCAAGTCCGTATCCGATGGCCCCCGTAAGAAAGAGCGAACCCGGCAACTCCAGCGTCGCGCGACTCCAGAGAGACACTCCGAGCAACGCGACGGCGAGCGCGCTTTCGAGGAGCTGAGTCGGCACTCGACGTACGCGCTCACCGCTCGTGTTCGGTAGTTCAAGCGCCAGCCAGCCGGTGCTCGGCCGTCCCGCGCAACATCCGTTGAGATGACAGCCGATCTTTGTGAACGCCATTCCGACCAGAATCACGATCGCGGCGGCATCCCAGAAGGGAGCCACCGGCAGCCGCAATGCCGGAAGCAGGATGGCGGAGGTGACGAGCGTCAGGCCGAGCCCTCCGTAGAGCGCCATGCCTCCCTCTCGCGTTCGCCAGAGCCGATGCGGCTGGCGGCGAAAGGTCGACCATCGTACCGCCAGGTGCAGTATCCGCGATCCGACCAGCGCGGGAATGAGCAGGAAGACGAGTGCAGCCCACGTGCGCCCGGGCGGGACGCCGAGCCACGGCGCGAGCCGCGTGGCGACCATGATACCGATGGCAGAACCAATGCCGAGCATGGTCGGATACGCGTGCAGCGCCATGCCACGCCAACGAAGCAATGTACGAGCCACCCACCCCTCCCACGAAAATTGGTTCGGGAATAGGCGGCTGAACTAACGCGATGTTGATGTCGACGTCAACCACTGCCGCTGACGCGACTCTCGGTCATCCCAGTTATCTAAGTTCGCAGCGCAGTCGTAGCTTTCCGTGCAGGGACCGCTGTGCAGAACTCCGTTGCGCAGACGGAACCTCCCATGTTGACAGGGTAAGGCACTGTTCGGAGTGTCCAAGCGTTGTTGCAACTCCGAGGGGTAGATGCTACGTCATTCGTCCGTTGATCGGTCATACCGCGCGCTGCTCCTGATGACCTTGCTCGGCGCCTGCGGTCGCGGAATTTCGCCGGACGTGACTCGTCCGTCGACCGACGTCACGCTGAACGTGGAGTTCGAGCTCGCGCCCGCGCAGACCGTCCGCGTCGCGGGAACGGATCTCGCGGTCCGGCTCGACTCTGTGGTCGCCGACAGTCGTTGCCCTCTAGGCGTCGCCTGCATGTGGGCCGGAGATGCCGACATCCATCTCTCTGTGGTTCGCGGCAAGCGCGCGCCGACACCGGCGGTCATTCATGTGACTACGTCGCCCAAGAGTGCGGTAAATGGCTCAGATATCATCGAGTTCGTGTCGCTCGATCCCTTGTCGCGAGAGCAAACGCCGATCAAGCCGTCGGACTACCGCGTGCGGCTGATCGTTCGCACGAGGTCGTAGCGGCGCGGTAGCTATTACCGCAGCTCCGCCAGTGCCACCAGCCGATCCTGCCGCTCATCCCAGAGCGCGAGACGCGCGCAACGAAATCCGTCGCGCAGCGTGATTCGCGGCACGTTTGCGAAGAGAGTGGTTTCCCGATGGCATCGCGCAATTCGATAGGATGGAACGCGCGGGCTCAGGTGATGAATATGGTGATAGCCGATGCCCCCGGTGAACCACTCGAGCACGCGGGGCAGGGCGTAGTGCGACGATCCCTCCATCGCGGCCTTCGCATAGTCCCACTCAGCATGGGGCGCCCAGTACGTATCCTCGAACTGATGCTGCACGTAGAAGAGCCACATGCCAGCGGTCGCGGCGAGAAGCGTGATCGGCAGCTGCACCAGGATAAACGCTTTCAACCCAACGAGCGCGACAACGGCCCAGACGAGCAAACCCAGCGCCGCGTTCGTGTACAGGATGCTCCGCCGCTCGCGCTTCGACTCTCGCCGCGCGCACCACGGAATGCGCATCGCCAAGACAAAATAGAATACCGGCGCTACACCAAACAGCGCCAGCGGATGACGCATTAGCCTATAGAGAAAGCGTCGCCCCGGCGACAGCGCCAAATACTCGCGCACCGTCAGCGTCTCGATATCGAAACCGCGATCGTCCAGTTTGCCCGATGTCGCGTGATGCGCTCCATGAAAGTGCCGGAAGTATCCATACGGCATCAGTGTGAACAGTGAACAGAGACGGCCGATGCTGTTTCGCAATCTGCGCGACGTGAAAAAGGTGCCGTGCCCACAATCGTGCTGCACGATGAACGTCCGCACCACGAAGCCTGCCGCCGGAAATGCCAGCAGTAAGGTCAGGGCATACGACAACTCGAGTGCGCGGTACATCAACCACCACATGAGGAGGAACGGTGGCAGTGACGTGGCAAATGCCCACCAGGCCTTCCCCGTTTCCGGGTGCTCGTACTGCGACACGTGCGCACGCAACCCCGACATCGCGGGCGTCGATGCTCGTTCGCGCGGCCCCGCCGTTCGCGCAGGCGCCCTCATGCGTTTCCCATTTAGTTGCTCAGGCAGTTGCTCAGGTGCTCTCAATAAGCACCTACTTCGCCTACGTTAGCAATGCGCAGAAAGCTACGTCACATGACGTATACCTTCCGAACACCGCTTCGCGCAAAGTGTAGAGCAATCGCCGAGTCCGTCAGCGAAGGACGGTCAGAAACAATGAATCGGCGAAACTCGCTCCGGAAACTCACGTGTCACATCGTGTCCGCCTGCTCGGCGTTGGAACGTCGCTGCCTCCGACGACCCGCACCAGCGAAGAAGTCGAGGCTCGCATTGCTGCCGAGAGTCCAGGATTCCGACCACGCCCGGGCAGCGTAGGCGCCATCTCGGGCATTCTTACGCGACACGTCGCGGACGATTCTCAGCAGTGCTCCGATCTGGCGGCCGATGCGGCGTGCCGTGCGCTTGCCGCCGCCGCCATCGACTCGCGCGACATCGATCTCCTCATTTTCGCTTCGGCGAGTCAGGACCTGCTCGAACCGGCCACCGCGAACATCGTGCAGGAGAAAGTCGGGACCACGGCACCGGTGTTTGACATCAAGAACGCCTGCAACAGCTTCTCAACGGTATGCAGGTCGCCGAAGCGATGGTGCTCTCCGGTGCCGCGAACCGGGTGCTGGTAACCACCGGCGAGCTCTGTTCGCGCGCGATCAATTGGCGACTGCGGAACGCCGACGACTTCCGTCGACACTTCCCGGGCTACACCATGGGAGACGCCGGTGCCGCAGCGATCCTCGGTCGTTCCAGTGACGAACGTGGCATCTACTATCGTCGCTTCATCACGGTGAGCAAGCACTGGCCACTGGCCACGATACCAGCCGGCGGATCGATGCATCCGCGAGGCGAGGAGCATACCTATCTCTCGGCCGATGGTGCGGCGCTGAAGCAGACGTTTGTCGATCTCGCGCCATCGGTTGTGTGTCTCCTGCGGCGCGAATCGGGCATGTCGTTCGACGCATTCGACCGCATACTCATTCACCAGGCGACGCTGCCCTATCTGGAGGAGATGCTCGAGGTTGCGGGCATTCCATCCGATCGGGTAGAGGTCACTGTGCCGACCCTCGGCAACATGGCTGCAGCATCACTGCCGGTGGCCTTCGCACGCGCCATCGAGCGCGGTGCCATATCGCGCGGCGACAACGTGCTCTGGCTCGGGCTGGCGAGCGGCATCAGCGTCGGCGCCATGATGATGCATGTCTGACGAGCAGAAGCTTTTCGTCGTTGTACCGTTTTACAACGAGGCACGCGGTATGCAGGCGACGCTCGACGCGCTCGCGCGACAGCACGACCCGGATTTTTCGCTCGTCCTGGTCGACAATGCCAGCATCGACGACAGCCGGTGCATTGCTGCACGTTTCGCCGTGCAGCGCGGAACCGACCGCACGTTCGTCATCGACGAACCGCAGAAAGGAACGGGAGCGGCCTCTGATACGGGCGTTCGGTTTGCCATTGCTCGCGGTGCGTATGCTGTCGCGCGCACCGACGCCGACTGCTTGCCGCATCCTACGTGGGTGCAGCGCATACGGCGGGCGATGTTCAGCGACGGCTTGGACTTCGTTGGGGGCAGGATCGCGCCGCGCACCGATCAATCGCCGGTCTCTGTCGTCGATCGGATCGTCCTCGCCGCGATGATAGTTATCGCCGAGAACTACGGCCGCGTCCGTCGGCGTGGGCCGCAGTTCAGGTATCCGTACTTCATGGCGGCCGGCAACAACCTGGCCATCACGGCCGACCTCTACCTGCGAAGTGGCGGCTTTCCGCGTTCGGCCATCGAAGAATTGCACGAAGATCGCGAGCTCTCGGAAAAGGTGCGCACGCTGACCACCAGAGGTGCAAGGCGCCGCGACATACTGGTATACAATTCCGTGCGCCGCGTACGCGCCTACGGATACCTGAATACCCTGCGCTGGTACAGGAATCACGGATTTCGGCCCGACGTGGTTGATATCCGGTGACAAACACCGCAGGCTGGCACGACGCGATCGTCAATCTCTCCGCGCATCCGGTAGGATGGTCGCTGGCGCGCCTCGCTCGGCGGTTGCCGCCCGTGTTCTCCGTGCCGGGATTCGGTGTCGTCGTCAGCGACGCGGAATTCGCGCATCAAGTACTTGTCCGCGACGACCTGTTTACCAAGAACGGTGAGGGAAGCCTGTCGTCGATCATGACCGAGCTACTTGGCCCGTTGGCGCTCGGCAACATGGACGGTGAGGCGCACGCGTGCCTTCGCGGCCGACTTGCGGATGTGGTTGCGCCTCCGCAGGCGCCCGAACTGCTCCGTGCATGCGACGCACCGCTCGAGGAAGTGTACGCGGCACTCAAACGTGGTGAAACGGTCGATCTCGTGCAATCGATGCGGTGGATGAGCGGGCGCATCACCTTCGACATGCTGGGCGTGACGCTCCAGGGGCGCGACCAACGGGCTGCGTGTATCGAGATCGTCGCGCTCGGCGAACGCATCGCCAGCGGTTTCGATTTCCGGCGGCCCTCGGCGACGCGCCGTTCGCGCGTGCGCGAGGACTGCGAGCGTCTGGCCGGATACGCCCGTGTCGGCTATGAATCCGACGACGCTCCACCACGCTCGTTCGTGAGGCGACTGCGTGATCTCGGGCTGACGTTCGAGGAGGCGCGCGGTGTACTAAGCCTCATCTTTCTCGCGGGCACGCTCACGACCGCAGCGGCGCTACCACGAATTCTGGCGCTTCTCATCGACAGCCGGCAGTTCGATGCGCTACGCACGGCTCCCGAAGCGATTCCACTCGCGGTCTCGGAGGGACTTCGCTTCACGACGCCGGTACCCGCCACGATGCGCATCGCGCAGCAGGACACGTCGGTGATGGATCGGCGGATTAAGCGGGGAACACGCATGGTCGTGCTCACGTGCAATCTCGCCCGTGACCCTTCGGTGTTCGAGACGCCCGATCGGTTCATCGCGAACCGCCGTCAGCCGCAACGCTCTCGCAATTTATGGTTTGGTGCGGGCGCCCACTTCTGCCTGGGATTCGCCATCGCCCAGCGTCAACTACAGATGGTGCTGCAGGGTCTCGCATTGCTCGACGGCGCGCTCCGCATCGTTCGACGATCGGCGGCGCGCGGGGTGATTATCCCGGCGTACGCGCGCCTCGAGATCGCGCTCGACCCAACACGCGCATAGGCATGTCGATCGCACCACTGAGCCAGTTGCGCCTGGTCGCAGCGCGCACCCCCGAGGGAGTCGCGATCATCGAGGAATCCGGCCGGCGCGCAACGTTCAGGGAGCTGGTTGCCCGCGTGGAACGGATCGAGCGAGGGCTTTCGGCGCAGGGGATGCGTCGTGGCGACCGGGTACTCTTCGCGATACGGCCATCGGAAGTGGCCATCGCTTCCATGCTGGCCATCACCGAGCTGGGCGCGGTGATAGTGGCCGCACAGATCGGTGTGGGCGATGAGCTCTTCGCAGCGCAGATGCGCGCCGTGCGTCCGTCGTGGGTCGTGGCCGAGTCCGCGCTCGTTGCGGCGATGGGGAGCAAGGTCGTGCACCGCATCGTCAAAATGCGCGGCGGAGCGCTGCCATCGCTCGATGCACTGCTCGATGCACTGCTTGGGGCGCGCTTCGTCGCGTCCGGCCCGTGGCTGCCGGGATTGCGAGGCGCCGTTCGGCTGGAAGAACTCGAGCGGGATACACAGCGTGCGGCGAACGAAAGGGTGGTCATGGAGCCGGAGCCCACGGTACCACCGAACATCACAAGTGCTGCGTTCATCGTGTTCACCTCGGGCACGACCGCCGCGCCCAAAGCGGTCATCCACTCGCGCGGCTCGCTCGAGGCGACCCTGGAGGTCGTGAGCGGCTTGCTCGCGATTGCACCCGGCGACCGCCTACTTGCACGCGAGCTGCATCTCCTCCTCCCCGCGCTGCTGGCCGGTGCGACGGTGTACGTGCCGCGCGGCCAGCGTTACGATCTGCATCGAACCGCCCGCGCGCTCGTCGAACACCGGATTACGCACATGTACGAAGTGACCGCGAATCTCGTGCGCCTCGTGGAATATTTCGAGCGCAGCCGATCGTCACTTCCGACGTCACTGCGGCACGTGATGGTTGGCGCCGCACCCGTGCGTCAGGCGTTCTTCCGCCGCTTGCGTAACGTGCTGTCGGCAAACGCTCGCGCCTGGTGCGTGTACGGAATGACGGAAATCCTCCCAATTGCCGCCATCGAAATCGAGGAGAAGCTCGCGTACGACCAAGACGGTGATATCGTGGGACGACCGGTGGACGGTGTGCGCGTGGAAATCTCTATCGATGGCGAGCTGATTGTGTACGGTCCCCATCTCTTCACCGGCTACCTCGGAGGTCCAACCGTGTCATCACTCGCGACCGGCGATCTGGCAATAATTGACGACGGCCGCATCGTGCTCATTGGCCGGGCAAAGGACATGATCATCCGGGGCAACTACAACATCTATCCCGAACTGTACGAGCCCACGATCGAACGAGTGGCTGGTGTGAGACGCTGCGCGATGGTTGGTGTCTATAGTGAGGCGACTGCCGATGAATGCATTGTCCTTGCGGTCGAGGCGGAGCCCGGCGTGAATGCAGAAGGACTCGTGCGTCGGCTTCGACAGGAAATGCGCGATGGTCCCGCGCGCATCGACAATGCCGCGCAGCCCGACTTTATCTTCGTGATGGCGCTTCCGGAAAGCGGCCGTTCACACAAAGTGGACAAGCGCGCCCTGCGCGAGACTGCGCGCAAGCGATTGGAATGCGCATAGCTGTTACCGGAGCCAGCGGTTTCGCCGGTGGATGGGTGGCGCGACTGCTGGCACGAAGCGGGCACCACGTGTTCGCGTTTGGCCGTCGCCCCGCGACTGCGCTGACGTTTGCGCTACCACACTACCGCGCATGGAATTTCTCCGCCGGTCCCATCGAAGGGCCAGTGGTCGACGCGGTCGTGCACTGCGCATCGTTGGTGAGTGACTGGGGCACGTACGGTGAGCATCGGGCCGTCGATGTGGATGGCACGCACGGCGTACTGGCGAGCTTTCCTTGCGCCAAGCGCGTCGTGCATGTGAGCACGGCCAGTGTGTACGCGCCGAGCCGGACGCACGAGCCGACGCGAGAAGATGCACCACTCGTCACGGCGTTCCCAAACGCTTACGTGCGCACGAAGGTGGAGGCGGAGCGCGTGGTGTTATCGAGTGGCCGCCAGTCCGTGATCCTGCGTCCTCACATCGTCTACGGCCCGGGCGACACCACGCTCATGCCACGTGTGCTCGCTGCCCGCCGAGGCGGGTGGATCCCGGTGCCCGGCAACGGTCGCAATCGTCTGTCGGTCACGCACATCTTCAACTTCGTGCACGCGGTGGAGTGCGTGCTCGCGCGGTCCCATGTGCATGGCATCTTCAATGTGGCGGACCTCCAAAGCGAGACCGTCGATCGACTCCTGCGCACGATGCTCGAACGACACGGGATTGCCGCTAAGATCGCCTACATTCCGGCTGCCATCGCCTTGCCGCTCGCCGCCGTGAGCGAACGTGCGGCGCGCTTCGTCGGCGCGGCGCGCGCTCCATCCCTCACGCGATACCTAGTCGAGCAGTTGTCGCTCGATCACACGCTCGACGTGAGCAAGGCGCGCGAACATCTGGGTTATACGCCGCGCTGGACGTATCGCGACGGTCCCCTTCACGACATCGAGTCGTGACGCCTGTGGCGGGGGTCCCGTCGCCCCGGCGTGTGCATCCCGTCGCCCGCTTCATTGTGAGTGAACGCCGCTGGATTGCACTCGCCTGGTTCGTCATTTCCGTATTCCTCCTTCGGCGCGCTCCCGAGGCGACGACGAAACTCGCGATCGGTGGCGCCAGTGTCGACGAGAGTCAGGCGGCGTGGGTCGACAACGCATTCGCGACGCGCTTTGCGTCACCTTTCGCCGCGTTCGCCGTGCTCGTGATGACGGGCGTGCCATCGGTGGCCGACTCCGCAGGTGTCGCCCTGCTCCAAGAGATGTCCGATTCGCTGCTGCAACTTCCGAACGTCGTGCGCCTCAGGTCGTATCTGAATGCGCACGAACGCGCGTTCGTGAACGATCGCGGGACCTACCTGCTGGTGGCGCTTCGACCGGACACGTCGCATGAAAATCGGGGTGAACCTTCCATCCTTGCACTTCGTGCTGCAACGGAACGGATGCAACAGGACATCCGGAAGCGCTATCCGAACGCCAGCTTTCTCTGGACCGGGTCTGCCGCGATCGACTACGACGTGCGCCTAACGAGTTCGGACGACGCCTCTGCGGCTGAGCGGCGCGTGCTTCCGCTGACGCTCATACTGCTCGTCGCTGTCTTCGGAAGCGTCGTGGCCGCCTTCCTTCCCGTCGCGGTGGGCGCACTTGCCACCGGGCTGAGTCTCGGCGCCGCCGTCCTGATCAGTCAGTACTTCCCCCTTGTCATTCTGCTTCAGAACGTTGTCACGATGCTCGGCCTGGGCGTTGGCGTGGACTATGCGCTGCTGACGGTGAGTCGCTTTCGCGAGGGACTGGCCGACGGCTGTACGGCCGAAGAAGCGGCGATGCAGGCCGCACACCATGCGGGACATACCGTGGTGCTCTCCGGCACAGCAGTCGCCATCGGCTTCGTGTCCCTGCTCTTGGTGCCGGCGTCCGAATTGCGCTCGATCGCCGTCGGTGGCGCACTCGTTGTCCTACTGTCGGTACTGGTCGCGACGACCCTGCTTCCTGGGCTTCTGGCGTGGATTGGCGCGCGCATAGACATGGGCCGAGTGCGGCGATCGCGAGGGACTGTCAACGGAATGCCACACTGGCGACGCTGGGGGCGCTGGGTCGCGCTTCACCCGATGCTTGTACTCGTGGTCGGCGCCGCGCCGCTCGTAGCGCTGGCATGGCAGGCACGCCGACTGAGCTCCGACATCCCTTCGGCCAACTGGTTGCCGCCACGCATGGAATCCACGATCGGTGCGAGCGCTCTGCAGCAAATGGGTCAGAGTGGCGTGGTGCAGACGGTGCGCGTGCTGGTGGAGCTGCCGGCGGCGCACCGAGCGACGAGCGAAGAAGGCTGGCAAGCAATACGCACGCTGAGTCGTACGTTCGAGCGCGATGCACGCATCGCATCCGTTCGCTCGCTCCCCCTTCTGCTCGCCGCCGAGCACCCCAGCCCCACGCTGTTCGCATTTCTTCCCGCCCTCGCGCGGGGAACCTACCTGAGTCGGGACGAACGCCTCGCGCTGATTGATCTGGTGCCGAAAGAAGCGGAGACGCCGGGCCGACTTACTCGTTATGTGCGCGAGTTGCGCAGAATGGACATCGGGTCGTTGACCGGACTCGCGGGTACGCGCATTTTCGTAGGTGGCCTTCCCGCGCAGAACGCCGACTATCAGGATGCCATCGGCGGCAGCGTGACCGGGGTGATCGGGCTCGTTGTGATCGGTACATTCGTCGCCCTGATGATCGGATTTCGTTCGCCACTCATCGCGATCAAGGCCGTCGCGCTCAACTGCCTCTCCGTCGCGGCCGCGGTCGGCGCGTCGGTGCTGGTCTTTCAGGATGGACACGGTGTGCGTCTCCTCGGGCTCGCGGCACCCATCGATGGACTGTTCCCCGCCGTGTCGATCATCGTCTTCTGCATCGTGTTTGGTCTGAGCATGGACTACGAGGTCTTTCTGGTGTCGCGTGTTGCGGAGGGGGTGCGGGAGGGTCTCTCCGATCGTGAGGCGCTAGTGGAGGGACTGGCGCGCACGGGAGGCATCATTACGAGTGCGGCGCTGGTGATGCTCATCGTCTTCGCCGGTTTCGCACTCGGAGACTTCTTGATCATCAAGATTCTCGGCTTCACACTTGCGGTGGCCGTACTGCTCGACGCCACGCTCGTCCGCATGGCGGTGGGCCCCGCGCTCCTGCGAATTGCCGGCCGCTGGAACTGGTGGCCGGGGGTGCGTTGAGGTGTGGATAGTTTGTGTGATGCGGCGGCGTGGCCGGCACGGCAAAGTGGTGGCGAGTGCAGAGTCCGGGTCGTGTATCCCTGCCGTGGCAGCACAAGTGTTGTTCCGAGCGCCAGGAAAAGTTATACAACATGGAGAATGCAACTACTTGGGCCCCTGCCGTGCCGGCCTGTCGACCGTAGCGATTTACGCTGTACCTACTCCAAGGGAGAATCATGTCGCGCACCCCCCGATCGATGCTCGCCGTCATCTCGCTGGTCATATTCGTCGGGTGCTCGTCTGAGAAGGCCGACCCCGTCGTCCGCGAAACTGTGACACCGGTCTGGACCGACCCGTCGGCCCATGCCACTGGATTCGTCATGGCGAACGGGGTCAAGCTCAACTACCTCGACTGGGGCGGGACGGGGCCGAACCTCATCCTGATTCACGGGCTCGGCGACAACCCGCACGTCTTCGACGACATGATTCCCGCTCTTGGCGGCCAATTTCGAATCGTCGCGTACGCGCGGCGGGGGCACGGCCGGTCCAGCAAGGTCGGGCCGTTCGATACCGCCACGCTGACCGAAGATCTCAGGGCAGTGATGGACAGTCTCAAGATCGCCAAGGCGCATCTGGCGGGCTGGTCGATGGGCGGCAACGAGATCACGGCCATGGCTGGAACGTACCCCGATCGGGTCGACCGGATCGTCTATCTTGACGGCGCCTACGACTGGGCCGATCGGGGGTGGGTGGCAGCGGTCAAGGAACTTCCGGCCGATTTCAGCCCCACGCCCGCAGCGTTGGTGTCGCTCGACGCCTTTCGAGCATGGCAGACGGGAACCTTCTTCCCCGCCGTCGCCGAGTCCGATCGGCTGGAGGCCTATCTCCGCGACATGGTCGACGTCCAGTCGGATGGTACCGTCCGCCCACGGGCGAGCGACAGCGTCTCGGCCGCACTGTTGGACGCGCTGATGACGAACGGGCGGGTCTATGCCAAGGTGAAAGCTCCCGCACTCGCGATCTACTCCGAGACGTTTCTGGACGGGGTCAACGGAGACTCGCTACAGCGGGCAAAGTTCCTGGCCTGGGAGGAGAAGCATATGCAGCCGTTTCGGGCGGCTTCGATGGCACGTGTCAAGCGAGAACTGAAGCGGCTCGAGATCGTGGTGGTTCCCGGCACGCACCCGGATTTCATGTTTACCTCGGGCGACCGGGTGGCGCAGGCGATGAAAGGATTTCTAACGAGGAACGACTCGAAGTAGACGCGAGGGCATAACGGCGCGGCTTCGCTCTGCGTTGCTCATTGTGTGCTGCCGTCGCATACTCCCCTCGCCGCGATTGTTGGAATTCCCATTCCCCGGGTCGCGCGGCTCAACGCCTGCTCAGGAACGACTGCATGCAACGATTGCTGCCGGTAGTGGACCAGCGGAAGTTCGGTGAAACCATGCGTCGCGATGCATGGTGGTGGCCTAACGTCATCATCGTCACGATCCTGACCAGCTTCCTCGTGTACGCCACCTGGGCCGCGTTCCAGAACGCGCACTACACCTACGGGTCGTACCTCTCACCCTTCTACTCACCGGAAATCTGGGGCGACTCGCCGCACGCCTGGTTCGGACCCAAGCCGGCGTGGTGGCCGGGATGGCTCCCCTTCTCGCCGGCACTGCTCATTCTTCCCGTTCCGGCGCTCTTCCGCTTCACCTGTTACTACTATCGCGGTTCGTACTACAAGGCCTTCTGGGCCGATCCTCCGGCGTGCTCGGTAGGCGAGCCACGCCGGTCGTACCTGGGCGAGCGAACGTTTCCCTTAGTGATGCAGAACATCCATCGCTACGGACTGCTCCTGGCGTTCGTGTTTTTGGTCTTCCTCTGGTATGACGCGTGGCAGGCGTTCTGGTTCGAAAGCGCCACGGGCGGCCGGAGCTTCGGAATCGGCGTGGGCTCGCTCGTGATGTTGGCCAACGTGATTCTGCTCTCCGGTTATACCATCGGCTGCCATTCCATGCGGCACGTGGTGGGGGGATTGCTCGATCAGATGTCGAAGGCACCGGTTCGCAAATTCGCCTACGACTGCTCTAGCGTCTGCAACCGCGGGCACATGTCGTGGGCCTGGTGCAGCCTCTTCTCGGTGGCGCTGACAGACGTCTACATCTGTCTCTTATACACATCTCCGAGCCCACGAGACTAAGGCGAATCTCGTATGCCGTCTTCTGC
>ENA-ORBV01005594-ORBV01005594.1-microbial-mat-metagenome-genome-assembly--contig:-NODE-5594-length-22982-cov-16.327352_pt1 | contig 22982 bp, 21 predicted proteins | sample MGYA00237777_ERZ505514 | MGnify/ENA primary metagenome ERZ505514 (study PRJEB26160, sample SAMN06269048) | microbial mat metagenome | isolation source: Oligotrophic lake microbial mat | place... | reverse complement strand
TCGTAGAAGGCGTTCTCATTCAGCCCAGGCTCGAGCTTGTCGAGCGGGTAGTTGTGCGGCACGTACGCCGCGAACGACACTTCGCCGATGGTCTTCTGCTTGTCGGTGCCGGCGACCTTGAACACGCCGCGGTCGTATTCAATGTCGGTCTCGGCCGCTTCCATGAGGTGCGCCGCGATCTTCTTGCCCTTGGCGATGATCTTGTCGAGCGCCTTGTAGATCGCCGTGCCGCCCACCGCGATCGAGCGCGAGCCGTAGGTGCCCATGCCGAACAGGATCTTGGAGGTGTCGCCATGGACGATGTCGACGTTTTCAATCGGGAGGCCAAGGCGGTCTGCGACCACTTGCGCAAACGTCGTCTCGTGCCCCTGGCCATGCGAATGCGAGCCGGTAAACACCGTGCAGCTTCCGGTCGGGTGCATGCGCACTTCGCCTGCCTCGAAGAGTCCGGCGCGCGCGCCCAGCGCGCCCGCGATGTTCGAAGGCGCGATGCCGCAGGCCTCGATGTAGGCCGCGTAGCCGAGACCGCGAAGTTTGCCGCGGGCTTCGGACTCTTTCTTGCGGCCCGCAAAGCCTGACACGCCCGCCATTTCGATCGCGGCGCTCAAGGTGGCTTCGTAATCGCCGGTGTCGTACATCAGCGCGACCGGCGTCTGGTAGGGGAACGTCTTGATGAAATTGCGCCGGCGGATCTCGGCCGGGTCGAGCTTCATTTCGCGCGCGGCCTGCTCGACGATGCGCTCGACGACGTAGGTCGCCTCCGGGCGTCCCGCGCCCCGATAGGCGTCGACCGGCACCGTGTTGGTGAACACCGCGGTCACTTCGCAGTGGATGACCGGCGTGGTGTACTGGCCGGCAAGCAGCGTGGCGTAGAGGATCGTCGGCACGCACGATGCGAAAGTGGACAGGTAGGCGCCCACGTTTGCCGTGGTTTTAACTCGCAACCCGAGGAACTTGCCGTCCTTGTCCATCGCAAGCTCGGCGGTGGTCACGTGGTCGCGGCCATGCGCATCCGACATGAACGACTCGCTGCGCTCGGCGGTCCATTTGACCGGGCGGTTGATCTGCTTGGACGCCCAGGTCACCACCACGTCTTCGGCGTAAAGGTAGATCTTCGAGCCGAAGCCGCCGCCGACATCCGGCGCCACGACGCGCACCTTGTGCTCGGGCAGGCCGAGCACGAAAGCGGTCATCAGCAGGCGCTCGACGTGCGGGTTCTGGCTGGCCACATACAGGGTGTAGCTGTCGTCGGCGCGCGAATACATGCCGTTCACGGCGCGCGGCTCGATGGCATTGGGGATCAGCCGGTTGTTGACGAGGTCGAGCTTCGTCACATGCGCGGCTTTCGAAAACGCGGCATCGACCGCGGCCTTGTCGCCGATCGCCCAGACGTAGCAGGTGTTGTCCGGGGCGACTTCGTGAAGCTGCGGCGCGCCCTTTGCGCGTGCCTTCACCGCGTCGGTGACCGCGGGCAGCACGTCGTAGTCCACCTCCAGCAGCTCGGCGGCGTCCTGGGCCTGGTCCTGCGTTTCGGCGATCACGACCGCGACCTGGTCGCCGACATGGCGCACCTTGCCCTGCGCAAGGGACGGGTGCACCGGCTCCTTCATGGGCTGGCCGTTCACGTCGGTGATCAGCCATCCGCACGGCAGGCCGCCCACCTTGAGGTCCTCGCCAGTGAAGACGGCGATCACCCCGGGCGCCTTGAGCGCCTTGTCCTTGTTGATCGACCTGATTGCGGCATGCGCGTGCGGCGAGCGCACGAACGCGGCATGGGTCTGGCCGGGCAGCGTCACGTCGTCCGTGTACTGTCCGGCGCCGGTCAGGAACCGGTAGTCCTCCTTGCGCTCGATGCGAGCTCCGATCAGCGGTGCATTCATGACTTGTCTCCTCGGTCTTGTTCTGCGGTTCTGCGAACGTCCCTGGAATTCTCGGGCTACTTGGTGGCCATTGCCTTTGCGCCCGCGGCGATCGACTTCACGATGTTGTGGTAACCGGTGCAGCGGCACAGGTTGCCTTCCAACCCTTCGCGGATCTCGGTCTCGCTCAGGTCCGGGCGCCCCTTGGCCAGGTCGATCGCGTTCATGACCATGCCCGGGGTGCAGAAGCCGCACTGCAGCCCGTGGTTCTCCTTGAAGGCCGCCTGCATCGGGTGGAGCGTGCCGTCGGCCGCCGCGATCCCCTCGATGGTGACGATGTCGGCGCCCTGCGCCTGCATGGCGACCATCGAGCAGGATTTCACCGCCTTGCCGTTCATGTGGACGGTGCAGGCGCCGCACTGGGCGGTGTCGCAGCCGACGTGGGTGCCCGTGAGGCGCAGCTCTTCGCGGATGTAGGTGACCAGCAGCGTGCGCTCCTCGACCTCGGCCGAGACGGCCTTGCCGTTGACGGTCATGGAAACTTTGATGGACATGAATCCTCCTTGCTCTCTTGGGAAACCTGGGTTCGTGGTTTTTTCTTGGCGGGCCGCGGGGCGCTGCCCGCAGTGGAGTTCGGATGCTAGCTCACGCCCAAGGCACCTGCAACGAAAACGCTGTCAGCCAACCGACAGCGCGGCGAAAGGTCGCGGCAAAGCCTCGCTGTTAGCGTCCTGTCCCTTCGATGCAGAGCGCAGAAAACAGGGACGGGCAGTGAGAACAATTTGGGTGGCCGCGCTTTCAGTCGTTTGCGCCGTTGTAGTCGCGGGATGCGGAGGGCATGCCGAATCCGAGGCCAAGCCCAAGACCGCGGCAGGCCCCGGGCAGGTGCGGACGACCGACGCGCAAAAGAAATTCCTTACCATTCAATCGGTTGGCCATTCGCAGAGCGCCGAGGTCCTGGCCATGCCGGGACGCGTCGCCTTCCGCCCGCAGGCGCAGTCCTCTGTGGGGGCCACCGTGGCCGGGCGCGTCGTCGCCCTGCATGTGCGCGCCGGCGAGCGGGTGAAGGCCGGGGCGCCGATCCTCACCATCGAATCCGCGGATGCGTCCTCGACGCGCGCGAGTCTGGACCTTGCCGCCACGCGCCTGGCCTCGGCCGAGAATTTCCTCAAGCGCAATGTCGAGATGGTCGAGAAAGGCGTCGGGCTGGAACACGAGCGCGTCGAAGCCGAAGTGCGCCTGAAGGAAGCGCGCACCGAACATGAGCGCGCGCGCCAGTCCTCGGGGCTGATCGGCGGCGGCCGCGGCGGCCGCGTCACGGTGACCGCTCCCACGAACGGTGTAGTCATCTCGATTCGGGTTTCGGTTGGCGCCACGGTCGCGCCGGGCGGCGAGCCGCTGCTCGAGCTTGGCGATCCCGGGCAGCTGCAGGTCGTTGCCCAGGTCGCGGAGAGCGACCTCAACCGGATCGCCATCGGCCAGTCTGCGGAAGTCGAATTGCCCGGGCTCAACACCCGGGTCGCAGCCAGGGTCGAGGCCATCAGCCCGCGCGTGGAGGCCGAGTCGCGGCGGATGCAGGTCTACCTGACTCTCCCGAATCGCATCGAGGGCCTGCAGGCGGGGATGCTCGCGCAGATCGTCCTCAGCACGCGCACCGATTCGTCGATCTCGCTGCCGGTGGCCGCGGTGCTCATCAAGGAAGGCAAGCGGCGCGTGGTTTTCGTCGAAAAGCCCGATGGCGCCTTCGAAGCGCGGGATGTCGAAACCGGACGCAACCGGGACGGCCAGGTCGTGATCCTCAAGGGCCTGGCTTCGGGTGAGAAGGTCGTCGTGAAAGGCGCCCTGCTGCTCGATACGCAGGCCGACTTGCTGCTCTAGCGATGCTGCGCCTGACGATCTATAACGCAGTGCTGCGACTGACGGTCTAACGCAGTGCTGCGCCTGACGGTCTAACGCAGTGCTGCGACTGCTTATCGAAACTTGCGTTCACCGCAGGACGGCGGTGATGTTTGCCACGATCGTGGTGGCGGTCCTCGGCCTGCGCGCGTATTTCGACACGCCGATCGAGGCCTACCCCGACGTCACCAACACACAGGTGACCGTCATCACGCAGCTCCCCGGCAATGCGCCGGAGGAAATCGAGCGCCGCATCACGGTGCCGCTGGAGCGCGAGCTCAACGGCACGCCGGGCATGACGCGCATGCGAAGCGAAAGCCTGTTCGGGCTTTCGCTGATCACGCTGACCTTTTCCGATGACACGAACAGCTTCGTGGCGCGGACCGTCGTGTCGCATCGCGTGTCCGTCGCCGAGCTGCCTCCGGGCGCGACCCCGGAACTTGCCCCGGAAGCCACGCCGCTGGGCGAGGTCTACCAGTTCCGCATCAAGAGCGACCGCCACGACCTCTACGAGCTGCGCTCCGAGATGCAATGGACCGTGGTGCGGCACCTGCGCCAGGTGCCCGGGGTGGCCGACATCGTCCCGTTCGGCGGGTACCTCAAGGAGGCGCACATCCGCGCGGATCCCGGGCGCCTGTTCGCCGCGGGGCTCTCGCTAAACGACCTCGAGCAGGCGCTGGCCCGCTCCAACATCAACGTGGGCGCCGGCTTCCTGCGCCATGGCGATCAGGAGCTGACCGTGCGCGGCATCGGCTACCTCAACAATGCGGAGGACATCAAGCGCATCGTCCTCAAGAGCAAGGACGGCACGCCGGTCACGGTCGGCGACATTGCGACCGTGGTGCAGTCGTACACGCCAAGGCGCGGCGCGGTCGGCGTCGGGCTGGAGAAGGAAGGCGTCGAAAGCTTCATCTGGATGCGGCGCGGCCAGAACCCCTCGCAGGTGCTCGACGGCGTGCATGAAAAGGTCAGGGAGCTCAACGAAAAGATCCTCCCCAAGGGCATGGAGATCGAGACCTACTACGACCGCAGCGACCTGGTCGGCCTCACGCTCTCGACGGTGCACGAGAACCTGCTCTCCGGATTTCTGCTGGTCGTGGGCGTGGTGTGGCTGTTCCTTCGCAGCATGGTGTGCTCGGGCATCGTGGCGGTGGTGATCCCGCTTTCGCTGCTGGTGGCTTTCATGGGGTTGCATGCCATGGGCCTGCCGGCCAACCTGATCTCGATGGGCGCGATCGATTTCGGCATCCTCGTCGACGGGGCCGTGGTGCTGGTCGAGAACGTGATCCATTCGCTGCGGCACGCGCGTCCGACCACGCGCCGCGAGGTTCTCAAGCTGGTGGTGAAGTCCGCGGTCGACATCGGCGGCCCCACGCTTTACGCCATGCTGATCATCATCGCCGCGCTGGTGCCGGTGTTCACGCTGCAGTCGGTCGAAGGCCGGATCTTCAGGCCGCTGGCGCTCACGTACTCGTTCGCCCTGATTGGCGCGCTCATCTTCGCGCTTACGCTGGTCCCCGCGCTATGCGCCGCGCTGCTGCGCCCGCAGCACGCGCGCCTGCAGGAACCGGCCTGGACCGAATGGCTGCGCCTGCGCTTCCGGACGTCGCTCACGCATGTGCTCGCCCGGCGCTCGCTCGCCCTGGCCGCCGCGTTCATCGTGCTGGTCCTTGGCGCGACCACCATCGCAAAGCTCGGCACCGAATTCCTGCCTGAGCTCGACGAAGGCGACATCCAGCTCTTCGTCGAGATGCCGCCCAGCATCGCACTGGCCAGGGGGCAGGACATCCTGCTCGAAGTCCGCCAGCGCATCCTCACTTTTCCAGAAGTGAAGAAGACGATGAGCGAGCAGGGCCGCCCCGAAGACGGCACCGACAACGAAGACGTCAACATGAGCGAGACCTTCATCCGCCTCAAGCCGTTGAAGGAATGGCGCCCGGGTTACAACAAGAAGCGGCTCATCGAAGAGATGCGCCTGAAGCTCTCCGAGATTCCCGGCGTGCGCTACAACTTCTCGCAGCCCATGAAGGACAACGTCGAGGAAGCCGTCAGCGGCGTGCGCGGCAAGGTCGTGCTCAAGGTGTTCGGCCCGGACCTCGAGAAGATGCGCGGCACGCTCGAGCGCGCGAAGGAAACGCTCAAATCCGTTCCGGGCATCGTCGACCTCGACCTCTACCGCGACGCGCTCAAGCCACAGCTGCAGGTCATCTTCGATCGTTCCGCGCTCGCGCGCGCCGGCGTGAGCATGGAGGACGCGCAGCGCACCCTCGAGACTTCGCTCTCCGGCAGGGTCGCCACGACGATGTGGGAAGGCGAGCGGCCGGTGCCGGTGCGCCTCATGCTGCCGCCGGATATGCGCGATGAGGTGGAGAAGATCGGCGCCGTCACGGTCGCCAGCGAATCCGGTGCGCGTGTGCCGATCCGCGATCTGGCCACCATCAGGACGGCGCATGCCCTCGCGACGATCAACCGCGAAGCCAACAGCCGGTTCCTCGCGCTCAAGTTCAACATCGAGGGCCGGGACATGGGCTCCGTGGTGACGGATGCGATCGCCACCGTGGACAAGTCCGTCAAGGCGCCGGAGGGCCATTACTTCGTCTGGGGCGGCGAGTTCGAGAACCAGCGGCGCGCCATCGAACGGCTGCGGCTGGTCGTGCCGCTTGCGCTGCTTGCAGTGTTGCTGCTCCTTTATGCCGCAATGAATTCCGGCCGCAGCGCGCTGTGCATCCTGCTCACCGTGCCATGCGCCCTCACCGGCGGCGCATTCGCGCTGCTGGTTACGGGGGTGCCGCTTTCGGTCAGCGCGGCGGTCGGCTTCATTGCGCTGCTTGGACAGGTGTCGCTGATGGGTCTGCTAGTGCTCAGCGCAACCGAAGGACGCCGGCGAGCGGGGGAAGAACTGGGCGTTGCGCTGGTCGAAGGCGCAAGCGAGCGCCTGCGCCCCGTGCTCATGGCGGCCATGCTGGCGCTGGTGGGCCTGCTGCCGATGGCACTGTCCACGGGAGTGGGCAGCGAAACCCAGCGGCCATTCGCGCTGGTGGTGGTGGGGGGCATGCTGAGCGCGCTGGCGGTTACCTTGTGGCTGCTGCCGGTCGTGTACAGCTACATCACGCCCAAGCGGCTTGTGACGCCAGAGGAAATCGACGAGCAAATCGTGGATACGCCATGAGCCCGCGGACCAGTCTCGCGGTTTTCTCGATCTTCGGCGCATGCGTCGCGGGTCTCCAGCCGGCTTACGCGCAGCGTGTGGTTGAAGGCGTGCCGCGGGAAGGCGTGCCGCGGGAAGCCGTGCCGCGAGAGCCCTCGTTACAAACCAACCCGGTGGATCTTGCCGAAGTCCTGCGCATCGCGCGCGAACGCAGCCCGCGCCTGGCCATCCAGCGCGAGAGCATCGCAGGGGCCGAAGCCAACCGCATCACCGCCGGCGCCTATCCAAACCCGACGATCAGCTTCGGCCGCTCGCACCCCTACGGCCAGGGCACGCTTTTCACCGGCAGCCGGCAGGACCAGGCGACGCTCGAGGTTCCCCTGTTGCTCGCCGGGCAGCGCCCCGCGCGTATCGAGCGTGCGGAGCGCGAGATCGAGGCCGCGCGCGCTCGCGTTGTCGCAGGGGCAAGCTCGCTGGCCGCGGAAGCCGGCGCGGCTTATGTAGCGCTGCTTGGCGCGCAGGAGAAAGCGGCGCTGCTCGTCGTTTCGAACCAGGACCTTGCCCGGCTGCGCGACATCGTCGCCGGCCGCGCGTCCCTCGGCGTGGCGAGCCGGTACGACGAGACGCGGCTCGAAGTGGAACTCGGCAGCTTTCGCACCAGGCTCGAGGATGCGCGCGCCGAAGTGGCGGATCGCGCCGGCGTGCTGGCCGCGCTGCTCGGCCTGCCGGACTTGAGGCCGCGGGCGACGGGGCCGCTCACGCCGCTTCCGATGGACGCACGCTCGCTCAGCGGCACGCGCGAGCGAGCGTCTTCGAGCCCCGCGGTCGTCGCAGCCACCGAAGAGGAAAGGGCGGCGCAAAGTGCCGTCGTGGTCGCACAACGCGAACGCTGGCCGGTGCCCTCGGTCAGCCTGGGTCGCTCGTCGACAGCGAATCCCTTCGGGGCCGCAAATTTCCTGGGCTTGAGCGTGGAGCTCATGGTTTTCGATTCCCGTCGCGGGCAAGTCGCCAAGGCGGCGTCGGAAGCGACGGCCGCCGGCCTGCGGCGCGAGCTTGCGCAAGCCGAAGCGGGCGCCACGCTCGAGCGCTTTGCGAACGTGATCGCGGCCCGCGAAGTCGCGCTGCAACACTTCGAGCGCGAGGCCGCCTCGCGCCTCGCGCAGCTCAGGGAAATGTCGGAGAACGCGTACCGGCTCGGCCGCAGTTCGATCTTCGAGCTGCTCGATTCGACCCGGTCTCGGCACGAACTGCAGCAGGCGCGCATCGAACTGCTGGCCTCGCTGCTGGACGCGCAGGTCCGCTTCCTCGCCACCAGCGGCACGCTCGACCAAGTGGTCGGCGGTGGCGGCGTACTCCCTCAGCGTTAAGCACGCGCCGCCCAAATGCCCGCAAAATACGCTCAACCGTTCCTGATGCCGCCGAGCCAAAGGAAACGCCATGGAAATCGATAGCCCATCGTCCGAAATCATGCGCAACCCGACCGCTCCTTCCGACCCCCAGCCTTCGCGGCTCCTTCTCGTGGAGGATGACGGCAGCCTCGCTGCCGGCGTGGCGCGCGCGCTCGGTCTCGAAGGGCACAGCGTCGAGCACCTGGGTTCGGGCGAAGCCGCGCTCGCGCGCATCGCCGAGGCCGCCTTCGAGGTCGTGATCCTCGACGTCGGCCTGCCGGGCATCGACGGTTTCGAGGTGCTCAGGCGCCTGCGGCTCGCGGGCCATTCGATGCCGGTCCTCGTGCTGACCGCGCGCGACGCCGTGGGCGACCGCGTGCACGGGCTTGACCTCGGCGCGGACGATTACATGACCAAGCCGTTCGCATTGCCCGAGCTGGCCGCGCGCGTCAGGGCGCTGATCCGCCGCGTGCAGGCCGATGCCGGTCCGCGCACATCGCACGGGCCGCTCGAACTCGACCGCGCAGGGCGCCGCGCCTACCTCTGCGGCGCGCCGCTGGAACTGGCCGCGCGCGAATGGGCGGTGCTGCAGATCCTGCTCGAGAAAGTCGAGAAGGTGGTGAGCAAGGAGTCTTTCATCGAGTCACTCACCAGCTGGGAAGAGGACCTCTCCTCGAACGCGATCGAGGTCTACATCTCGCGCCTGCGCGCCAAGCTCGAGCCGGCCGGCATCCGCATCCGCACGGTGCGCGGCTTTGGCTACATGCTCGAGGAGTTCCGCGACCGCACGGCCTGAAGCATTTGCTCCACGCCCCTGCGCCCGCGGTGGGGCGAGGCTATCATTGCGGTACTGGAACACCGGAAGCCCCTCCCGAATGCGCATCCTCATCGTCGAAGACGACACTTCGCTCGCCGCCGGCATTGGCCGCATCCTCGAGGCCGAGGGCTACGCCGTCGACCTCATGAAGAGCGGCGAGCATGCCGCGATGGCCGCGCGGCAGGAGAATTTCGACCTCGTCATCCTCGACGTCGGCCTGCCGGGCATCGACGGGTTCGAGGTATTGCGCCGCCTGCGGGCCGAGGGCCGCGCGATGCCGGTGCTGTTGCTGACCGCACGCGATGCGCTCGATGACCGCGTGAGGGGCCTCGACCTCGGCGCGGACGACTACATGGCCAAGCCTTTCGCCATGCCCGAGCTCGCCGCGCGCGTGAGGGCGCTGATCCGTCGCGGCCAGGCGCAGGCGGGGCCGCGCGTGGTGCACGGCCCGTTGGTGCTGGACACGAGCGCGCGCCGCGCGACGCTCGCGGGCGAGCCGCTCGAGCTGGCCGCGCGCGAATGGGCGGTACTCGAAGTGCTGCTCGCTCGCGTGGAGAAGATCGTCAGCAAGGAATCGATCATCCAGGCGATGGCGAACTGGGGCGAGGAGCTTTCGCTGAACGCGATCGAGGTCTACGTGTCGCGCCTGCGCGCCAAGCTCGAGCCGGCGGGCGTGCGCATCCGCACCGTGCGCGGGTTCGGCTACATGCTCGAGGACTACAAGGCGCCATAGTGGACAAGGAAGGCTGATGGTCGGCAGCCTGCGCGTCACGCTCCTGCGGCTGCTGATCCCGCCGGTGGCGCTGATCCTCGCGGTCGGCTCGGTGGGCGCGTATTACCTGTCGATCGAGCCGGCGGCCGACGCCTATGACCAGTCGCTGGTCAGCACCGCGATCGCCTTGTCCGAGCGCATCCGCGTAAACGAGGGCCGGCCGGCGTTCGACTTGCCGAGCGCGGCCGAGGCCGTGGTGCGCACGGACAAGTACGACAAGGTCTATTTCGTCATTCGCGATCCGCGCGGGCAGGTGATCGCCGGCGACCAGGACATCCCGCTGCCGCCGCCGGGCGCGCGCGCGGACGAGGGCGTGATGGCCTATGACGCCGAGGCCCACTCGAAAAAGCTGCGCGTCATCGCGCTGCTCGTGCCCTGCGGCGCGGACACCTGCACGGTGAACGTGGCCGAGACGACGATCAAGCGCGACCGCCTTGCGCGCGACATCCTGATCGGCAGCGTGCTGCCGCAGGGCCTGCTTGCGGCGCTTACGCTGGCGCTCGTGTGGTTCGGCGTGACGCGCGGGCTCGCGCCGCTGGCAAAACTCTCCGACGAAATCCGCCAGCGCTCGCCCAGGGACCTGCGCGCGATCAACGAAAGCGAGGCGCCGGCCGAAGCCAAGCCGCTGCTCGCCGCGCTGAACAAGTTGTTCGGGCAGGTCGACGAATCGAACCGCAACCAGCAGCGGTTCCTCGCGAACGCGGCGCACCAGCTGCGCACGCCGCTCGCGGGATTGCAGGCGCACACCGAGCTCGCGATGGCGCAGCCGGTGCCGGATGCGTGCCGGGCGGAGCTCGAGTTCGTGCACAGCGCGACGATCCGCACCGCGCGGCTTGCGAACCAGCTCCTCGCGCTCGCGCGCGCGGAACCCGGCGGAAGCCGGCCGACGGACTTCGCGCGGGTCGACCTGCGGCAGGTCGTGGAGGAGTGCGCCGACGAATGGGTGCACCGCTCGATGGCCAGGGACGTGGACCTGGGGTTCGACCTCAGCGCGGCGCCGGTCGCGGGCGATGCGTTCCTGCTGCGCGAAGTGCTCGCCAACCTGATCGGCAATTCGGTCGAGTACACGCCGGCAGGCGGGCGCGTCACCGTGAAGACCGGGCAGTCGCCGCACGGCACCTTCCTCGAAGTCGAGGACGACGGGCCGGGCATCCCGGCCTCCGAACGCGAGCGCGTGCTCGAGCGCTTCTATCGGATGCCGGGCACCTCGGGCACCGGCAGCGGGCTGGGCCTGGCGATCGTGCGCGAAATCGCGCTGGCGCATGGCGCGCGGGTCGAGATGGGCGAAGGCCAGGGGGGGCGCGGATGCAGCGTACGATTGATTTTCCCCGATCCGGCCCCAGGTTCCAGGCAGGCGGCCTGAGCTTTTCCGGGCGGATCCGCGCTTGACCGTGCAGGGGGTGTCCTCTACCCTCGCAGCGCCTCGGAGCGTGACACCGAGTACCCACGGCGAGTACCCACGGAGACCGTATGGATAGCGTCGATATCGAAGTCCTCAAGAGCGCGCAGTCGTGGATGGCCGCCGGCCACCACGTAACGCTCGCGACCATCGTCCGCACCTGGGGCTCGGCACCGCGTCCCGTGGGCGCGCTGCTCGTGATCCGCGATGACGGGCTGGTCTCCGGGTCGGTCTCCGGCGGGTGCGTCGAGGATGACCTCATCGAGAAAGTGAAGGTCAACAAGGTCGCGCGCGACAAGCCCGCCGTCGTCACCTATGGCGTGACCAACGAGGAAGCGACCCGCTGGGGTTTGCCCTGCGGCGGCACGCTGGAGCTCGTCCTCGAGCCTCTGAACGAGAAAAGCGGCATCAGCGAACTGCTCGAAACCATCGGGCGACAGCAGCTCGTGTCGCGGCGGATCGAGATCGAAACCGGCAAGGTCACGCTGACCGCCGGAAAGTGGTCCGACCTGCTCGAGTTCGACGGCAAAGTGCTCGCAACCGTGCACGGCCCGCGCTGGAGGCTGATCCTTATCGGCGCGGCGCAGCTCACCAGGTATTTGGCCGAGATGGCGCGCATGCTCGACTATCAGGTCATCGTCATCGATCCGCGCGAGGAGTACTACACCGGGTGGGACATGCCGGGGGTCGATGTCAATCGCGGCATGCCTGACGACGTGATCGCCGCGCTGAACCTCGATGGCCACAGCGCAGTCGTTGCGCTGACGCACGATCCCAAGCTCGACGACCTCGCGCTCATGGAGGCCCTCAAGTCGGCGGCCTTCTATGTCGGCGCCATAGGCTCGAAGAAAAACAACGACGCGCGCAGGAAGCGCCTCGAGGAATTCGATCTTTCCGAAGGCGAGATCGCGCGCCTGCACGGTCCAGTCGGCCTGTACCTCGGCTCCAAGACCCCGCCCGAAATCGCATTGGCGATCATGGCCGAGATGACCGCCGTGCGTTACGGCGTGCCGAACGTGGATTGGGCCTCCAAGGCGCAGCCGAGATTCGATCCCTCGGCATGCGAGGTCCCGGCTGCATCGCAGACCCAGCCGGCGTCTTGAGCCGCATCACCGGGATCCTGCTCGCTGCGGGATCCGCGAGCCGCTTCGGCTCCGACAAGCTGCTGCATCCCCTGCTCACCAAGGTGCCGATCGCGGTCACCTCCGCGCGCAACCTCAAGGCGGTGGTGCCCGATTCGATTGCCGTGGTCCGTCCGGGCGCCGAAGAGTTGAGCGCGCTGCTCGAGGCCGAAGGGCTGCGCGTGGTCGTCTGCCCGAACGCGGACGAAGGCATGGGCGCGAGCCTCGCCTGCGCCGCCGCGGCTGCCGAAGAAGGCACCGCCTACCTGGTCACCTTGGCCGACATGCCGTTCATCCGGGAGAGCTCGCTCGTTGCCGTGCGCGACAGCCTGGCCAACGGCGTGCATCTCGTCGCGCCTTTTTTCCGCACGCGGCGCGGGCATCCCGTGGGGATCGGCGCGCGCTATCGAGAGGAGTTGCTGCGTGCCTCGGGCGACGAGGGCGCAAGAAGCCTATTGGAGCGCCACGCGGCGGAACTGGTCAAGATTCCCATCGGCGATCCCGGCGTGGTCCGGGACATCGACCGTCCCTCGGACATTGCGCCGCCGCTCTATATCTAGTGACGGCGGGCTGTCCGCATAATCCGCAACATTTTAGGGGAAAGATCCGCTCCAGGAGCGGCTCTCGAGGCAGTTCGTATAGCCGAATGCTAATAATCCCCTCTATCCTCCCAGGCGATGGCGCGCTGTCCCCGGCTTCGCGCTGGTAAAATCAAGGCTCTTCCAGGGACCCCTTTCCATGTTCCAAGCCAACCTCCTTGCACAGACCGACCCCGAACTCTGGAACGCGATCCATCTCGAGAATCGCCGGCAGGAGGACCATGTCGAGCTGATCGCCTCCGAAAACTACGTGAGCCAGGCCGTGCTGATTGCGCAGGGCAGCCAGCTCACCAACAAGTACGCCGAGGGCTATCCGGGAAAGCGCTATTACGGCGGGTGCGAATTTGTCGACATCGCCGAGACGCTGGCCATCGAGCGCGCGAAGAAGCTCTTCGGCGCCGACTGGGCCAACGTGCAGCCGCATTCGGGTTCGCAAGCGAATCAATCGGTGTACGTGTCGAACCTCAAGCCCGGCGACACGGTGCTCGGCATGTCGCTCGCGCATGGCGGACACCTCACGCACGGCTCCCCGGTGAACCTGTCGGGCAAGCTCTACAACTTCGTTTCCTACGGCTTGAACGACAAGGAAGAGATCGACTACGACGCAGCGGAAAAGATCGCGATCGAGTCGAAGCCGAAGATGATCGTGACTGGCGCCTCAGCCTACTCGCTCGCGATCGACTGGAAGCGCTTCCGCGCGATCGCCGACAAGGTCGGCGCGCTGCTCATGGCCGACATCGCGCACTACGCGGGACTCGTCGCGGTCGGCCTGTACCCCTCGCCGATCGGGATTGCGGATTTCGTGACCACGACCACGCACAAGACCCTGCGCGGGCCGCGCGGCGGCCTGGTGCTCGGCATGGGCAAGGATGGGGAAAAAAGCGGCGCGAAAGGCGTCAACTCCGCGATCTTTCCCGGCATCCAGGGCGGTCCGCTCATGCACGTGATTGCCGCCAAGGCCGTCGCCTTTGGCGAAGCGCTGCGCCCGGATTTCCGCGACTACCAGCAGCGTGTGCTCGACAACGCGAACGCGATGGCAAGCGCATTGACCGCGCGCGGCGTGCGCATCGTCTCGGGCCGCACCGAGTCGCACCTGATGCTCCTCGACCTCAGGGCCAAGAAGATCACCGGCAAGGATGCCGAAGCCGCGCTCGGCAAGGCGCGCATCACCGTCAACAAGAATGCGATTCCCAACGACCCTGAAAAGCCCATGGTCACCTCGGGCATCCGCATCGGCACGCCGGCCATGACCACGCGCGGGTTCGGCACCAATGAATCGAAGATCCTTTCCGGGCTGATTGCCGACGTGCTGGACAAGCCCTCCGACGAAGCGAGCCTCGCGCGCGTGCGCGCCCAGGTCGCGGAGCTTTGCGCCGCGCACCCGGTGTACGGCTGAGAGGAGCGGCGTGCGCTGTCCTTTCTGCAACTCGGAGGACACCCAGGTTCTCGACACGCGCTCCAACCCGGACACCAACTCGATCCGCCGCCGGCGCAAGTGCGCCTCGTGCGACAAGCGCTTCACTACGTACGAAAAAGTAGAACTGCGCATGCCCCGGCTGGTGAAGAAGGACGGCAGCCGCGCCGACTTCGACCGCGACAAGGTCGCGGGCAGCATGATGGTCGCGCTGAGGAAGCGCCAGGTCGCCACCGACAAGGTCGATTCGGCGCTCGACCGCATCGAGGAGAAGCTGCGCGGCTCGGGCGAGCGCGAAGTGCCGACGGCCAAGGTGGGCGAGCTCGTGATGCGCGAGCTCGCGCGCCTCGACAAGGTGGCCTACATCCGCTTCGCCTCGGTCTATCGCAGCTTCGACACGCCGGACGATTTCCGCGAAGCCGTGCTGGAAGTGAAGAAACCCCGCCGGAAATAGCCGTGTCCAGCGACGACGATCGCCGTCACATGGCGAGGGCGCTGGCACTGGCCACTCTCGGGCTCTATACCGCCACGCCCAATCCCCGCGTCGGATGCGTGCTGGTGCGCAACGGCGAAGTGGTCGGCGAAGGCTGGCATCGCAGTACAGGCGAGCCGCATGCCGAGGCCAACGCGCTTGCGGCCGCGGGCGACATGGCGCGGGGCGCCACCGCCTACGTTTCACTGGAACCTTGCGGCCATTTCGGGCGCACGCCGCCGTGCGCGGACGCGCTGGTCGCGGCCGGCGTTACGCGCGTGGTCGCTGCAATGCGCGATCCGAACCCCCAAGGGGCGGGCGGCGGAGGCAAGCTGGAAGCTGCGGGCATCCGCTTCGAATGCGGCCTCATGGAAGACGAGGCGCGCGAGCTCAACATCGGCTTCGTCTCGCGCATGACGCGCGCGCGGCCCTGGGTGCGCATGAAGGTCGCGGCGAGCCTCGACGGTCGCACCGCGCTTGCCAACGGCCAGTCGCAATGGATCACCGGCCCCGATGCAAGGAAGGACGGCCATCGCTGGCGCGCGCGTGCCTGCGCGGTGCTGACCGGCATCGGCACGGTCGCCGCGGACGATCCACGCCTCGACGTGCGGGAGGTCGAAACCACTCGCCAGCCCTTGCGCGTAGTCATCGACAGCCGGCTGGAAACGCCGCCGACCGCGCGCCTGCTGCAGGGTGGCGGCCCGGTCCTCGTTTTCTGTGCGCAGGACAAGCCGGCCGAGCGCGCGGTGCTCGAAGCACGCGGCGCGCAAGTGGTGGTGCTGCCCAATCCGCATGGCAAGGTCGAATTGGCGGCGATGCTCGGGGCGCTCGCCGTGCGCGGCGTCAACGAACTGCACGTCGAGGCCGGTGTCAAACTCAACGGGTCGATGATGCGCGAGGGTTGCGTCGATGAGCTGCTCGTTTATCTTGCGCCTTCGATGCTGGGCGACAGCGCGCAGGGCATGGCGAGCCTCGCGCAGATGAAGTCGCTGCAGGAGCGCGTCAGGCTCGAGTTCCGGTCGGTGGACCGCATCGGCGCGGACGTGCGGATCCTCGCGCGGGTGCGGGGCACGCAAATGACGGGGACTGAAGATGTTTAGCGGGATCATCCAGGCGGTGGGCGTCATCGAGAAACTCGAGCCGCTGGCTGCCGGCGTGCGGCTGACGATCGAAGCGGGCGCGCTTGGACTGGGCGATGCCAAGGTCGGCGATTCGATCGCGGTGAACGGCGCCTGCATGACCGCCACTTCGATCGACGGCAGCCGCTTCACGGTCGACGTGTCGCGCGAATCGCTCGAGGTAACGGCGGGCCTCGGCGCGCCGGGCCGCGTCAACCTGGAGAAGGCGATGGCCTTGGGCGATCGCATCGACGGACACCTGGTCACGGGGCATGTGGACGGGATTGGCGAAGTCACCGCTTTCGAGCAGCTCGGCGAATCCTGGCGCCTCGAAGTGCGCGCGCCCGCGGAGCTGGGGCGTTATATCGCGAGGAAGGGTTCGATCACCGTCGATGGCGTGAGCCTCACGGTGAACCGCGTCGAAGACCGGCCGCAGGGCGCCGTCTTCGAGGTCAACCTGATCCCGCACACACTGCAGGTGACTACGCTCTTGAGGCTCGCGCCGGGCGCGAAGGTGAACCTGGAGATCGACCTGGTTGCTCGATACCTGGAGCGGATCCTCTCCGCGGCCAAGTAGCCCAGCTTTAAACCGACTAGCGGTCCTTCAAGTGCTTGCGCACTGCGTCCACGTCCGGACCCACAACCTGCACCGCGCCCTTCAGGTCCCATTCGTCGGCGCCGAGTTCCTTTGTCCACCGGCTGAGATCCGCTGGGTCGTTGACATTGATTCTTGACCCGTCCGGATCTACAGGCACAGGGATCTGCGCACGGGCGGCGGCATCGGCCGCGCGCATGCTCTTCGCCCGGGTGTAGGCGACCCAGACTCCGCCGATGGCGACTACGAGTGCGATGAAAAACCAGGTCATGGTGCGTTCCTCCTGCAGAAGCCCACTATAGATTCGCGCGCCCCCGGATTCTGTACGCTGCCGCACCCATGCGGCTGATACGGCTCAGCGCTCGAGCGACTGCAGGTAAATCTGCCGTGCGGCCTCGTCCTTCTTGACGTCGTCGATCTCGCTCATGATGCCGTGCAGGTCGACGGCCTTCTCGACGCGCTTGAAGCGGCCGGTGAGCGGGACGCCCGGCACGAGCTTGGCCGATTCATAGAGCGCCCAGATTTCCTTGCCATAGTCGGTGGCGCGCAATTCCGGCGCGAACCGGCCGAAATACGCGGTGAGGTTCTCCACGTCCCGCTCGAGCATGGCGCCCGCGCCGATATTGCCCGAGGCATCGACCGCCTGCGGCAGGTCGATGATCACCGGGCCGTTGGCATCGACCAACACGTTGTATTCGGACAGGTCGCCGTGGACGATGCCCGCGCAGAGCATCTTCACCACCTCGCCGATCAGGATCGAATGGAACTCGCGCGCCTGCTCCGGCGTGAGCGAGAGATCGTTCAGGCGCGGCGCCGCGTTGCCTTCCGCGTCCGTGATGAGGTCCATGATCAGCACGCCGTCGAGGAAGTTGTGGGTCTTCGGCACGCGCACGCCCACGGCGGCGAGGCGCTGCAGCGCGCCGACTTCGGCGTTCTGCCACGCGGCTTCGAGCTGCTCGCGCCCGTAGCGCGTGCCTTTCTCCATGGCGCGCGAGCGGCGGCTGTTCTTGACCCGGCGGCCCTGCGTGTATTGCACGGCCTTGCGGAAACTGCGCTTGTCGGGCTCCTTGTAGACCTTCGCGCAGCGGACCTCGCTGCCGCAACGGACGACGTAGACGATCGCCTCCTTGCCGCTCATGAGCTGGCGCTGGACTTCATCGACGAGGCCTTCCTCGACCAGCGGGATCAGTCTTTTGGGGGTCTTGATGGCGCCTTTCTGCGCTCGGCGCGCGAGGGGAACAAGCCTTACATTTTACGACCATTCGCATCCCCCCGGCGTGGCAGAATGCCTGCCTCCAAGGGGGGATCGAGTGGCGGAACGGGTCGGGAAATACGAGCTTAAAAGGGTGCTGGGCGAAGGTGCGTCCGCCACGGTGTACCTCGCGACCGACACTTTCTCGGGGGCCGAGGTGGCGCTCAAGGTCCTCAATCCCGCGATCTTCAGGGATGCCGACTTCGGCGACGTGCTGCGCGAGCAGTTCCTCAACGAGGCGTCCCTCGCCGGCAAGCTCAACCATCCGCACATCGTCGCGATCCTCGACGCGGTGGTGACCGAAGAGGCCGGCTACATCGCCATGGAATACGTGCCGGGCAGCAACCTTTCGATCTACGCCAACCCGAAGAACCTGCTCTCGATCGGCGATGCGATCGAGGTGGGGTTCAAGTGCTGCGGCGCGCTCGACTATGCGTGGCGCGAAGGCGTCATCCACCGCGACATCAAGCCGGCCAACATCATGGTCGCAGGCGGCACCGACGTGAAGGTCACCGATTTCGGCGCCGCGCTGCTGCGCACCGGCAAGGTGAACGAGACGGTCAGCATCGGCACGCCGGCCTACATGTCGCCCGAGCAGCTCAACGGCCAGACGCTCACCCACTGGACCGACATGTACTGCGTCGGCGTGATGCTCTACGAGCTGCTCACCGGCCAGCGGCCCTTCGTCGCCGAGACCATGCCGGGGCTCATCCACAAGGTGCTCTCCGACAAGCCGGTGCCGCCGAGCAAGGTGCGGCGCGATCTTCCCGCCGGCGTCGACGGCCTGGTGCTCAAGGCGCTGGAGAAGAATCCGGCCGACCGCTATGCGAGCTGGGCCGATTTCGCCCTCGAGATCGCGAGCATCGGCCAGCTCAGCGTGTACGTGCACAGCATCCCGGACATCGAGAAGTACGCCGCGCTGCGCGCGGTGGGTATGCTCGCGAACCTCGCCGACGGCGAGATCTGGGAACTCGTCAAGGTCGCGCGCTGGTCGCGCGTGCCGGCGCGCACCGTGCTGCTCGAGGAGAACACCACCGGCGACTCGCTGCTGTTCCTGGCCAAGGGGGAGCTCAAGGTCACCAAGGGCGGCCAGCTCCTCAACGTGATCGGCGGCGGCGAGTGGTTCGGCGAGATGTCCTACATCGGCGGCGGCGACCTCGTGCGCCAGGCCACCATAGAATCGATGACGGACGCGACCGTGGCGGAGTTTTCGGTGGCGCAGATCGAGACCACCAGCATGGGCTGCAGGCACCACCTGCTGCGCGCGCTGCTGCGCAACGTCGTGGACCGCCTCGTGCTGTCCAATGTCCGCCTGTCCAAGCCGGGCCGCTGAGGCCGGCGCACAATCGAACCCATGAACGGGCTCCCCGAAAACCTGCAAGCCCTCTACGACGCCGGCTACTACCTGGCCCTGAACCTGTTCAAGGCGGTGCTGACTTTCCTCAAGCGCGATTCGTACCTCTACTGGCCGTTCGTGCTGTCGTCGCTCGCGATCATGGTGCTCGTGGCCTACCTGGCCGCCCGGAACGCGCCGAACGGGCTCACCTGGCGCAAGCAGTTCGGCGAGTACTTCACCAAGCGCATCTGGTGGCACGACTCCGCTCGCGCCGATTACCGCGTGTATTTCGTCAATGCGCTCGTGCTGCCCGGCCTCTTTGCGCTGGTGCTGTTCAGCGACGCCCATGTCGTCGGAATCATGGACTCGGTGTTCGGGCGCGGAGCGGCCCAAGGCGGGCAAACGACCGCGAGCTTCGGGGTGCGGCTTGCCTATACCGTGGTGTTTTTCCTCGCCTACGATTTCGGGCGCTTTGTCGCGCACAGCCTGCTGCACGACGTGCCCGCGCTCTGGGAATTCCACAAAGTGCATCACTCGGCGGAGGTGCTTACGCCGATGACCGCGTTTCGCGCCCATCCGATCGACCTCATGGTCATGGCGTGGGTCCCCACGCTGATCACCGGCGTGGCCACGTGGGGATTCAACCTGCTGGCGCCCGGCAAGATCGGCTTCTTCACCTTCCTCGGGCTGCACGTGGTGCTCTGGGGGCTCAACCTCATCGACAACCTGCGCCACTCGAACGTCTGGGTTACTTATGGGCCGGCGGCCGGCAAGTGGCTGGTGAGCCCGGCACACCACCAGCTGCATCACAGCTGCGAACCGCGACACGAATTGAACGGGCAGGGAGGCTGCAACCGCGGCTTTGCGCTCGCGATGTGGGACCGCTGGTACGGCACGCTACGCATGCCCGAGCGCGAGCCGGAGAGTTTCCGCATGGGCCTTGGCGAGGGCACCGACAAGGAATGGCACAGCGTGACCCGCATGTACGCGTTGCCTTTCGCAGGCTGCCTGCGCAGGTTCCGCGGCCTGTTCCGCAAGAGCGCGCCGCAGTAGCCCCTTCAGTCGCCGCTTCGGATTTGGATCAGCGCGCCGCGCGCTTGCGGATCCCTTCGACCGCGGCCTGCACCTTCATGTCGACAAATATGCGGCCCATCTCCGCGGAGGACTGGCGCGGGTCGCCGTCGACGCCGTTGTTCGCATCGCCGGCTTCCAGCCGTCCGCGGCGGATCCAGCGTTCCGCGCCGTCGATCGACATCAGTTCCGACGTATCCGGGAGGCCCGCATGCGCACCGACCGGCAGTCCGCGCGCCTTGAGCCAGGCCTCGACCCTGCGCTCGGTCTCGAAGTACGTCTCCGGAACGTAATGCACGCGCGTGCCGGAGGGGCCCCATTGCGCGTCCAGCAAGGCGGCCGCCGCCTCGAGGGCTTTCTGGCCGCCGCCGTGGTCACCCATGAGCACGATGGTGCGAAAGCCCGCGGCCCGCGCGCTAGCCGCCACATCGCGCGCCACCGCTGCGAACGTTTCATCGCTCACCGTGACGCTGCCGGGAAAGCGCATGTGCCCGGATTTGCCGGCCGCATTCCCGGTCGGCGCGAAAGGCAGGACCGGGTACACGAGCGCATTGCCGAGCGTCGACGCGATGCGCCCAGCTACGTGGCGCGCAACAATATTGTGCTTGCCGGTCGCCATGTGCGGCCCGTTCTGCTCGGTGCTGCCCGCATAGTAGAGGGCGGTGGTCGCGCCGCCGGCGATCGCGTCGCGCACTTCGGGCCAGGTCAGGTCCTCGATATGCACCGAGGGCGGCGCCGCGCCCGCGATCCCCGCTGAAGACACGAAGGCAGCAAACACGATGCCGCTGAAAAATTTACGCATGAAGGCGGGGATGCGGCGCATGACGTTCGTCCTTTGGGCCAGGCGGGTATTCTCGCTGCAATCCGCGCTCGGGCGCGCGCTGCCCCTGATGCTGGTCGCGGCGACCGCTGCCGCGCAGGCGCCGCCGCCCGAACCTCCCGCGAATCCGGCGGCCCCGCCGAAAGGCATCCGCGTCGTCGAGCTCAAGGGTGCGATCACCCAAGGCGCGGTCGCCAAGTTTCGCGACGTCCTCGAATCCGCCGAGCCCGGGCGGCTGCCCGCGGGCGTGATCGTCCTGCTCGACAGCCAGGGCGGCGACGGGCTGGCCTCGATCGAGATCGGGCGCATGGTGCGCGCTGCGAAGGCCCACGTGTTCGTGCGCGGGCGCTGCGCGAGTGCCTGCGTGTACGTGCTCGCGGGCGGTGTAGTCCGTGGAGTGGCCCGCGACCGCGCCATCGGCATCCACAGTCCGCGTCTCACGACCTTCGTCAAAGGGCTCGGCGTCGTCGACATCAACGCGGCCACCAGCAAAACCGCGGCCGCGGCGCTCGCGGCCGGCAACAAGCGCTCGCGCGAATACTTCGCGGAGATGGGCGCCCCGGATGCGCTGTTCGCCGCGATGATGGCCACGCCCTCGGACCAGACCCGTTATCTCGATCTTGCAGAATTGCCTGAGCTTGGAATTGTCGGGATCGACCCGGCATATCTCGCGGAATACGGGCCCAGGGCCGCAATGGCTTATCGGATCCCGAAAGAAGAACTCGCGCGCCGAATTCTCGCGACACCGGAAAAATGCATGACCGATGCGGGAAGCGCTTTCGTAAGCTGCTATCGGCGCGTGCTGCGGACTGGGGAGTGAGCCGGGGAGGTGAGAGCAGGGCGAGATCGGGCATAACCCAACCGCTCTTAGGTTATGCTAGCATCTCCTCATGCCAACGATCGTCCGGATTGGGAAAATTCGCATCGTCGTCTATCCGAACGATCATCGGCCGGCGCATGTGCATGCAATCCGAGGGGACGAGTTTTCGGTATTCGAACTGAAATGCCCCGATGGACCTCCCGAGCTAAAAGAGGCTCACGGGTTTTCGGGATCGGAACTGAAAAGAATCGCGCAAATCATCGCAGACCATCTGGAGCTGCTTTGCCTTAAATGGAGATCGATCCATGGAGCCTATTAGCAAGTCTCGTCTGGAACGTGCGCGTGCATTGGGCGCCGACATTCTCGAGCGTGGTCCCGTTGCGGTTGCCGCCCGATATCGTGCCGGCATGATTTTCGTCGAGTTGAATTCCGGCGTGGAGGTTCGTTTTCCGGTGGGGCTTGCTCAAGGCCTGGAAAACGCCAGCCCCAAAGATCTCGCGGAGATCCGAATCGAGGCTCGAGGTCTTGGACTTCATTGGCCCAGGCTTGACGCTGACCTTCATGTGCCAAGCCTGCTCCGGGGTGTTCTCGGTACAAAGAAATGGATGGTTGAGATCGGCAAACTGGGCGGCAGTGTCACTTCCGCCGCGAAAGCAAAGGCCGCCGCGAAAAATGGAAAACTTGGAGGCCGCCCGAGAAAAGCCGCGGCGGGAACCGAGAAAAAATCCGCAACCGTGTCTGGGTAAGCTGACCGTGTCGTTGGTCAGGATCCTGGTTGATACGGCAATGGAGAAATTGACATGAGCACGGCATTCGACAGCATCAAGCGCGGTTTGACGCAGGCCGTCGCCCATCAGAAGGGCAAGGTCAGGGGCGTCAAGATCCACGCGCCTTCGGAGATCGATGTGCAGGCATTGCGCAAGCGCATCGGGCTTTCGCAACAGGCGTTCGCCGCGAAGTTCTCGATCAGTCTCGGAACGCTCAGGCACTGGGAGCGCGGCGATCGCAAGCCTCGCGGCCCCGCATTGGTGCTGTTGCGCGTGATCGACAAGGAAGGCCGCGCGGTGCTTCGGGCGTTGGGGTGA
>ENA-ORBV01005590-ORBV01005590.1-microbial-mat-metagenome-genome-assembly--contig:-NODE-5590-length-22997-cov-4.217976_pt1 | contig 22997 bp, 24 predicted proteins | sample MGYA00237777_ERZ505514 | MGnify/ENA primary metagenome ERZ505514 (study PRJEB26160, sample SAMN06269048) | microbial mat metagenome | isolation source: Oligotrophic lake microbial mat | place... | reverse complement strand
TCTCTGGGCAATCAGTCAAGTATTATCGCGCATCTGAAATGCGGGATAATTCTCAGCTTCCCATTAGCTATCGAGGGGAAAGCCTTCCCCTGCGCCCGAGCCATGGTCTCGGCCGACCCCTTCTGCGGGGCCTGCCGCCCCGCAACGCCCCGCCGATCACCGTGCGGCCGCCACCGGCTTCGCGCGTTCGTGCCCTTCGGCGCATCGAGAGTGAGAGTGCGGACGGGTTTGCCGTGACGGGTTGAGGATCGGGAGAGTGGCTCCCGGCGCCCGTCGCGGAGAACCGCGATGTCCAGACAGTCCCACCACCCCCGTTCCGGCGCCGATCGGACGAACCTCTATGACGACATCACCGGCAAGATCATCGCCGAGCTGGAAGCCGGACGTATCCCCTGGGTCCAGCCCTGGGGCACCGCGGCGGCGAAGGCGCCGCTGGCCATGCCGCAGAATGCGTCAACGCACCGTCGCTACTCCGGGATCAATGTCCTGATCCTGTGGGGCGCGGTGATCGAACACGGCTTCGCCGGCCAGAGCTGGCTGACCTTCCGCCAGGCCCTGTCGCTCGGCGGAAACGTGCGCAAGGGCGAGCGCGGCACGACCGTCGTCTACGCTGATCGCTTCATCCCCGACGACGAGAAGAAGCGGGCCCGCGAGAACGGCGACGAAGCGCAGGCGATCCCGTTCCTCAAGCGCTTCACCGTCTTCAACACCGACCAGTGCGAGAACCTGCCGGAGGAGATCGCCGCCGTCGCGCCGCCGCCTCCACCCGGCATGATCGAGCCGCAAGCGGAGGCGCTGATCCGGGCCACGGGCGCGGATTTCCGCATCGGCGGCGGCCGCGCCTTTTACAGCCCGCCGCACGACTTCGTGCAGGTCCCGCCGCCGGCCGCCTATTTCGAACCGATCAATTGGCACCGCACCGCCTTCCACGAGCTGGGGCACTGGTCAGGCCATCCCTCCCGGCTCGGCCGTGACATGGCCGGTTCCTTCGGCTCCAAATCCTACGCGCGCGAGGAGCTGGTGGCGGAAATCGCGGGCGCCTTCATCTGCGCCTCACTGTCCATCGTGCCGACCGTGCGCCACGCCGACTACATCGGCTCGTGGCTGGAGGTCCTGCGCGAGGACAACCGCGCCATTGTCCGCGCCGCCAGCGCCGCGTCGAAGGCCGCCGAATTCATCCTCGGCTTCCAGCCGGGCATCGACCAACAACTGAAGGTGACATCGGCGGACGACGAACGGGAGGCGGCGTGATGGGATTACGCCGAAACGTGGAGCCGGGAATACGCTTCTCCGGCTTCCCGGTTCCGCGGCCAGGAGAGTGAGAGGAGTGCTGGGTTTTCGTGACGGGTTGAAGGTCGAGAGAGAGTCTCTCGGCGCCCGTCGCGGAGACTACCCCGATGGCTACTGCCGTTCAGAAAATCACCCTGTCGTCCTCGCGCGACATTCCCTTCAACAAGCTGGTGCTCAGCCAGTCCAACGTCCGGCGCGTGAAGGCCGGCGTCTCGATCGAGGAGCTGTCCGAGGACATCGCCCGACGCGGCTTGCTTCAGGGCCTCAACGTCCGGCCGGTGCTCGATGCCGAAGGCGCCGAGACCGGCATGTTCGAGGTCCCGGCCGGCGGTCGCCGCTACCGGGCGCTCGAACGCCTCGTCAAGCAGAAGCGTCTCGCCAAGACCGCACCCGTGCCATGCATCCCGAAAGCCGCCGATGCCGCCACCTCGGCCGAGGAGGATTCCTTGGCGGAAAACGTCCAGCGCGTGGCTCTGCATCCGCTCGATCAGTTCCGTGCCTTCCTGGCGATGCGCGAGAAGGGTCAACCCGAGGAGGACATCGCCGCGGCCTTCTTCGTCCCGGTCAATGTCGTGAAGCAGCGTCTGCGCCTTGCCGCCGTCGCTCCGAGCCTGCTCGACCTCTACGCCGAGGACGGCATCACGCTGGAGCAACTGATGGCGTTCACCGTCACCCACGACCACGCCCGTCAGGCACAGGTCTGGGAGGTGGTCCAGGGCTCCTACAGCAAGGAGGCCTATCAGATCCGTCGCATGCTGACGGAGACGACGGTTCGCGCCTCCGACAAGCGCGCGCAGTTCGTCGGCCTGGGCGCCTATGCCGAGGCCGGGGGCGTCGTCATGCGCGATCTCTTCCAGAACGATGATGGCGGCTGGCTGGAGGATGTCGCTCTCCTCGACCGCCTGGTCGCCGACAAGCTGAAGGTGGAGGCCGAGGCCATCGCCACCGAAGGCTGGAAGTGGATCTTGGTCGCGGTCGAGACGCCCTATGGCTACGACCACGGCCTGCGCGATCTCACTGGCACCAGCGCCGATCTCAGCGTCGAGGAACAGGCGACGATCGAGGCGTTGAACGCCGAATACGCCAAGCTCGAAGCCGAGTATGAAGGCACCGACGAGCTGCCGGACGAAGTGGATGAACGGCTTGGCGAGATCAAGGCGGCGCTGGCCGCCTTCGACGATCGCCCCGTCATCTACGACCCCAGCGACATCGTCCGTGCCGGCGTGTTCGTCAGCATCGACGGCGATGGCAAGCTGTCGGTCGATCGCGGCTATGTCCGCCCCGAGGACGAGGCGCCGGTCACGGTGGATGGCGAAAGCGATACCGGAGCCGAGGGCGCGACGCCCAAAGCATTCGACCCGTCAACGCCGATGGTCCAGCGCGCGATCATCACCATCGGCGGCCAGGTCGAGCCGGAGGACGATGAGGACGACGTCATCAAGCCGCTGCCGGAGCGTCTGCTCGCCGAGCTGACCGCGCATCGGACGCTGGCCTTGCGCGACGCCCTCGCCACCAATCCGCACGTTGCTCTGACGGCGCTGCTGCACAAGCTGGTGCTCGACACCTTCCAGCGCACCTCGTCTTCGGGCGGATGCCTGGAAGCCTCGGTCCGTCACGTCTTCTTCTCCGTTCAGGCCGCCGACCTGAAGGACAGCCCGTCCGCAAAGGCCATCGCCGCGCGGCAGGACGACTGGAAGACCGATCTGCCCGCCGACGAGGATGCGCTCTGGGATTGGCTGGTCGGCCTCGACGACGCCAGTCGCTCGGCCTTGCTCGCGCATTGCGTCTCCTACGGCGTGAACGCGCTCTACGAAAAGGTCGACCGCTACGGCGGCGCCGGGCTTTCGCAGCACGGCCTCGAACGCCGCCTGAAGCACGCCGATCGTCTGGCGCGCGCTGTGGGTCTCGACATGGTCGACGCCGGGTGGCGGCCGACCGTCGACAATTATCTTAGCCGCGTCACCAAGCCCCGCATTCTCGAAGCGGTGCGCGAGGCGAAGGGCGAGCAGTCGGCCCAGCTCATCGATCACCTCAAGAAGGGCGACATGGCGCGGGAAGCCGAACGGTTGCTCGACGGCGCCGGCTGGCTGCCCGAGCCGCTGCGCCTGGCCGACATCGAGACCGCTGCCGATATGCCGACTGGAGAGACCGAGGCGTTGCCCGACTTCCTCGCCAGCGATGACGAGGACGCGGCAGTCGAGACCGAGGACGACCCGACCCGCATGATCGCGGCCGAGTAGCCTTGTGCGGGGCGGTTCCGGCCGCTCCGCATTCGTTTTCATCACCAGATTGATCAGAAAGCCCGGCCCCTGCCTGACAGGGATCAGCCGGGCTTTCGACGTTTCAGGAGCCTCCGATGGCTGACTACTTCACCCATTTCTCGTGCCTGCTCGATGTCGGCACACCCGACAACGCTGCTCGCGCCCTCGATCTCTACAATGCGCTTTCCTTGGCGGGCGCAGAGGAAGACCCGCCATCCGATGGCTTCCTTCTCTCGATCCAGCCGGAGCATGGCGGCACGCAGCTCTGGATGCGGGACGAGGCAACTGGCGATCCCCAGCGTGTCATCGACTTCGTGTTGGTGTGCGCCAAGACCTTCGGCCTCACCGGCCGGTGGGGCTTTCAGTGGTCCAACACCTGCTCGCGCCCGCGCGTCAACGCCTTCGCAGGCGGCGCGCATGTGCTCGATCTCGACGCCGGCGAGACCGTTGCATGGATCAGCACGCATCGCTGGCTCGCCGAGATGCTCGACGCAGGACAGGGAGGAAAACCATGAGCATCCCCCACCATGCCCGCGCCAACTTCAACACGCTGCTGCGCGCGGCAGAAGACGGCAGTCTCGCCCTGATGGAATGCACGGACACCGTGACCGGCGAGCCGCGCTATGTGATCTGCGCCGTGAGTCGGGACGACGGCGACCATGTGTTCACACCGTTCGGCCATCTCGCGGACGGAAATCCCTACGACGTTTATCGTCCGCCAGAGCCGTCCGGCGAGATCAACGGCGCCGCGCCCGGCTGACCGGCTACCAGACGGCGACCTCCCATTGTCCATTGACGCGGGCGAAGCCGACGGGGCGGTTCTGCGGCGTCGCGTTGGGCTTGCTGGCATCCATCGTGAGTTGCGTCATGCAGGTGACGCCCGGCCCGACGCCGCCCGGCGAGCAGTCGCCGAGTTTCAGCGTCGCGCTGGCAAGCGACGTGCCCGTGAACAGCTTGTGACGCCGAACCGCCGCAATCGCTTCCTCTTCCGTTGGCTGCGCAACGCCGGCGGCTGCCGCTGCCGATACTCCCGCCGGCGCAAGGACGGGACGTAGAGAAAATCCAGCTCCGAACCCTATCACCAGAGCCACCATGGCAATTGCGATCACGCTGCCCTTCATACTCCGCCTCCTTGCGACTGACCTTATCTCGATGGGGCGGACGCAACTCGGCCGAGGGCAGGATGAAGCGCGTGCCTTGCGATGAAGGCCCGAGTCTACCGCCATGCGCCCGCGACAGAAATAGCCTTCGGGCCGGCATGCCGGTTATCGTTCTCGCCCTGACGCTCACCTCCCTTTCGATCCCATGACGGCTCACTTGTCTGGGCGCGGCGCAACGCCGGTCAACGGGCAAGCCGTTACCGCATCGCCATCCGGTCTCGCGTGACCGACGCCGCCTGACCGCGCCTGGCCGACAGGTCGCCGCAATGGGATCAGGAGGTGACGGCGATGTGCAGGGTTTTGAACAAACGCGAGGTCGGCGTGCCTGTCGGGGCCGTCTACATCGGCCGGGGCAGCAAGTGGGGCAATCCGTTCCGCATCGGCCCCGACGGCGATCGCGCCACCGTCATCGACAAGCACGAACGCTGGCTTGCCGATCAGCATCATCTGCTACGGGCGCTCGACGAGCTGCGCGGTCGCGATCTCGTCTGCTTCTGCGCGCCCTGGCCTGCCACGGCGACCTGCTGCGCCGGCTCGCCAATGCCAGCCGCGACGAGCGGATCGGGTGGTGGCGCGGCGTCAGGCACGCGGCCTGAGAGGAAGAGGGAGGCCGGGACGGGTTTGAGCCGACGGGGTCGAGAGAGAGCGCCCCGCGGTTCGATCCGTCCCCGCTCTCCCGAGGCTTCACACCATGACGACTTCTTCCACTGCCGCGTCCGCCATTCCGGCCGCGCGCCTTCCCGCGGCGCTCGACGACGCTGACCCCGCCGCTCGCATTCTTGCAGCCGCGCGGCTCATCCTCCCCGATCTCGAACAGGGCCGTCGCATCGACGCGGCCATGCTGCGTAAAGCGATGGAGACCGCTTTCGGCGCCTCCGACGCGTCCGGCGCCTGGGACTGGAAGACCGCTTACGACGCCTGCGAGGCGGCGACGGTCCTCTTCCTGCGCAAGTTTGGCCCGGCGATCCGCGCCAAAGCCGCGTCGCCCACCGCCATGCTGCCGATGCTCGGCAAGCTGGCGGGCCTTCTCCCCACCCACACCCGCCGCTCCGAGGAGAGCCAGACGTTCCAGCAGTTCTCGACACCGATCGCATTGGGGCTCGCGGCGAGCGTTGCCGCCGCGATCACATCGGCCGACCGCGTGCTGGAGCCGTCGGCCGGCAGCGGCCTGCTCGCCATTCTGGCCGAGCTTGCCGGTGGATCGCTTGTCCTCAACGAGCTGGCGGAGACACGCGCCGGGCTGCTCGGCCACTTGTTCCAGAACATCGGCGTCACCCGCTTCGACGCGGCGCAGATCGACGACCATCTCGACGCCGGCGTCACGCCAAGCGTTGTGCTGATGAACCCGCCGTTCTCGGTGATGGCCAATGTCGAGGGCAGAATGGCGGACGCCGCCTCGCGCCATGTCGCATCGGCCCTGTCGCGCCTTGCCGATGGCGGCCGCCTCGTCGCCATCACCGGGGCGAGCTTTTCGTCCGACAACCCTTCCTGGCGTGACGCCTTCATTCGGCTGCAGGAGCGCGGGCGCGTGGTGTTCTCGGCCGCGATCGATGGCGCGGTCTACGCCAAACACGGCACAACCATCGACACCCGCCTGACCGTGATCGACAAAGTTCCGGCCGACAATGCGAGCATGTTCCCGATTTCACCGGGCGTCGCACCCGACGTCGCCACGCTTCTCGGCTGGGTCACCGATCATGTCCCGCCGAGGCTGCCTTTCGCCGCCACCGTGGCGCCGGTTGTCGGCTTGGCCATCCCTCGAACCGTGCGCGCCTACGCGATGGGCCCGTCCTCCGGTACAGCGGGAACGGCGGAGCCAGAAGGCGTCGAACTCGTCTATGGGGCCGTCGACTGGAAGCCGGCTGGGGACGGCCGGATCACCGAGGCGCTTTATGAGGAATACGGATTGCAGGCGATCCGTATTCCCGGCTCTCAGGTTCACCCCACAAAGCTGGTGCAGTCGGCGGCCATGGCCTCTGTCGCGCCGCCGACGCCGACCTACCGGCCGCACCTGCCACCCGTCGTCGTCAGCGACGGCCTGCTGTCCGACGCCCAGCTCGAAAGCGTCATCTACGCAGGCGAGTCCCATGCCGGTCATCTCGCCGGATCATGGACGGTGGATGAGACGTTCGACCTCGTCTCGGCCGCGCGCGACGACGCCGAGAACGCCGTCCGCTTCCGTCGCGGCTGGTTCCTGGGCGATGGCACCGGCGCCGGCAAGGGCCGCCAGGTCGCCGGCATCCTGCTCGACAACTGGCTGAAAGGCCGCCGCCGCGCCGTCTGGGTGTCGAAGTCCGACAAGCTGATCGAGGATGCTCAACGCGATTGGTCAGCGCTCGGCATGGAGCGCCTGCTGGTCACGCCGCTCTCGCGTTTTCGCCAGGGCACACCGATCCGGCTGGCGGAAGGCGTCCTATTCACCACCTACGCCACGCTGCGCTCCGACGCGCGCGACGACAAGGTTTCGCGCGTCCGGCAGATCGTCGACTGGTTGGGCTCCGACTTCGATGGAGTGATCATTTTCGACGAGAGCCACGCCATGCAGAACGCTGCCGGCGGCAAGGGAGAACGCGGCGACCAGGCCGCCTCGCAACAGGGACGCGCGGGCCTCCGGCTCCAGCACGCCCTGCCCAACGCACGCATCGTCTACGTCTCGGCGACCGGCGCAACCACGGTCCACAATCTCGCCTATGCCCAGCGCCTTGGCCTGTGGGGTGGCGAGGACTTTCCCTTCGCCACCCGCGCCGAGTTCGTCGAGGCGATCGAGGCCGGCGGCGTCGCGGCGATGGAGGTGCTCGCGCGCGATCTCCGGGCGCTCGGTCTCTATGCGGCCCGCTCGCTCTCCTACGAAGGTGTCGAATACGAGTTGCTCGAGCATACGCTGACGCCGGAACAGGTCCGCATCTATGACGCCTATGCCGGGGCGTTCGGCATCATCCACAACAACCTCGATGCGGCGATGCAGGCGGCCAACATCACCGGCTCGACCGGCACCCTGAATGCGCAGGCCAAGTCCGCCGCGCGTTCGGCTTTCGAAAGCGCCAAGCAGCGCTTTTTCTCCCACCTGATCACCAGCATGAAGACACCGTCGTTGATCCGGTCGATCGAGCGCGATCTGGAAGAAGGCCACGCCGCCGTCATCCAGATCGTTTCCACCGGCGAGGCGCTGATGGAACGGCGCCTGGCCGAGATCCCGACCGAAGATTGGGGCGACGTCCAGGTCGACATCACGCCGCGGGAGTATGTCCTCGACTATCTCGCCCATTCGTTCCCGGTGCAGCTCTACGAGCCCTTCACCGACAGCGAGGGCAAGCTGTCATCGCGGCCGGTCTATCGCGACGGCCAACCGGTCGAGAGCCGCGAGGCTGTCGCCCGGCGTGACCGATTGATCGAACGGTTGGCGTCGCTGACCCCGGTTCCCGGCGCGCTCGACCAGATCGTCCAGCGCTTCGGCACCGACCTGGTGGCCGAGGTGACGGGTCGCTCGCGGCGCATCATCCGCAAGACCGGCACCGGTGGCGTCGACCGCCTGATGGTAGAGACCCGCGCCGGCTCCGCCAATCTCGCCGAGACGCAGGCGTTCATGGATGATGCCAAGCGCATCCTCGTGTTTTCCGAGGCAGGTGGCACCGGGCGCAGCTATCACGCCGAGCTGTCGGCGAAGAACCGCCGGCTGCGGGTTCACTATCTGCTTGAGGCGGGGTGGAAGGCGGACGCCGCCATCCAGGGTCTCGGTCGCACCAATCGCACGAACCAGCAGCAACCGCCGTTGTTCCGGCCGATCGCGACCAACGTCAAGGCCGAGAAGCGCTTCCTCTCGACCATCGCCCGTCGGCTCGACACGCTCGGCGCCATCACCAAGGGCCAGCGCCAGACCGGCGGCCAGGGCCTGTTCAGGCCCGAGGACAATCTGGAGAGCCACTATGCCCGCGACGCACTGCGCCACCTCTACCTGTTGCTGGTGCGGGGCAAGGTCGAGGGCTGCTCACTGCAGATGTTCGAGGATGCGACCGGCCTGTCGCTGATGGATTCGGGCGGCATCAAGGACGAGTTGCCGCCGATCACGACCTTCCTCAACCGGTTGCTGGCGCTCACTATTCGATTGCAGAACATCCTGTTCACGGCGTTCGAGCAATTGCTGTCCTCTCGCATCGAGGGGGCTATCGCGTCGGGCGTCTATGATGTCGGGCTGGAGACCCTGACCGCCGAGAGCTTCGTCGTCACCAACCGTCAAGCGATCTACACCCATCCGGGCACCTCCGCCGATACCCGGCTTCTCACCATCACCCAGCGCGAGCGCAACCGACCGGTCACGCTCGACGAAGCACTGAACCACCTCACCGATCCGCGAGCGATCCTGCTCATCAACGGGCAGTCGGGCCGCGCCGCCGTGCAGGTTCCGACCAGCAGCCTGATGCTCGACGACGGCGAGGTCGAACGCCGCGTCCGGCTCATCCGACCGATGGAGCATCCCGCCATGCCGCTGGCGATGATGCCGCAGACCCATTGGGCCGAAGCCGACCGCCAGGTGTTCGCTCGCGCCTGGGAGGCGGAGTTGACGGAGGTGCCGACGTTTACCGACAGCATCATCCACGTCGTCTCCGGGCTGCTGCTGCCAATCTGGAAACGCCTGCCGAATGAATCGACACGCGTCTATCGGCTCCAGACCGACACCGGCGAACGCATCGTCGGCCGGCGCGTCTCGTCCGCCTGGGTCGCGGGTGCGACGACGATGGGCAGCGGCACCTTGAGCCCCGAAGACGCTTTCACGGCGCTGATGGATGGCAAGACGATTCTCGATCTCGCCGAAGGGCTCCAGCTTCGCAGGGTCCGTGTCATGGGCGTGAACCGGATCGAAATGTCCGGCTTCACCGACACGATGCGCGATCGCCTGCGCACCTACGGCCTGTTCCACGAGATCATCTCCTGGAAGCTGCGCATGTTCGTGCCGACCGATGCCGCTGGCCCCGCCATTCTGGCGAAAGTGCTCGAACGCTATCCGCTCGCGCGGATCGCCGAACGGGAGGCGGTATAGTGGCCCGCGACGCTTCCGATCTCGCGCAACGTCTCGGCCGCAACGCCGAGGCCGTCTGCCGCGAATATCTCTCCAATGGCCGGCGCGAAGGCCGCTACTGGCTGGTTGGCGACGTCCAGAACAATCCGGGCCGCTCGATGTTCGTCCGGCTGAAGGGCACCGAGTCCGGCAAGGGCGCGGCCGGCAAATGGACCGACGCCGCCACCGGCGATCATGGCGATCTGCTCGACGTTATCCGCGAGAGCTGCGGCCTGCTCGACTTCAAGGATGTCGCTGACGAGGCCCGACGTTTCCTCAGCCTGCCCAAACCCGAGCCCAACCCTCAGCCGCGGCCCCGGCCGTCATCCGCATCGGCGGGATCACCGGAATCAGCACGGCGGCTGGTTTCCATGTCGCAGCCGATTACGGGCACCATCGTGGAGACGTATCTGCGCAAACGCGGCATTACGGCTTTGCACGGAACCGGAGCCCTGCGCTTCCATCCACGCTGCTACTATCGCCCGGACAGGACCAGCCCGACCGAGACCTGGCCGGCGATGATCGCGTCCGTCACCGATCTCGACAACCGGATCACTGGCGCGCACCGCACCTGGCTGTCGCCTGACGGAAGCGGCAAGGCGCCGATCGACACGCCGAGGCGGGCAATGGGAGACCTTCTCGGAAACGCCGTCCGGTTCGACCGCGCGACGCAAGTCATGGCGGCCGGGGAAGGCATCGAGACCATGCTGTCGCTGCGAATGGCACTGCCCCACATGCCGATGGTGGCGGCGCTCTCGGCCGCACATCTCGCCGCCATCCTGTTCCCGGCGACGCTGCGACGGCTCTACATTGCCCGCGACGACGATCTGGCCGGTGACAATGCGATGGCGAGCTTGGTCGAACGGGCGCAGGCGGTCGGGATCGAGGCGATCACCCTGTCGCCACGGCTCGGGGACTTCAACGAAGATCTCCGCACGCTCGGCATCGATGCGCTTCGGGCGGCGGTGCGGGTTCAGATCGCACCGGAAGACGTCGCCCGCTTCATGCAGATGGCGGCATAGATCGAAGCGGGGACGTGAAGTGAGGGTCGTGGCCGGTGTCTCGCATCGGTATGGGTCCCTCCACCTGCCTTCGGAAAGAGCCGCGACCACGGCCTTCTGAGAGGGCGATCGGGGCGGCAAGCGGTCCCGACCGGCAATGGCTGCGCCCGGCTATTTTCCGCCGCCCTTTCCACCCCACGCGGCAAGCCGCGCGGGGACCCCGGCTTCGGGCTTTGCAGCGCGAAACAAAATAGCCGGCCTTCGCCATCCTCCGCTGACGCTCCGGCCCTGCGCGTAGCTCCGGGTGCAGGTCGGGGCCACCTGCCGCCTTTCGTCGCCATGAAGGCCGCGGCGGTCGCGGTCACCCGACGAAGGACGAGCCCCATGACAGCCGATCTCGACGACACCTTTGAGCCTCACCACGCTTCTTCCCCCACCGACCACCTCCTGTCCGAACTGCAGCTTTACGGCTACCGCCCCTTTCAGGACGAACCCGACCCGAGGCCGCTTCCCGAGGGCAACGTCGTCGCCGGCGCCATCGCCGATATCTTCGACGCCCTGATCACGAGCATGGCTGAAACCCGCCTCGAACCCGACCTCGACGAGATCCTTTGGTCGACCGTCAACCTCTTCCACCGCGCCACCGCCCGGATCGAGCGCGAGCTGGACGACAACGAGCAGGCGCAACGTCGCGGCCAGCGCGAACAGGATGGCTCCGAGGTGAAGTCGGTCGAGCTGGAGCGCCACATCGCCGAGGGACAGACCCTGCTCGAACGCCGCGACGCCTTCGAGCTGATGCGTGACCAGGCCGCCGAGCAATTCGAGCGCCACACCCGCTCATCCTGGCGGCCGCGCTCCGGATCGAAGGTCAACCACCGCGCACTGACCTCGGCGATGATCGACAGCCGCGACTTCCTGACCGCCAGGCGTCGGGCAGAAACCGAGGTGATGCTTCCGACTGGACCGAAGGTCGCCTTCACCGGCGGACTCGACGTCAACGATCACCGGCTGATCTGGGAGACGCTCGACAAGGTCCACGCCAAGCATCCGGACATGGTTCTGTTGCATGGTGGATCGCCGAAGGGCGCCGAGCTGATCGCCGCGAAGTGGGCCGACACGCGCAAAGTGCCACAGGTCGCCTTCAAGCCCGACTGGACGAAGCACGCCAAAGCCGCACCGTTCAAGCGCAACGACGCCATGCTCGACGTCCTGCCGATCGGCGTCATCGTCTTCCCGGGCACCGGCATCCAGGACAATTTCGCCGACAAGGCCCGCAAGCTCGGCATCAAGCTGTTCGACTTCCGCAAGAGAGGCGGCGCGTGAGCGCCGTCATCTCACAACATCTCCGGCCGGAACTGCGATCTCCGGCTGATGATCTTGCCGGACACCATGAACACGCCGTCACCAGTATAGTGCAGCGTTTCGGGTTGTTTCGGCGACGCCGCGACATGAGCCTTCACCACTTCGAAGATGAAGAAGTTATATTTTTCGACCAGCACATCGTCGTGCAGGCGGCATTCGAAGCTTGCATGGCATTCGCGGATCAGCGGCGCTCCGACTTCATGGGCGTCCTCGGCCGTCAGGCCGAACTGCTTGAACTTGTCGATCTCGGCGCCGGGCGTATTGCCGATGCCGACCACCGTGTCCGTGAGCTTCGTCGGCGGCAGGTTGATGACGCATTCGCGGCTGTTTCTGATCATCTGGAAGCTGTGATTGCCGCTCGAGATCATGCAGCCGACGAGCGAAGGCGTGAACTCCATGACCGTCGGCCAGCCCAGCGTCATGATGTTGGTCTTTCCCTCCCACGCCGACGACACCAGTACGATCGGACCCGGTTCCAGATAGCGCCGCACCTGGCCCACCGGCAGGTCGTTCTTCTCATATCGCGTTGTCATCGCTCGTCCTGTCCGCCGTTGTTCTTGCCGATACTGTAGCCAACCGTGACGGCGGCATCACGACCAAGAGCGCGGCAATTCAGCTCCCGACTGAAGCATCGTCGAGGGCCTGCCCCAAGGCTCCTGAGATGGACGGAAAACCACCCCCGCTTCCAAATGCGCTGATCCTTGATCCAGCCGAGGGCCTGACGCCATCAACCCGTGAAGGGTCGGCTATGCGAGCATGCCGCCGCTTCGGCTATGCCTGCGCGGTGATCGCGGCCCTCGGCTGGACACATCGGGCGCCTGTCGCGCGGGGGATGGCCCCCCGCCTCCAAGACAGGAGCCGGAACAATGTCCCTCAACGACGCACAAGCCTTCGCATTCAGCCTCGCCACCACCCTCATGGTCGCCATCATCATCTTCCAGGCCGGCGACGGCAGCCTCGGCGTCATGCCAGCCAACGAGTACGACGGCGATACAGCCGCCATCGTGCACGAGTTCGATCCTTTCGCCCCCTGACCGGGGCCGGCCTCACCTGTGGAAGCGGAAGTCCCACCGGATTTCCGCTCCCGCCGCCGCTCATCTTCGGCTAAGTTCAGCATTGCGCCGTGGTGGTGGTGGAGGCGCGACCGTTCGACCCTTTGTCACGGAGACACCATCATGATCGCCCTCGGTATTCTCGCTTCAGTCGCCGGCATCGGCTTCTTCTGCTGGCTTCTATTCACGCTCGCCGTTTACGCGTTGCCGTTCCTTGCCGGCGTCACCGTTGGCCTATGGGCATACGATACCGGCGCCGGACCCATTGGCGGGGTGCTGATCGGCGCCTTTGCGGCAGGGGTGACGTGGGGCGCGGCCCAATTCATCTTCACGTCCGTGCGTTCAGTGTGGATCCGCTTGGCGATCGCCCTCGCCTTCGCGGCTCCGGCCGCCGTCGCCGGCTATCACGCCACACTCGGGCTCACCAAACTCACCATGCCCTCCGAAGGCTGGCAAATCGCCTTCTCGGTGATCGGCGCGGTCGCCGTTGGCGCAACAGCCTGGACGCGCCTGGTCGCGATGGCCCCGTCCGAGGTATCCGGGCACGCGCTCGCACGGCGCTGATCGTCAATCCTGGCGACGGGCATGTCCAGACAAGGCGCGCCGCCGCATCATCCTGTCTTGGGAAGCGTAGCGGTTGTCGGGCGCTATGAATCGGATTCGAACCCGCTTCACATCTCACCTTCGCGGCAAGTGGTGGAGGCTGAAGTCCGGCTGTTCGGCGACATTGTGCCCAGCTTACCAACCCGGTACGAGGGAGCGTCTGACGCGCTGGCCGGATAGAGGGCGATGCAGGCGCGGGCTCCGACCGGAACGGGTGCACCACCGACGCGCCCCGCGTGCCAGGTCCGCTTTCGGGTCAGGTTGGGGGCCAAGTCTCCCTTGACGGTCCTCTGTCGGGTCGCGCGCTCCCCTGCGGCCTCTCAACGGCTTGATCTGGCCGAAGGACGGCTGAAGCCTCGATCGCCTATGACGCAACGGCGCCGATCGACTTTCTTCCCCTGTCGGCTGCGCCGTCATTCCTCGCGAAACAAGAAAGTCGCCTGTCGCCATCCTCCGCTGACGCTGCGGTCGCAAGCGATGCGCCGTCGATCGCCTCCGGCCTGCCGATCGCCATCGAGGCCGCGATGGGCGCGGGCTCGAAACAGAGAGCAACGGAGACTTATCATGGCCACCATCGGCACCTTCAAGAAGACCAGCACCAACGAGTTCGCCGGCGAGATCGTCACCCTCAGCGTCCAGGCCAAGGGCGTCCGCATCGTCCCCGAGGCCAGCCAGGCCAGCGAGAACGCCCCTTCCCACCGGATCTTCGTGGGCCGCGCGGAAATCGGCGCCGCTTGGGCCAAGCGTTCCACCGAGGGCCGCGACTATCTGGGTGTGAAGCTGGACGATCCGAGCTTCAACGCTCCGATCTACGCCAACCTCTTCGACGACGAGGACGAAGGCTACAGCCTCATCTGGTCCCGCCCCAGCCGCCGGGGCGAATAAGCCGCCACAGCAACGCCCCGCCCGGATACCCCCGGGCGGGGCCAAGCTCTTTGCCGGGCGACCGAATCAGTTCGGCCGTGATTCGCCAAATACCCACTCTGGGCAGGATTTTTCTCTCGCCAAATCGGTCAAGAGCGACTATTTTAGCCGTAGTTCTGGCGTGCGTATTTGGGTTTGTAGGAGGTGATCATGCATGATCACCTCCCGACAGACGCGGGCCGCGCGCGCGTTGCTTGGTTGGACGCAGGAGACGCTCGCTGAAAAGGCCCTTGTATCCCTGACCGCGTTGAAGCGCCTTGAGTCGGAGAGCGACTTCAAGGTGTACGAGACAACGCGCGATCAGGTGCGCCGGACGCTTGAGGGCAACGGGATCGTCTTTCTGACCTCCGACCAGGGGGAAGGAGTGATGCTTGTTCATTCGAAGGTGGGTTCCCTCAGCTCGTCCTAGCCTCTCGCACGGACCAGCGTGGCGATGCTCCGCGCATGACGCGATATCTTTCCGAACCTTTCACCGCACGCCAAACCAGATATGGTTAACAATGGATGCAGAAGCAGTTATGATTAGCTGTGAGGGATCGGCGTGACACAAGAAGCTTTCCTGGACCAACCACCGGAGAGCCAGGCGCTTACAAGTTACGATCGCGCGCATATGAAACTCTATCTGCGCCTGCTCGACGCGGATGCCGACGGTGCGGATTGGCGTGAGGCCGTGCCTATCCTCTTCGGCATAGACCCAGACCGGGAGCCGGAGCGCGCCCGTCTCATCCACAACACCCATCTCGCCCGCGCCCGCTGGATGACCGAGCGCGGCTATCGTCAGCTCGCTCACGAAGGTCGTCACTGACCCGGGCGATGCCGCCACGGCATCGCCCGATGCCGGCTCCGATAGTTCACGGACCCCACTCAACCGGGAATCGTGTGCGTCCACGCATGCTCGTGACATGCGAGTCTGGAGGAGACGCGGATGACTCTGGATACATCCCGATGGAGGTCGTCACCAACATACGACTTTGTGGACGATCTCGTCGCCCCGGATCTTGCGTGGGAATGGTTGCGGCGCAACGCCGACTATCAGCGCGACTACGCTGAAGTCGAACGCCCCGACACCGACCGTCAGCGCCTGACGAAGATGGTGCGGATGCGCTGGGGGTTGCAATTTCCTTGTGAGCCCAACTTTCAGCGCCATCGAAACGACAGTGTTCTGGGCGCCGGAAGCCGACCCTGGCACAGTCATGCTCACCACGATCCCGCCATTGCCGGGCATGCAAGACGCTGCACCAACTGATCTGGATCTTGCGAGCGCTCGCCTCAGCGAAGATGGGCTGAGTATGATCCATGGAGAGGGCGCTGCGGCGATCCCCATTCTCCTGATCGGCGGCGCTCGGCTCGATCAGCCGCTCGCGGCACTTGTTCCGCTCGACGCCGACGGCCTTGATCGCATCGACGCCGTTACGAGGCTCTGGCGGGTGCTGAACAACCGCCCCTTCCTCCCCGATACGCGCCTGACAGCTCAACAGCGCCGACGGTTGCGTCACATGCTGCAAGCCGTCGATGGCAGCACAAACGGTGCGAGCTACCGCGAGATCGCCAACATCATCTACGGCGCATCTCGTATTGCCGCCGATCCCTGGAAAACCTCGGCGCTGCGCGACAGCACCATCGACCTCGTCAAGGACGGCCTCGCCATGATCGTCGGCGGCTACCGCAAACTTTTGCGCCATCGCCGCAAGTCCTGACACGGATCGCGCCCCGACTAGGGGGTGCGAATTTAGCTGGCCCTTCTTCGCCATCCCCCCGCGCGGCGCTTCTTCGCCACCGTGACCTTCGTCCGCCGCTGATCGCCAGCGGCCTCAACGAAACGCACGGAGGCCCGATCATGTCCCCTAATCTCACCGGCTTGCCGCCACGCTACCTGCGTACTCCCGAAGCCGCCCGATTCCTGGGCCTGTCAGGCCGCACCCTGGAGAAGCACCGGACTTATGGGACCGGCCCCGGCTATCGCAAGCTCGGAGGGCGCGTCGTCTACGCGATCGACGACCTGCAGGCCTGGGCCGACCGGGGCGCCGTCACCTCGACCTCCGATCCTCGCGGCACCGTCCTCCCCGCCAAGCGCCACGAGACCGTGCCGCCCGCGTTGGCCGGCCGGCACGCCCGCTGACCGTCGCGGCGGTTCCCTCAATGCCGGTGCGCCATCGCCCCCTGTCGGAACGCGGACAGCTTGAACTGTTCCGTGCGCGCGGCGGCGATCTCGCACCCAGAGACGCGCAGGATCTCATGGCCTATCCCTTCTTCAGCCTCTCCAAATCCCATCGGACGCAGCCGATCGACTTCGTCGCCGGCGACGTGTCCATCCGCGTCGAGGCTGTGCCCGATCACGGCATGGCGACCATCTGGGACGCCGATATCCTGATCTGGGCCGCGAGCCAGCTCGTCGAAGCGCGCGACGCCGGGCTGCGCACCTCGCGCCTGATGGCGGCAACGCCCTACGAAATCCTCACCTTCATCGGACGTGGCGTTGGCGCTCGCGACTACCAGCGCCTCAAGGCGGCGCTCGATCGCCTGCAATCGACAACGGTGGCGACGACGATCCGCCAGCCCGCCGAGGGTCGCCGGCACCGCTTCTCCTGGATCAACGAATGGGTCGAGCGCACGGACCCGCGCGGCCGTCCCGCCGGCATCGAACTGATCGTCCCCGACTGGTTCTACCAGGCAGTCCTAGACGATGCCCTCGTGCTTACCATCGACCGCGACTACTTTTCGCTGACGGGCGGGCTCGACCGCTGGCTCTATCGGATCGTGCGCAAGCATGGCGGCCGCCAGCGCGCCGGCTGGCGCTTCGACTTCCGCCATCTCTACCTGAAGTCCGGCAGCCTCTCGCCCTTCAAGCGATTTGCCTTCGAGCTGCGTGACATCGTCCGCCGCCAGCCGCTGCCCGGATACGCCCTGTTCATCGAGGTGGAGATCGGTGGCCGGGTGCTGCTCGCCTTCGAGCCGTCGCCCTGTGGAAAACCTGTGGACGGCCTCGTGCTATCAGGAACCCGCACTATCGTGCCATCGGGAACCGCAGGCTCGTGCTATCGGGAACCCAAACAGGGGTTAAGCCCTTCGATAGTAAGCGAAAAGCGCGCCCTTAACTTAGAATCTAACACAGAATCTAACTCTTATAGAGCGCGCGGTGTTGTTGAAAACTCCACCCAAGACGGCAGTAACGCCAGAACATCGAGGCTATCGGGTAAACTCAAGCACGCCACGTCTTTCAGTAAATCCGGCGCCGCGCACCCCGATGCCCCAGCATTTCCCGAACTGCCCTTCGACCGCAAACTGCGGGGGGCACAATGATCGTGGCCCTCCTCAATCAGAAAGGCGGCGTCGGCAAGACGACGCTTGCGCTGCATCTCGCCGGACAATGGGCCAGAACGGGAAAGCGCGTCACGCTGATCGATGCCGACCCGCAGGGTTCGGCGCTCGACTGGTCTGAACAGCGGGCGCATGAAGGTCTGCCGCGGCTGTTCGGCGTCGTCGGCCTGGCGCGTGACACGCTGCATCGCGAAGCGCCCGAGCTGGCGCGTGACGCCGATCACGTCGTCATCGATGGGCCGCCCCGTATCGCCGGGCTGATGCGCTCGGCGCTGCTCGCCGCCGATCTCGCGCTGATCCCGGTACAACCGTCGCCCTTCGATGGCTGGGCGTCAGCCGAGATGCTGTCGCTGCTCGCCGAAGCGCGGATCTACCGCCCAGAACTTGCCGCCCGCTTCGTGCTGAATCGCTGCGCCATGCGCACCGTCATCGCCCGCGAAACGGCCGAGACCCTGGCCGATCACGATCCGCCCGTGCTCGCCACGACCATCGGCCAGCGCGTCGCCTTCGCCGATGCCGCGCGATCGGGCCGCCTCGTCTTTGAGACAGACGAGGACGGCCCGGCCGCACGCGAGATCGCGATCTTCGCCACCGAGGTCGGGAGGATCGCGCCATGAAGGGGCGATCACCGAAGCGCGGCTTCGCCGCACGTCCCGGCACCGCCGAGGACTGGATCAAGGAATCCACCGCGACGCCGGGTCGAAGCGATGACGCCTCCGGCTTCACCGCCCGGCTGACGATCGACGTCACGCCGGAGTTGCGCGGCCGCATCAAAATCGTGGCGTTCGGACGTGGCGTCACCGTCGCCGACATGCTGCGCGACCTGCTCGCCCGCGAATTTCCCGAGAGCCAAGGAGGCACTCCATGACCGGCAACGCCGCCCCCCGCGTGCGCGGCGGCCCGTTGCCGGCCGTCGCCGCACCCTTCACCACCCTCGTCGAACTGACCTGGCTCGAAAAGAAGATCGAGCACTGGATCAGGTTCGGCCGCGAGGTTCACGAACAGATTCTCGACCGCCGCAGGCGCATCGTCGGCTTCGCCCCGAACACGACCTTCGCCTTCGTCCGCTGGGCCGCGAACGACTTCGGCACGATCATCTTGCGCATCGACATCGTGCGCGCGGTTCGAGCCGGCGAGCCGTTCCAGACGCTGCCGTTCGTCCGACCTGGCGGTGACATCCTGCTCAAGGTCGAGGGCTGGCCGAAGGTCGAGCGGGTGCTGCAGTTCATCGACGCCATCGAGGCGCTCGGCATCGATCCGATCGACGCCGCGCCCGATCATTGGCGACACGTCCACAACCGTCTAAGCGCCGGCCATGAACCGCGCGCCTACACTCGCGAGCGCCATGACGCCTGGCTCCAGCGCCGGAGGGTCGCGCCATGACCCGCTTCGGCTACGTCATGACGACGTATTTTTGCGTGCTCGCGATCGGTGGACTGTCCTTTGTCCATGTCGCACCGAAGCTGATCTGGAACGCGTCGGCCAGCACGCCGATCGGCCTCTATGCGATCCATCCGGCCGAGCACCTCGAAGTCACGGACCTGGTCGCCGTAGACGCGCCCGATCCGCTCGCTGGCTTCCTGGCTGAACGCGGATACCTGCCGCGCGGTGTGCCGCTGATGAAGCGTGTCCTCGGCCTTCCCGGACAAGAAATCTGCCGCACCGGCGGCGCCATCACCGTCGACGGCAACGAGATGGGTACGGCGCTCGAACGCGACCGGCTCGGCCGACCATTGCCGGTCTGGCGGGGCTGCCGTCGCATCCTCAGCGGCGAGGTCTTCCTCATGAACTGGGACGTCCGCGACAGCCTCGACGGCCGCTACTTCGGGCCGATTCAAGCCAGCTCGATCATCGGCCGCGCCACCCCGCTCTGGACCGACGAGGACGGGACCGGCCGCTACGAATGGCGCGCTCCGACCCACTGATCGTGCCGGATCTCATCAACGCCCACCGCAGAAAGGACCACCAAATGCCACAGATCGGAGAGTTCACCCGCACGAAGTCCGGATATTCCGGCCACCTTCGTACGCTCACCCTCGACGTGCAGCTCGCCCTCGTTCCGGCCGATCCGTCCGATGCCGAGAACGCGCCGGATTACCGCGTTCACCTCGGCGACGACGGCGATGGCGCTGAGGTCGGCCCAGAGGTTGGAGTCGCCTGGAAGCGCACCGGAGAGAAGGCCGGCGAATACGTCTCGCTGCTGTTCGACGATCCCGTCTTCACGCAGCCGATCCGCGCCAACCTGTTCCGCTCCGACGCCGACAAAGCATCGTGGTCGCTGCACTGGAATCGTCCCCCCAGGCGCGGCGAGCGGGAGTGACGCCATGCCGATCACTCGCCACCGCTCCGCCGCCGGCCGTCCCAAGGTCGCCCGCCGTTCCGCCCTCCTTCTCCTTTCCGGCCTTCTTTCGATCGTCGTCTTTCCTGCCGCCACGCTCGCGCAGAGTGCCCCGATCGAACGGGCCGCTACCGCCGCCCCCTTCGCGGCGATCATTGCCGAGGCCTCGCAGCGTTTCGGCATTCCAGAGGGCTGGATCCGCGCGGTGATGCGGGTTGAAAGCCACGGCGACGTGCGGGCTTTGTCCCCCGCAGGCGCGATGGGACTGATGCAGATCATGCCGGCGACCTGGGCCAAGCTGCGCATCCGCCATCGGCTCGGCGGCGATCCCTATGACGCAGGCGACAACATCATTGGTGGCGCGGCCTATCTGCGCGAGATGCACGACCGCTACGGATCGCCCGGCTTCCTGGCCGCCTATAATGCTGGGCCTGGACGTTACGAGGAATATCTCGCTACGGGCCGCGCGCTGCCGGCCGAGACACGCGCCTATGTCGCCGCGCTTGCGCCCCTTGTCGGCGGTGAAGATCTTTCCGGCGCTATCAGGGTCGCTGTCGCCGACCCGCTTTCGTGGACACGCGCGCCGCTCTTCGTCGGGCAGTCCGAACGCCCATCGACCGCCGATCCTGAGCAGCCCAATCGTCAATCCGGCGACGATCTGGCTACGGCACATGTTCGCGATGCTTCCGCCATCACGCCGCGGTCAAACGGCCTGTTCGTCGCGCGATCCGTCGAGGAAGGTCCGCGATGAGGGTATCACCTGTGGTTCGAAGTCCGGCGTGTCATGGCGTGTCATGGAGGGTGCGAAGGTGGGAGGCTGGAAACACGACCGGGAGATGGCGGGATAAAAGGGCGCGAGGTGCGCCTTGGTTCGGTCGTGTGTTTTCAAGGGTTTACGCGACGATTTCGCGAGGCGCGCCTGACTGGCGCAGCCTGCGGCTACCGCGTTTTCATAAGGATTTCAGGGCTTTTGCGCGATGTGCGGGTTCCCTGTCATGAGCGGCGAGGACGATTTCCGCATCCGGCCTGGCCGCATCCGCTCATCCGGCAATCAGCGCGCGCGGCCCTTCATCGCCCAGGCGCTCGCCGCCGCCCAGAAGGCCGGCGGCCGTGTCTCCCGCTCCGGCAAGATCACCTCCGGCAATCGCTCGCGCTTCGGACGCGGCGTGCGCGCCAGCGTCCAGGCCAACCGGCTGCTGACCAGCCGTTCGCGGGGCGCCGTCATCAAGACCCGCGTGGTCCGGCATTCCGCCCGGTCCGCGCCGCTCGCCGCCCATCTTGGATATCTGAAGCGCGAGGGCGTCACCCGTGATGGAGAGAAAGCCCATCTGTTCGGCCCGGAATCCGACGAGGTCGATGCGAAGGATTTCGCGGAGCGGGGTGAGGACGACCGGCATCATTTCCGGTTCATCGTCTCGCCCGAGGATGCGGTGGAGATGTCGGACCTCAAGACCTTCACCCGCGACCTCATGGGTCAGATGGAGAAGGATCTCGGCACGAAACTGGATTGGGTCGGCGTCGATCACTGGAACACCGAGCATCCGCATATCCACGTCATCGTGCGGGGCCGCGCCGATGATGGCCAGGACCTCGTCATCTCCCGCGACTACATCAAGGAGGGCATGCGGGCCCGCGCCCAGGATATGATCACCCAGGAGTTGGGTCCGCGCACCGATCAGGAAATCCGACGGACACTCGAACGCCAGATCGATAGCGAGCGCTGGACCAATCTTGACCGCCAGCTCGCGCGCGACAGCTACCGCACCGGCGCCGTCGATCTCGCCCCGCGCGCTGATCGCCAGCCCGACGAATTCCATGCCCTCAAGGTCGGCCGGCTACGCAAGCTCGAATCCCTCGGCCTCGCCGACCAGATCGGCCCGGGCCAATGGGTGATGGCGGAGAACGCCGAGGCGACGCTGCGCGAGCTCGGCGAGCGCGGCGACATCATCAAGCGCATCCATCGCGGGCTCACCGAGCGGGGCATCGAACGTGGCGCATCGAGCTACGTGCTGGCCGGAGAGAGCCTCGACGATCCGGTTATCGGGCGTCTGGTCGATCGCGGCCTCGACGACGAGTTGAAGGGCACGGCCTATGCCGTGGTCGACGGCGTCGACGGCCGCACCCATCACATCAGGCTGCCCGACCTCGACGCCGCGGGCGACAGCGCGCCGGGCTCCATCGTCGAACTGCGCAAGTTCGACGATGCACAGGGGCGACGACGCGTGGCGCTCGCTGTCCGCTCCGACCTCTCCATCGAACGCCAGATTTCTGCGACAGGCGCGACCTGGCTCGACCGACAGGCAATCGCCCGCGAGCCCGCCGCGCTCGGCGGCGGGGGATTCGGCGCGGAGGTGAGCAGCGCCCTGGATCGACGCGCGGAGCATCTGATCGAACAGGGTTTTGCTGAGCGTCAGGGGCGCAGCGTGATCTTCGCGCGCAACCTCATCGACACGCTTCGCCGCCGCGATGTGGAAGCCCTCGGCGAGAGACTTGCCGCCGAGACCGGACGGACACTCGGCCGATCCGCGAATGGTGAGTATGTCGCCGGCACTTATCGGCAGCGTTTCGCGCTTGCATCCGGCCGGTACGCGATGATCGACGACGGGCTCGGCTTCCAGCTCGTGCCCTGGTCACC
>ENA-ORBV01005588-ORBV01005588.1-microbial-mat-metagenome-genome-assembly--contig:-NODE-5588-length-23000-cov-6.722113_pt1 | contig 23000 bp, 18 predicted proteins | sample MGYA00237777_ERZ505514 | MGnify/ENA primary metagenome ERZ505514 (study PRJEB26160, sample SAMN06269048) | microbial mat metagenome | isolation source: Oligotrophic lake microbial mat | place... | reverse complement strand
AGTCTACTCCGAGTAGTAATTTGACTGCAGACCATTGACCTTCCCAAAAATCTCGAGGCAGGTACCATGCCAGTATGTGCTAGCTAGTAGTACTTGTACCAGCGCCAGTACTGGTACTACGGGCTTGCCACTAGTAGCGCCGTTTTCAAGTTTGCGGTACAATTTGTACGGCAATTTACGCGTAGTGTTGTTGCCTGGTTCTTAGCGTAAGCTTCAGCAATCATACAAATAACCTCACGGTCATCGTACTAGCTACTAGTAGTCTAGCTAGCTCCCAACAGCCACATACACTCTACGCAGCACTCGTATTCCCTTCCTTTCCCTCTGGACCTGATACCTTCACCTACTTAACTAGTACCACTTGCACTAAGGAGGTTCATTATAGCATCAACATAATTATACAGTAGTGTAATGAATAGCCCGACAATGGTAAACGGAAACGGCAAGAAGGCGGAAGAGACTGAGGTCGCCGCTAACAATTTGGTCGGAGACACTCGCTCCGACACGAACACTCGTGGTGGTTCTTGCCCAAACGGCCTAGTGGAAGCGGAAGAACAATTCGCATCCAAGCTCCGTTCCAGTGAGGGTGGTACAGCAGTGGCAGTTCCAGGACCAGCACATGGTACCATAGTAAAGCCGGTAGTACCAGTAGCTGCTCATGGTGCTTGTCCGGCTGGCCTGGTCCATGCACAAGAACAATTCGAGTCCAAGCTCCGTCCAACGACGGCCGGTACAGCCGTGGCAGTTCGGGGACCAGCACGTGCCAAGGTGGCTGTTGGAATGATCGTAGATGATACTACGGTGCCCCCTCCAGTACCTGCGGACCTCCTCTCCATGGAAAAGGTGGCCTTTGGCACGATCGTCAGTGGCCAAGACCTGGATGCTGCTGCGGAGGCGCCCCCTGGTGACAACTACCACATTGAAGAGCAGCTGGATCAGCTTGAGCAAAAGATACAAATCCATTCTGGCAAGCTGCACGCCGATTCTGGTGACTCCCCCTTCAACGCGGATGGTATTCAGGACCTGCCATCTACTACAAGCGAAGCCCCGCGAGAACCCGTCGTACCAGGTGCCATCTCGGTTGGAGGCACGCGACAGCCCGACCCCCAAGAACCCGTCCATTCTCAAACTGATTCGGAAACGGAGGAACCGGCGACGAATCCACCCCCTGACAGCATTTCTATGCTGTCAGAAGAGGATCAGCGACTGGGCATGGTCCAAGCCAGGCCGGTGGAAGAGGATACGAATATTGTCGAGGCGGATCCCGTCTCCCCAGAAGACCAACGAAGATCTTTAAGACGGGCCGCAAAGGGGTCCACGGAGAAGTCTTACACCGCCCCTCTCATCCTGCTTGGAGTCGCTGTGTTGGCCATCATTGTGGGCGTTGTCATCGGAGTCGTACTGAGAGAAACCCAAGCAAAGGAAATAGAAGGCCAGGGGGGCGTTGCAAATACCACGTCGCGTCCGTCACCGTCACCCGCTCCTGCTGGTTGTTCTTATACGAATGTGAGCATATTGGACCTTCCCGAAGTAACTCTCAAGCAGGCAATCTGTGCTCCTGAATCACCGCAGTACCAGGCCTATCTGTGGCTTCTTCAGGATCCATACATTGCCAGATATCCCAGTTGGAGGCGCAATCAGAGATTCGCTCTTGCCACATTCTACTTCGCCACTGGAGGAGACGCATGGACCCTCAACGATAATTGGCTCAAGTATGATTCAGATGAGTGCAAGGATTGGTTCTTTCGCCCAGGCGGTCCTCTCACACAACAGCCCTGGACGGAACGACGTTATCTACGAAAGCTTCAAGAGACCACTGCTGAGGGCAACGCCACGTCTGCCTGTGATCAAAACGGCAGATACCAAGTTATTAGCTTGTCAAAAAACAACATGGTGGGACATATCCCTCCAGAAATCGGATTGCTTTTGCCACAGCTCCAATATCTGGACCTGTCCGCCCAAGAGCAATTGGCCGGATCCATTCCATCCGAACTTGGGTTACTGACTCATCTCAAGCGACTGTCTCTACACCGAAATTTTCATACGGGAACCATCCCCTTCGAGTTGACTCTTCTGACTGATCATATAGAAGAAATCTTCCTTGGCTACAATCCCAACATCGAGGGCACAATCCCAACCGAAGTTGGAAATTTGCATTCCACACTCCGCGCGTTGAGTTTTCGTCGGTCGGGCGTAACAGGCTATGTACCAACCGAAATCTTTCGGCTGACCAATCTACGCGAACTGTACCTTCAGAACTGTTTGGGCATCACAGGAGGGACACTCGAGGGCATTGGCGCCCTGTCGCATCTACAACGTTTTGCAGCCCATGATGTTCCGTATGCATCCACCATTCCTTCGGAGATTGGATTGTTGACAGACATGAGGGCACTGAACTTTTGGAACACAAGGATGAAAGGAACTCTCCCATCTGAGTTCTTTCGTCTCACGAACATTGTGCGCCTGGACATTGATGACAACTTTTTGTCGGGTACCTTCCCAGCTGGGCTAGGAGCCTTCTCCCATTTGGAAGTATTTTGGATGAATGGCAACCGATGGTCCGGGACTTTTCCTGCGGATTTGTTTCAGCATTGGAAGAACTTGACCCTCTGGAAAACGGAAAACAATCTCATGTCTGGAACCCTACCTACAGAGATAGGGCTTATGGAAAACTTGAAGGAGGTTTGGTTTGCCAATTTGACCCGTCTCAGCGGCACTATTCCATCAGAACTGGGACAATTAAAGCAACTTGAGGGGTTGTTTTTACATTATAATGCGGAGCTGACTGGCACTATACCATCAGAGTTGGCAGCATTGCAGAACTTCTCAACTTTCAGTTTATCCAACACATCGATAACAGGATCCATACCCGAAGCACTGTGTGATGACTTGAAAGACATGGAGCTCACTTGTTCTTCCATGTTGGGGATACCGGATCAGATTTGCATCAATTTGGAACTAAGAAATTTCTCCTGCGACTATTCATTGCTTTGTGGGTGCTCCTGCGAGCCTTGTACGTAATATGTAAGATGTCCATCTAATCTCCTATTTTAAAAGTATCAATTAGTGATCCTTTACGGTAGTAGCTAGCTAGAGTGTTAGGATACGAAACTGTAAGACTTTCGAATAGCTGCTTCCCATAATTTCATGAGCCTGGTGGCTCACCCATCATGCCGTGCATCATGAGATGCAGCAGCAAAAACACAACCCGGGAAAAAATACCAGAAATAGAGTCACTAGTCAAAGACATTCGTGACTCATGCATCATGGCATTTTTTAATAATCGAGCTCGTTTTGACACAAGGCAGCCACCATGGTCCCTCTCGTCTACAACAGTATTGGAATGGCGCGCCATACCTGGACGGCCGCTGCTGCTTGTGCTGCTGCTGTGTTGACCTCCTTTGGATGGATGGACGCCAACCCATCGTTGTTTTATTATCATCAATGGCTCCACGCATCATCCCTTCGCCACAAGATCTACCAAAATCATTTTCAAGGCAAAACGGTATGGATTGTCGGTGCTTCTAGTGGGATTGGAGAACAATTGGCCTATCAGGTTTCTCCGTATTGTCAACGACTTGTTTTGTCGTCGCGGAATCCTACGCGTCTACAACAAGTGGCCAAACAGTGTCAACAATTTCGAAACACGGCTTCACAACGGCAACCATCGGTTTCTTCTGGTGAAGGTGGTGGTGATGAGGTTGTGGTTCTACCATTGGATGTGACACTTCCAGCGAAGGAATTGGAACAAGTTGTCCTGCAAAAGTTGGTTCCGATGCTCCAACAGCCGTCGTCGTCGTCAAAATTGCCACCGGAATTCTCACAAGATGCCGCTAGTAGTGGTACGACGACAACCAGTGGTAGCACTAGCAATAGTGGTAGCTTGCTGGATTGTGTCATTTTGAATGCCGGTCAAGGTCATTTATCGCCCGTCATGGAAACGGATGCTGCCACGACACTTCGCATGTTTCAAGTCAACGCCTTGGCACCCATTTACTTGACTCAAATTCTGCTACAACATGGTGTCCTTTATCGTCCGCCTCCTCCTCCCAGAAACGACAACAACAGCAACAAAATGTCGCGGCGTCCTCAGATTGTCATGACATCGTCCGTGGGGGGACGCATGGGAGTGCCCTTATCAGCCACATATGCTGCCAGCAAGCATGCTTTGCATGGTTTTGTGTCTAGTTTACAAGCCGAAACCAGCTCCTGGTTGCGTATCGACATGTTGTGTCCGGGACCTGTGGAAACCAACTTTTTTCAAAATCAACAACAACAGCAGCAGGATTCATCACTACAAGACAATGACAAAAATGACGACACAAAAAATAGTCCACTGAAAATGCCCGTCGAGCGATGTGCAGCCTTGGCTATGAGTCACATGGTACGACCACAAGATGGAGGAGAAGCATGGATTGCCCAACAACCAACTCTTCTGGGCATGTATTTGCAACAATATGTTCCTGGGCCGTGGAACGCGGCATTGACCAAAAGCATTGGACCGAAACGCTTGTCTTTGTACGAACAAGGATTGGATCTATATGATCCCGCCAGCTGGACCAAAAAAACGGGTGCTACTGGTACAAAAGGACAAGGCAAGAAATGAAGTGGAAAGATCGACGACAGACAGTGCCATCAGATAAGAAAGAATGAACTTGATGGTGTGCCATGCGCACAAGGTTGGTAGTCAATTTTGTAGTGGCTGACTGCGGGTAGGGGGAAAGTGCTGTCGAAGAGCACCACACAACACAAAGCAAGACAACATCATAAAAAGGCGTTCGGTTGTCAACTTGTGCAGTTTTGAGGACGGGAATTCTGCTACTTCGCTACCATTGCATCCTGAGGTTGGCTTGTGATCCCTTCCCGCATTTGGCGTGCTTTCCAATCGACAAGCTGCCACTCTCCGCTGCAGCAGAAAGCATGTTTTCAAAGGGTGCATGCCGACCTTCGTTTCTACATTTCTTTGGGCATTTCACACTGCCGATAAGCTTAGGAACGAAAAACCATCTCCAGTGCTTATAATTTGGTTCTACATGTATGTAATACGCTTTAGTCTCTGTTTCGCCACAAGCAAGGCTTTATCTCGCTAGGTGTCTTACTAGCTAGCTAGTTAGATTGGGGCATTGGAGGCAGTCTAGATCTCTGCCAGTAGCTAGCTCTACTACTAGACTAGCTAGCTACGTCGTAGCTAATAGGATAGAGCGGGTGCTTTACGGGTTATGAGCTCCCGTTCTGGCCCTATCCTGTTGCTATCGGCCCATGGTATTGCCACCGCACGATTTTCTATGGAAGGGGGGCAGACGTTTTTATCACATCGCACACAACATCAAGTTGGAAGAAGATCACACCATCCTCATTCATTGATTCTCTCATCTTGCGTAAAGCACACGTGTCCCAATACTAGCTAGTATCATGCCGATGATAGCTAGCAACTGGACTTCGAACCATCTATGATCTATCTATCTATCTAGCTAGCCGCCATAATTCGACATCTGCCTCTTCTGTAGGCGTCGTTAAAACCATACAAGCTTGAAAAGCAAGGAAGAACATCCGCTGTTAGAAGCGGTGACATCCTGGCTCTAATCATGACACTCTTCAGCCATGAATCTTCCATATTAGTCGACAGACGCCTAAATCTTTACTCCTATTACGTATTGTCGATGCTCCTCTTGATTGCTCCTCCATCGATGGCTTTCATTCCGAGTACCAGTGCACCCTTTGCTGGTACTGGCAACAACCGTGTATTGGAAGTCCCTCATAACAACAACAACAACAACCCCTGCTACCCCAACCCCAACAACCGATGCATTGGCAGGTCTTATACTAGTACAATCCAACGGTACGTGGCAGGAGCCGATGTCGAACAAGATACCGACTCGGATCCTGCCGTGGCAGAAGCAGGAGCAGCTCCAAGTCGTGGCAAGGTAAATGAAATTGATTTTTGCATTGCTCCCGCGGACGTTTCCCTTTCGAGGTCCTACTCACAGGCAAAGTCGGACAACGAATCCTCCACAACCACATCTGCAACCACCACCAAAATCTTGGTTAATCCGGCGGAAACAGCAGCATCGTCGTCGTCACCACCGGTCTTGTCCTTGACGCGAGCCCTCAACAATGCGTCCAATCGAGTGGTACGTCGGATTTTATTGGCACGTGCGTGGCCATCCGCCGAAGCACTCAACAAATCCTTTCGGCAAGCGGCCCTCGCAGAAAAACAACGAGCTGCGGCATCTCTGCAATCCCCACCCGAAGGCACGAAAGACGACGCGGGCAGCAATAGTGGTGGTGCCAAATGTCCCATTCCACGTCCCATTTTGAATTTACTGGTGCGACGCCGTGCCGATAAAAAATATCCTGGCAATAGCAAAAACGACAACAAATTTGATGCATCTCCTCCCAAAAGTCGCACCGATGAAGAATACGTCACGGATCAACTCAATAACTTTCGGGAACGATATGGAAATTTACCAGGTTATTCCTTTGCCGAGGCCTATTTGGAATCGATTTTGAGTTTGGCCACCAGTGGGAAAGAATCTCCTCGTGTACAAGAGGTAAGTAAACGATTTTTTTACTGCTGCGAGCATCTATATTATGGATATTCCTGTGTCGCCTTTTTGTGATTGGTTGCTTGGCTGCTTTTGGAGCATGTCACAGACTACATTCATTCCTCAAAATCGCTTACTTTTTTGTATAGGTCATGGAAGCGGGAATTTACGATGAATCCTATCGGAGAATTGTGGGTGTTCTTCGTACGGTAGGGACCGTCTTTGAGGGACAACCCTTCTCGGGAACGTCGAGCATTGCGCCCATTCTATTGAACCAAGATATCTGTCTGTCCATGTTGGATAAGATCCAATTGAAACGAGATAAAGACGACAAGAACATCGTCATCGTTGAAACCAAAAACAACAAAAATGATAACGAGGACGACAGCAACAACAACAACGAAGACAATGATGACTCGGATGAGTTAGGCGGGCTCTTGCGAAGTGCCAAAGAACCCACCATGACACGGGAACTTAATTCACTGTCCAATATTGTCCAGAGAGCATTGCTTTTTGGTGGAGACCAAGAGATTTTGGTCTTGTTTGAGACGCTGGTTGCCGATCGCCCTCGATTTGCGGAACGGTGGTATCCTGCTTCAGGTGATGTCAATGATGAGCAGGAATTAGAAGAGGAAAAACGTCCTGGTGTGCAGTACTTTAATTGCTTGTTGAAACTGTTATCGGAATGTTACAATTATGGTGTTGTATCAACGTTGGCACCACCCCTTCCTCTCATTGCGAGTTACGCCAATTCCTATGAACGGTTGATGGCCACCCTGGTCGAACTCGGAAGTGGCTACATTAAACCTGCTCCTGGCGATGTCATGTCATTACCAAAACCAAGGAATTCCAAAGAAGAACTAGGAAGATTTGCTGTTTGGGAATCAACCTTTCGACAACAAAATGGAGCCGATGTCTCGGCTTATCCCGAGGACCTCGTTGGCAAATGGGAAGTCCAAGATCTTATTGGGTCCGAATTGATTGGCGTCTCAACTGTAGAATTTTTACCACAAGGAGAAGTGTTCGTGGCGGAACCTCTGGAAGGTCTTCGATGGCGACTCGATCCTGGTCCAACTCATTTAGATACCTGCACCTTTCAAGTACTGAGCGACGACAAAACCATTCTACAATATCGTGGGTTCATCGACCGTGGAGCTCGATTAGAGTCTCGATTTTCGAAACGGCCCATCAACATTCGAGGCTCCGTCATGTTTCAAATGCGCGACGGCGAAGCTGGCGGTTTGGGAGACGGCTACTGGAAAGACATGCTCCCGTTCAACTATCGATTAGGGACTACCAAATTCGTCATGAAGAAAAGGCCTTAGTGCAGGAGATTTTATTTATTTTAGAGCATGCTTCTTTAAGGTAGCTTATTCATACTGTGTAGATAACCTGAATTGCGCTAGACTACCAGCTAGTCTACTAGCTAGTTGTAGCCAGCAACTTAGTACGAATCGTACTACTTCGTAGTACCAGTTTTACTGTCCATTAGAACCAGCTCGATCGGCGAGTTCAAGCCGTCACGAGTAGCTGTGCGTCTCAAACATATTTTATCACGATGGAATTTGCCGTTGTTTCTATTGATGGTTGCACTACGATGATGCAAGGAAACTTTTCTATCATTCCGATCCAAAGCTGCTGGATCGAATGATAACTTAAGAGAACCGTCATACAGACAATTAGCGACGATGAAATCGTGAGCATAAATACGGAAAGCTGTCGTAACCTACCACTACCTATCAAAAGCCATTGATTTCGCAAAGCCCTCAGTATGCCCCCGACGAATGCGACAAACAAGAAGTCGTGGCTCCGCCGTTTCATATTCAGCAGGGAAGGATTCATCTTCCTTGTCTTCTTTCTCCTTGGATTTTTTACCGCGAATGTGGATGTTCCCATCGAAAGCCACGACGTCCCCATCGAAAGCCAAGACGTCAATCATGAGTACGTAAATCATGGTATAGTAATAGAAGATGACGACGAGGTAGGAACGGATGAAAGGGGACCTCATACCTTCAAACCACTACCTGTAACGATTCAGGCTGTTCAGAGTCAGGTGCGACGGCAAAAAGCTGCGCAACAGAAATTCCAGAAACAGATTCAAGACCTTCAATTTCCTGGTTCTTGTGTTGGAATGCGGAAGCTGCTAGTAAAATCAGGGCCTGCGCCAATGGGGGGCAATATCTTTGAATCATTTGCTCGAGACTTTCATTATCTTGCCACAGCCCTGCAGGTTGCCGTGGCAACGAAAAGGACCATGGTATTGTCAGACGAATGGGAGATTGATGTTGTCAGAAGAAACAATGTTTGCAAGACGATGAGTTTTGTGGCGAAGGATGGCGTTGAAATATTATCATCGATCAAGTCATTAAGGCGCATTTCTTGCCTGAAACAAACAATCAACTCTCTCTGTAAAGATCATGTACCCAATCAAGAGGATGTGTCTGCAGTTCAGCAACGCTATGGACAAGACCCCCCAGATTTAGACGATCCTGTGTCCTATGCAATCCTACCAGTAGAGATCGAAGATAAGCGTAATTCAATATTTCATGCGAAGTTTTATGGCCAACAACTGACAGTAGAAATGATGGAGTGGCCGTATCCAAAACACTTTTATCAAATTGATGTTATTCTATACTACGAGCGTCTCTGGGGACGCTTTTGGGTACGAGCTCAAATGGTTCATTTTCTTTGGGAAAAATGGCATCCCTCATCATCCATGCCCACGACTTCCCCCACGGCTTTTCCGTATTATGGGGAGCAACATGGAACTGCAGCACCGTATATTGCCTTTTACTGGATAGCAAGCAAACGCATGCGAAACAACTTGAAAACAAAATTTGGACGCGATCCGTCAGTGACTCAGAGCATCGAGGAGTACATGCGGATTGCAAATCTCATCCGAAAGGATCACCACAAGGAACCTACCCCATTAAGGACAATTTATTTAATTACGGATGGCACCAATGATGTTCCAATTCCCGACAACGTGGATAGCATGTGGCCAGACTGGCAGTTTATCAGGTTGTTTTCGCCAAGTGATACCGATGATAATGATGAAGAGAAGCGAATGATTGCAAGCTTAGAGGTCATGCGTAGGGCCACATTCCTAGTTGGTTCCTTTCAGAGCCAAATGTTTCGACTGGGAGCAGAGTTGAATACTGGATGGTACACCGCAAGGTACCCCATTAATATCTTTAGGCACTGGACTGTGGATATGGAATGGTTCGAGAATCCTTGAAGACAAACTACTTATTAGAAGGCTCATATCGCGCCTGTGAATCCTAAGGTGCCAGAAGGAGGTTTGCACATCTCTGGCCGAGCGGGGTCCATCACAGAAACGACTATATGAACTCTCACAATACAGTGACCCGCTTACATCATTATCAGCCTCGATTTGCAAATGTAGCCTTGAGTGCGTCATTAAAAATGGAGTACCGAAGGCAAGAAGCCCATGCATTGAATGAGACTACGGTTGGCGTCCCGCTTGTCACGCCATTCAGGTTGCTTCCATTCTCGCGCAGGCATTCGGTTGGATATCTGTTCGTGATACAGATACCGTCAAGCAAGAATGAGTCAACCGAACAGTTTATTCGCACCGCCAAACACTGCCAGTGGGTACCCACGAACTCGACAAAGGCTTCATGCACAGAAGTTATGTCATTGTACAGTAGTTACAGCAATATGGAGTCATCTAAGTTGGCACCGCCGCGTATGCATGGTGATGCGGAAACATGTGGATTCATTATGTTCATTTGGTTGCACAGTCAATTTATGGTGGTCGCGGTTATTTTTTATTCCATGTTAGGATTGTTGTAAATGTGGCAATAAAGGTTGCTACCACACCCATAAAGATTACAACATAATTGAAAAACTTTCGTGTCGGAGTCAACAACCCCGCACTTCCCATCAGCTGGAGGTGAATGAGGGGAGGGAAAATGAAGGCAATCGGGCACCCCAAGAGTCCACCCATCAAACTCACTACTTTATCCAAAGAATTCATTGTTGTCATTCCAACGACGGCCAATAATGCCACCATGACGGAGCTGATGACATTTCGTTTCGAAAAGAAACTGGTTAGGCCTGTGCTTCCGCAACACTTTAGAGAATCCATCGTGTTGGCAACCGCCCGGCAGCTAATTTCCAACGCTGGAAAGTTCTGAAACGGAAAGGTGAAAAGAACGGCGACAGAATAGGCCAACTGAACGGTTGTTGCTGCGTTACCCACTGGAAGGGACGTTGTCATGGTTGTACGAACGCCGTTTCCGAGAGACATCAAGCATGTAGTCGAGAAGAATATGTAAAAGCAAATGATAGAAACAATTGTTGTTCGATACACCTTAGGGAACCTTTTCCTATCTTCCTCGGATACCACCGCTTCTTGTAATGGCACCAACAGTGTGATGGTTCCTTCAAATAAAAAAACCTTTGCGGGTAGAAAAGATAGAAAGCACGCGTGCGCCGAACATTTGTGAGAAGTTAGAAAGAAAACGACTTCCTGCCAGAATCGTTGATGCAATAGATTCGAACTTACACAGGTACCAATAAACAAAAACCAGTCCTTGGCAAACGCAGGTACCCCCTTTAGTCTTTTTCCGATCATTGCTAAAGGACTTTCAAGCGTGTCAAAGTCGGCACCAATGGTGGTTGTCATTGCTTGTCGGAGCGACAAAAACAAACAAGTGATAAGCCCAAACAAAATCAATGTATTGGCCAAAAAGTTGGTAATGGTCAGCTTTCGAATGTCGCGGATCCAACTGAGAGGTACTTGTATGGCCACCATGACCAAAAGAAACCATTCCGGTGCAAGGTATATTCCAGTCAGCTTTTCAAAGGCTGCACTACCATTTTGTGGAACAAAAATGAGATAGGACAAACATACGCCACTTTGCATCAGACCAATGCCAAGTTTAATGATTCTTTCAAAGTTTTCTCCCAGTGCTCGGTAGCCCAATTCGGGATATGACAGGAACGTCATTTTGAAACGAGGCTTGTTCGTTGTTGTTGTTGTCAAGGGCTGCTCTTCATCGTCATCATTTTCGTCTCCCTCGTCTCCTTCGGTAATGGCATCTGAAACTTTGTGATCCACATCATCCAATTGTTTGTGCATTTTGTCATGTTCTAATCGCCATGAATCCAATAAACATTGCGAACTGTACAAAAACATGGTCGTCGAAACGATAAGCATGGGAAACGCCAAGGCATATCCTGCACCTGCCAATCCATGAGGCAAATAGAGAATGGCGGGCCCCACCATCCCTTTGACGATACCCAAAACAGCACTGGTCAAATCACCTCCAATACCATGAGCATGCAAATCTTCTTCTTCGTGCTCAATTTGTTCCAACCAATCGGGCATGGTACTCCCATGTCGCTCACGATAACCACCACCCAAGTCGGCGTCACCATACTCATGGTACGATCCACCTCGCGGGCCATGCGAATATCCTAGACTGTAGACGGCTCTCATTCGAGCCACTTCCAACGAGGAATCCAACGCCAACACTTCAATCATTTTTTTACCCGTCTTGCCAAAAATTTCCGCATAAAAGCTACTGCCACGACGCAAGCCTTTGCCTTTTCCGGCATCGGGATCACGAACTTGTTTGCGCGGCTTTCGTTGATGCTGCAAACCAAATTCTTTGGCCATTTCGGCCAAACGACTCTTGTCTTCGCCGGCCGTGTACGTTTTTAAATGCGAATAATCTTGAGGTTTGTCATTTCCTGTAGACACCAAGGGTGTCAAATCGTCCGCCATTTTTTATTAGTATGGATGGATTCTTAAGGGGATTGGTGCGGTGAATTTGGTAGGAGTGGATATGAAGAATGAATATTATTATTATGACCCTCTGGTACTGAGCCTTGCACCGGTGCCTTCCAAATTTTGTTCACCAAAAATGAAAGGAAAGAGAAATGCACTGTACTGCTTCCGATATCCTTTACAATGCTACTCAAGTAGCTAGAAAGATTGGAAATACAGAAGTACTTCTAGTAGTAGTTAAGTAGCTACAATACAGTATAGTGGTTACTGTTGTGTTCAACAAACATGCATGAGATTCATGCTGTGTTGTTGTCTGTTTTCCGTGTTTTGGTGGCCGAATCAATCTCTTTTTCTTCCTCCCTTTTTTGCCGCCCTTTGAATTCTGAGTTGTCGACATGGCACTTCTGCTTCGCAAAAGAGCGAGTCAAGAAGGTTCCGGGTGATTATGGACCCACACTTGAGCAATCGATCGATACTCACCAGGTGGTTCCGGGATTCGATGATTTGGTCGCACACGTGGAGTGATTCTACTTGAAAAACAACCAGTTCAGATGAAATTGTTTATAGGCTGTTGAAATAGTGTTGAAATCATCTGATACCATGCCTCAAATATTTTTTTGAGAGAAATTGTCATATCACTCATACGTGGAAATAATTATAGAGTCACAAAGATAACAGGATAAGTTGAGCCAGCTGTCACCAATGCTGCCCAATGAGCGCACAATGGCGCAGAAACGAGCTTTTACGCTGTCAGGAGTTGCATGCAAGAAAATCTGCCGTTCAGGAGTTCGTTCAGGTACCGACAAACGCAATACCCCCAATAGACTAAAAAATAATTCAGAAAGCCCTCGACTGCAGAGTCTACGCAAATGCCATAAGCAATCTATGCGAAAAATTACTGTTGTCGCCGCCATGATGGGACAAAAAGTGCCCATGCAACTACGAATGGTGAAAACCTTCAACCATTGGAAGACGGTCCACGTAAACGAAGAATACCCCTATATTCACCAGGCGGCAACTCCAACTGCGCGATTACGATCAAGGTGAATTTTCTAGTAAGTTACAAGGGTTAATACAGCAGTCCTTGGTACTCAGCGAGTTGTCTCGTGATCCAATTGCACAGTCCGAGTCGGACCCAACAGGGCTGTTTGCTATCCGTACCAATCACAAATAGCTTTCACACAGAGCCCGCAGACTGCACGCCCACCCCAACCGGGAATTGCTCATGTCATTAAAAGGACGATAAACTCATTCGCTTGTTGTTGCTTCTGCTCCTCTCGTCATGAATACCGTATCAATATTGTTACTGTACAGTAGGTACGTCTTCGCATAATCTAAACACAGCAACAAGACTGTTCCTCAATGGGATAGTTCTCCTTGGTCATGATTCCAGCTTTTACTTCCTTGATAAAGAATACGTGGGGATACGCAAAAAATCCTGCGTACAAGAATCCAGTAAAATTCAGGCTGATCATGGCAAAGAGGACCTCCAAACAATAGGCTGCCAAACTGGCACCGACAAAATTGATGTTAAAGGTCCAGGCGCCATAAATTCCAGCTCCATTGGCCATCATGCGAAGAATCATGATGGTAATCACAAGACCAACACCTTTCAATTCACCAGCCTCACTGTACACTTCGAGCACTTCGTCATCATCAATAAAAGCTTGACCACCATGGTTCTTGTAAATGGCATATGCGGCAATGTACCAGAGTCCCATTAATATGTCAACTAAGAAGAAGGTTCGTAGCCCAATCAGAGGAATGGTTCTAACGTGAGAGATACAATATGATGGCCCGGTAGTGAAAGGCTGCAAAATAGCACCGACTAGTAACAAAATTTAATTCATAATTGGCTCAAGCTTAGTACTTACTAATGTTGATCACGTTCACAATAATGGTGGCTCTTCGCATATCGCAACACCCTCCACAACCTGCAGATACAAGCCAAGAAGAAAAAGAGTGTAAGAACAGTACTATTGTAGACTACTCAGTGCGATTAGGTACTGTAAAATAATTGCTTACACTTGTGACCCTGCTTGGTCCGGGGCAACATATTTACTTCCAAATGATCCTCATTGTTGTCGGGAGGAACAACAATAGCATTCACAACTTGTCCACCTGTTCCTGATCCTGTTGTGACAATGCCATCTCCTCCCGTGGGCTTGCCATCGGCAAGGACGTAGTCTTGTGTTGAAGCGCTTGTTTCGTTCTCCATGGTCAGTCAAGTCAGGTTCATACAGCGGATGGTGTATGAAATACCAACTCGGCCGTCGTAGTTTTTTCTGCCTTTCAACAATTTCGTTGTGAGAAACGAAAAGGAGTGATGTACTGTTTTTGAAATTTGAATTTCGAATTGCGTTAATCACGGATTGTACATAAGGTATTCGGCAGTTTGCGACGACCAGAAGGTGAAAAGCATTTTAGCTCGCACACTAACCCAAATGAGTTGGACGCACACTTAAACGTCCAACCACAGTACAAGCTGAGAGAATTGTGAATGGGACAGTGTGCACCTTATTTCTTCTTCTCCTGCATTCTCGGGTTCAATACAGCGACAACCGGCAACCGAGCGCCATAACATGTTGCGGGTATGTGCGTGGGCATCAATGCAAAGCAGAAGAAGGATAAAAAGTTTAAAACCCAGTTGCTGCTCGCTTCTTATCGTTTATGCTACCAAGTGCCAATACAGATCAGAATATAATTGCTGCAACACTAGGTCAAGATGATGCTACCAACACACGACGACGTTGATGATGAGGATGAATCCATGCAACCAATAAGTGAGATAGACGCGGAGTTCTCTGGAAGCAACTTTAAAGCGGACAATGTTGCCAAAACAGAGTGCTTTGATGAGGATAATGAGGATCCTAATGGAAAGAATGACATGCATAGTCAAGTTGTGCATTCTTTTGAAATGGATGGCCGCTGCAATTCTGCTACCGGATTCACGGCAGCAAAGAGAATGGTTATGAGCAATGCTGGCAAACAACGAGTGTGGCTCACTTTTCTGCATACCATTGGCGACAGAACCATGCAAGTCAGTCTGGTGGGGACGTTTTCGGTCTTGATTGTCCTTGTGCTGGTGTTATATGCACGGGTCGAATCCTCAAACAACAACAATGGCGTAATATTTGGAGGCAGTCAAACCAGTTTGGAAGGCATTCGCGATTTGGATCCACAATGGCGGGTCCGTCCTACAGGATTACACGTGGTGATCATCGGCGATTCCGTATCACATTATCAATACTTGTCCTTGGTATATTTCTTGCGGACAGGACGATGGTTTGATCCCGTGTATCGAAAATCGCACTTGACCAACGTATATTCCTATCAAAGTATCTTTCACGACGATATCTATGGAGAATTTTTTCTACAAACAACTCGGTTATTGCAACCGTACGAAATTTGTGATTGTGTCTATCCCAAAGGAACTGTCGACAAATATCGGTCGGGAGGCCAACGTGTCGTGTTGAATCGATACTTTATCGATTTGGAACACAATACGACGGTACGCTTTTTTCATGGTACGTCTCATGCAGATATGAAGGCATTTGTATTGAATTTTTGTTCAGTACATGTTGAGTATTTTGAATTTGGTGTTCAATCTGTGACAAAAATTGAATGTACGCACTCACACATCGGTATTTCCCGACTCTTTGCAGCCTTTGGCAATGAGCACAGCATGCAGGGACGGCTGAACGCATCGAACATTACCACCATGCAAGGGAAAGAACATGATGGTTTATTGAATGACAAACATGAATTTCACCCCGAAGAGATTGTGTGGAGTTCCAACTCATGGGCACAAGTCGTACGGGAGCACATTGCTAGTTTAACACCGAAACCCCAATATGTCATTCTCAATGCGGGACAATACCGAAGTAACTTTGAACAAAATGCAACCGACGAAATGGATGACCTGGTACACGCCTTGCAAGAGTTGGGGAGCATAGAACAGGCCTTTTGGAGAACCACAACCTACCAAAGAGGGGGAGCTAATATTCGGGATACAACTCTTGCCACGGATCATGCCATGTGCGAAAAGCTAGGAGGTTGTCTCAATGTATCCTGGACTCATGACTTGAGCAAAAACTTGTTCTGGGATGAGGTCCACAACTTTGAGCCTGGCTAAAGGGTGATGAATGAGGAATTTCTGGAAGGAATTGGGGCATTGCCAAGTGGGTACTTGAAATACAATCGTACATTGTTAATGGGTTAATTTTAGGGAACCAGTACGTAATACTAAAGTAGTCCCGCACATTGTCAGTCCAAAAAGGAAGAAGCAAACTGTCGAGAGGTGCTGCACCAGGTCATCTCTTAATGCTGTAGGTAGGAGTACACCCTCGGTTTGACTAGTATCTGGATAGAGAGACCAGATATAACATACTTGACGTTGCCAAGAAGTCTCCGCGAATGGCTGCCACATGTACTGTAGAGATTGAATGCGCAATATCTTGACACCGGTTGGCAAAGCCGATATCAAGTCATTTCTAGCGAAACTTTTGCGATTTCGTCATGCCTTGCAAGCCAAATGCTCCATTTCACGCTAGTAGTAACTGCTTGGGTGGGCAAACCAAGAAAGGCATCGATGACAGGTGCATTTGGAGCGTTGCTACAAACGCAGGCGATGAGGACAGCCAACACTAGAATATTTGCAAATAGAGAGGACAGGACACGTCATTGGTTTTTAAAATGAAGTTTATGTTAAAAATTTAGATATATGAAAAATATGTGATATGTAGTTGGTACCAGGTACAGGTTTGCCAAAAACAGGTAAAATATTGGCAAAAAATCATGAAACGTAAAAGTTGCCCGCGCTAGCGTCTTGACGGTGAGACATCACCGAAAGGGTGAAGGAAAAGATGCCTTGGCTTTCCAATTGATTTTCTTTCTCAAGCACCTTGCCCCCCCCTGCAGTCATACTCGCTCACTTGCTGCTGATACTTCTTGTAGGTAGGCGAGGAGCAAAACGGCATCCTTCTTTTTCTATGGAGCGCCGTGGAAGCCTGGGGGAGGAATCGCGAGCAAGGGCCCCATCATCCTCATGCTGACTGGTCGTAGTTGTATGTCTGCGCTGCGCTTTGTTGGACAGCATTTTGCGCTGTCCCTGAGGGTCCAAGCTAGCAAATCGCCGGATCGGGGCTTTGGGAGTCGAATCCATGCTGCCGCTGCCACTGCTGATGCTTCTGCAGCTGACGCTGCGATCAAGGAGATCATCTGTGCTAGTGGGCGAGATAAAGGTGATGTACATTGGGATGTCCATGATGGCTGAAGAGAGGTATTTACTGAAGGCAATTAATGTTGTTGTGCGAGATTGTGAGGCTGTAGCTCTAGCTAGCTAGCTAGTTAGAAGAGACTGATAAACTGAAGATGGAGGAGGTGCCAGTAAAGGATCGGCAGTTCCGCTCTCTGAGGTCATCGCAGAAAAGTGGTAATAATCGTCAAAATGCATTCCTTCACTTGTTCACTCTAAATCCTCGCATTATTTTGGAATTCAATGGAACGCCAGTAAGTTGGTGGTGAAAGCTGTGGTGATTTGCGGTATTATTGCGCAGTCAGTCATACTCGGAGTACGCGGGAGGCATCTTATTTGGATCCCTTCTTCAGAGTATAGGATTATTTGATGGTGGCGAGCGCCGTCATTCAGACGCATGAGGCATCTCATCTGGATCCCTACTTCAGAGTAAAGGCTTATTTAAGCAACGAATGGTAGATTAAAACTTTGTAAGATTCGTTCTCAATCGAAACCGAGAAATTGTGATGTACTGTACTTTGTGCCGCTAAGCTACTATAGTGGAATAAATACTGGAACTACCGTGGGTTGGACATTTAAAAAAAGTTTGAACGGAGAAAGAACCCGAAAACTTTTGTCATCGATCATCGATCATAAAAATACTGTAGAGCCCCTAAGCCATACTAGGAGTATGCTTCCAACTAATTACTAGAAGTTGGTACGCGGTACGTCGTACATGCACTGTACGAGGACTACGAGCAGTCGAACAGCCTACTAGTAGAGCACTACTAGCTAGTAGCCTAACTCCTCGGAGTAGACTAGAATGTCCCGGTGCGTACCAGTACAATTGTACGTTGTGCTGGAGCACGACCAAGACCCGGATGGAGCGGCGATAACGCACAGCACCTTCAAGTTCGTTATCGGTTTAATTTCTTCAAAAAGTAACTTCCATTCATTTTTTAGAAAACTGGCTCATCCAGCTTACAGTAGTTGAAGAATTGAAGTGTAACAGAACGGCGGCTGCAGTCATTTCAATTGCGCTTGGATTCGTCCCGGGCGCTTTTCTGTCTGAAAAGGGGAAAATGCCGTCGACTCCTAGGAAGGAAACTCTCCCTCTAATGCCAACTTAGTCATCGTATTGCAGTACCAGGTACCAGGTAGCCAACGATGCACAGGGGCACCTGGGTCACAATACGTATGCCAAAGATTGGTCACCACTCAGGAACCTATTACTAGCTCTATGAACGCTTTGGCGGCGAAGCAACATTTGTCTAGCCACATTAGGAACTTGAACTCGAGAGATTCCCTTTGGTCGTATCTGGCACTATTTTTTACCATAGGGTTCAGTTGGCGACCAGAAGCGTAGAAGGCTCCCCGCTACGTTCTGCCTCGGGTGTGACTCAAATGAAGGTTCGGAAAGAGGGCGGGCGGGGCATCCTTTCAAAAATGATTCTCAATCTTCACCGGCGACACTAGAGTGCTGACCACCGCGTGGGTTGCCAGGATGTGCTACTTTATCAGCTACCTCACCTTGCTGTTGTGCCGTCTTTCCTGTGGGTGTCGGTCGGCTTGAAAGATATCTTGTTCGTCGTTTCTCCCCCAATCCCATGCCTGAAATGAATGGCTGCCCACCAGAGGCGATCCCATCCCGCCTCCGTCTGGATGAGTAACTGCGATGGGTGGACCATGCATGTTGCTATGTCCAGGAACCACAAGGAGAGAGCAGACTCCCCTCTAGTAGCACTTCTCTTACCAACAGTCCTTTCGGGGACAAGGTTGCACGTTCTTCGATGTTAGTAGGGGAGACACTGCAGAAGGCATACCTAGCTAGCAAGACTTGAGGCATTAGAAAAATGCAAAGCTACACATACTGTAAAGCATCATAGTCTTTTAGAATTGATTTTTATATACGTAGGCACCCAAGTGCGCTGCCGTCGCCCCCTTACAGCAATCACGAGGTAATCGCCATCATCCTTTCCTTCTGCCTGCGACATTTCGTTAGTACAGAAGAGCTGTCACATTCATCATCCGTCATGCATCAGCGTTATCATCTGTACCCATGGGCGCCATGCTTTGTCTGCGTAATGGAATCCTTGGGCAGATATCGTGTAGGTCGCGTGGAATGGCAATGGTGTGCCTCCTCACGTGAGTAATAGTTTCAGGTTCTTGTGTCATTCTTTGTTGCGACAAGGTGATCCCCAGCTTCAAGTTCAAGGGGTGGCACGAACTGCCGAGCGTGTGCGAGAAGCTTCTTACCACGAGCCGCGGAGCACTGCTGATTTCGTTCCTGCAAAGGTCTCGCAGGGTTTCAGTGTTACACAGCATGTCCACAGCAAGCATTTCTGCTGTGGCTAGTGCGTCAATGCATTCGTTGCGGCTTGATCTGTCTTGGACATGCAAGGGATGACGAGGGGGTGAATCCTCCGAGATGGCACCGAAGGAATTGCAAAATCTTTTTTCGTTGATCAGTTCGAGATCGTCGTCCAGGTCAAACCACAAGCTGCCGCCAGAAATACAGCTTGCGCAATCTTGCTCATCCGAAGAACTTGGAATAGATATATACCTTGGGATCTGTATGGTGTTTCTGCGTCGGTGGTGTGCGTTCTTCCTGGATGCACCATGCTTCTCGCTGGGTGCAGTGGCTCGACGCGTCACGACCAGGATCGTGTGGCTACGTCGGTGGTGACGTTGTCCGATAGAAGCTGTTGCCATCTTCTTGGATGTACCAAGCTGCTCGCTGAGTACAGGGACTTGAGGGGTCGGAATCAGCATGGTTTGTCTGTTCCTATTTTCTTTTTCAACTGTTTCTGTCATCTTCTTGGATGTACCATTCTTGTCATTGGGTACAGTGCTTTGGAGGGTCGGGATAGTATGAGTGGTGTGTCTACGTCGGTGGCCTTTCAAGTTATCATGAACGGAGGAAATTTTGCTCATGGATGTTTCAGTTGCACTATCTGAGTGTTGAAGAGGAAGGAAGGAATCGTTCAACAGCTTCGGCATCCTGCGTCCTCGTGGGAGAGACGGTGGCAGATCGAAGCCCATTGTTACCTGTCTGTACGATTATTAAGAAAGGGCGAATACTTTTTTTTATGACAGGGACTAGCTCGTTAATGATATTACTGTAGATGACGACCAAACCCACACAATACAGCTTGATCAGGCGGTGATTTTCGTTCACAGTAAACATACAGCACATAGGTTGGTGGTCAGTCAAGTGGTCGCCAAAGTATACCGTAGTTCATGCTGTAATAATGCTCTCCAGTCTGAATCTAAGGCAAGTAATTGCTAATTTTGGTACTCCGAGTACAATATATTGCACGAAGGAAAATATCAACGGTGTGTAGTAAAACAAAGTACAGTACATCAAATTAAGATGCCTACGTACGACAAGTAACATGTCCTGTTTTGAAAGAAATACTGGAGTACTTGGGTGATGTTACCGTGTACCACTGTACCAGCACCTAAGAATAAGCCTCATTTCGATACAATTAACAGTCTAAATGTCACTACGAACGCGCCACATCCTTGTTGCTTCAGAACGAATGCCTCCAGGAACACCGGTCAAGATCTAGAGAGTATGACACTTGTTAGATTTGATGGACTTCCTTTCGAAAAGAAGGATCGCCTCATACCTACCTCGTGAGCGGATTCCGTTTTGGAACTAGGCTGCTGTACCGCAAAACCAGTGCTACGGTACAGCTGGTGGAGATAGCCACGATCGAATGATACAAACGAACTCAGTCAGAAGCAAATCTAGTAGGTGTGCAGCCTCACTGATTAGGCTGACTGGGTCCTGGAAATGCACTCTCGATTGCCAACAAAACTGTAGAGAGAAAAAGAACCCATCACCGCACATCTAAACTGACGAGGCAATGATTGGACGTTATTGCTTGCCTGTCAATGGAATTGCCAGTGGCTCACTCCGCCCCCCCAACACCCCGACCGCAAGTACAGCTGACGGATAAGGGATAGCAACCGACATTCCTCACCCCCCCACCGTAGGATCTTGGAGAGTACTTTCTTTTAAATTACCACAGCACTGCCGCAGCAGCACTTTTTCCCGTGTGGTTCAGGTCAATGCGTACAATCTGCCGCCTTCACTCAGTTCTACTACTTAGACCAATGGCACGCATCCGTCAGGAGGCACTGCAAGGAATACAGTGGGTAACTGCTAACAGGAGCAGCTCCCACTCGTCGGTGCCGGTGCCAGATAGCTAGCTCGATTACTACATACAGTTAGTGGTAGTGGTGTTACTAGCTAGACTACTAGAAACTGGTTCTGACAGCATGGAACCTTGTTTTTCTGTCTAGAGTAGTAGTCACCAGGTCTTCCATCAGCGACAGAAATACGTACGTGCTCAGTCACCTGGAACTTGCCGCAACGTACAAGGGACAGACCATTTGTTAAATAGGTGGCCATGTGATTTACGAAAAAGGTTCTTAAATTATGGTCTCTTGTACAAAAGGACTACAAAACAAATCAGTCCATAAAAAGGACCACAATTAGGAACCCTTTGTGGAAAATGAGACCATAAATAAATGGGTTCCTAAAAATCGGTTCCTAAATCTACTGGTAAAAACTGATGTCTTGCTGTAGGACATAATTTAGGAACCTTTTTTAAAAAGGTTCCTAATTTGAAAAAAGGTTCACAATTAGGAACCCTTTCATCTGGCATTCAAATAATCGGTTCCTATTCATTGGGTTCTTTTCAAAAGGGTTCCTATTTGTAAAGGGTTCCTAATTAAAGTAAAAGGACCATAAATATCCGGTCGTGCCAGTCCCAAAAAAGTCCCAACCATGACCCTCAACTCGTGTCTTTCAACCTCCATTGCTGATTCTCTAGTTAGCTTTGCAATGATCTCACATTGCCAGTTTGACAGATGGATTGATTCATTGATTTATTGACATGCTGATTTATTGATTTGTTGATTTGGTTTCTTGATTTGGTTTGTTGATTCATTGATGTGTTGGTTTGTTGATCCATTTATTCATTAATTTATTGGTTTATTGATTTGTTGCTATTGATTTATCGTTATGTTGATTTGTTGATTTATTAACATGTTGTTTTGTTCGTTTGTTGATTAGCTGATTAGTTGATTGATTGAAAGACAAATTTATGAACAGACAGATGGACAGACAGATGGAAGCACAGTTTGCAATCTCTAGCTTTGACATGGGCAGTGAAAAGATGACCAATTGTTCACCATGCAAGAAAAGAGAGGGGACATTGAGCAAAATGTCCAAACAAGCATGACAAAAAAAGAAAAAGTTTGTTGTTTGTTTTGACAACACCAATTTGTTGTTCAGTTGATGTCGTTGAGCATCAAGCGCATGTGCACTGTGGTGCATCTATCGGCTGTATTACGGACGACAGACAGACCCGCAGCGCCACCCGGAAGTGCCTAACCAACACGCCGAGAGACGCCGAGCCATTTTAGACTTTGAAGTGATTTTACAATT
>ENA-ORBV01005587-ORBV01005587.1-microbial-mat-metagenome-genome-assembly--contig:-NODE-5587-length-23002-cov-4.283228_pt1 | contig 23002 bp, 20 predicted proteins | sample MGYA00237777_ERZ505514 | MGnify/ENA primary metagenome ERZ505514 (study PRJEB26160, sample SAMN06269048) | microbial mat metagenome | isolation source: Oligotrophic lake microbial mat | place... | reverse complement strand
GCTGGGGTTCGCTCCCCTGCCCCTCCGTGGCATCCGACACATTCACGACGACACTTGTTCCGCAGACCACGGCTTCGGACAATGTCCGTGAGGGCGAACCCGCCCTGCCCTGCCGTCGTATTAACTTCGTCCGGGAACCTCGCAACCGGGTAACGCAGTGTCGCATCTCACGCCAGAAGAAGCGGTCTCGCTGTTTCTCATCAAGTTCCTCGCCATCCTCTGGGAGGCGATGCCGTTCATTGTTCTGGGTGCCGTTCTCGCCGGCATCCTTGAAGAATTTCTGCCACAACAGGCGATCACCCGGTTTCTGCCGAAGGCGGTTGTGCCTTCCATCATGATCGGCGGCGTCCTCGGGCTGGCGGTACGGCGGGCGCGGTACCGCCGCCGCGGGATGCGTCCGCAGATAGCGGATCGCATCATGCAGCACGGTGGAATCGGCGAAGACGAGGGTGCTGTCGCCGGACGCGAGATCGCGTCGGTAGACGCGGCTGACGAGAAAGCTGCCGTCGTCGAAGTTCATCGCTTCCTCCGCGACATACACTTCGACCAATCGATCGCCGAGCGTCGTGAGCAGCAACGGTGCCCGTTGCACCACGACCGTGTCGGCCGAGGAGCGCACCCATGCCGTCGAGTCATCGGAGACGAGCAGGAACTCCGCGTCAGGTCGCGCACTGCTTCGCGGCGCCGGCGAGCAGGCGACCAGCACCAGCAGGCACGCGATCAGTGGTCGGGCGTCACATCGTCTCACGCGCGGAGCTCGACCCCGGACCAGCGTTCCACCAGCTTCACGGCTTCGACGTGATCGACGTCATCGCCGAGTTCGAGATGCGCCATGCGCATCAGATCGGCGGCGAGTTGCAGGGCCGGTGATGGAAACTTCTGACTCCGTGCCATTGCGGCGGCGATGCCGGCGTCCTTGTCGAGCAGCGCGAGGCGAAAGGTCCTTGGGAAGGCGCCGGTGAGTACACGATCGGGAAAGAGATTCATCGAGGCGTTCGATCGACCCGAGGACGCATTGATCACGTCGAGGGCGACCTGTGGCGCGACACCGGCGTTCATCGCCGCCACCAGCCCTTCCGCGGTCGACCAGATGTGCAGTGCCAGCAGTGCGTTGTTGACGGCCTTCAATGCATCGCCCGCGCCGATCTCGCCGCAGTGCACGATCTTGCCTGCGAAGCAGTCGAGCACCGGCCGCGCGCGCTCGAGGGCCGCGGCACCCCCACCGACCATGACCGTAAGCGTACCCGCTTCGGCGCCGGCCACCCCGCCGCTGACTGGTGCGTCGATGAATCCGACGCCACGTGCGCCGAGGTCGTTCGCAATCCGTCGGCTGGTCTCCGGATCGCCGGAGGTGCAGTCGACCAGCAGCACGCCGGAGCGCAGGGCGTTGGCCATGGCGTGGTCATCGGCCGCCAGCAGCTCGGCCACGTCGGATGACTGCGGAAGGCAGGTGACCACGATGTCCGCCAGCCGGACTGCGTCGGCCGGCGAGGTGGCAATCCGGGCGCCGGCGGCGGCGGCGACGCTGACCTGGGCCTTTCCGCCGGTGCGATTCCAGATGGTGAGCTGGTGGTCAGATCGGGCGAGGTGGCCCGCCATGGGGGCGCCGATGGCGCCGAGTCCGAGAAAGGCGACGGAGAGAGGCATACGGAAAGCTAGCCGCATCAGCGAATAGCTTCGTGAGATGCGAATGGTTGCGGTGGTGGACGGGATGCAGGCGGTGCACTGCGTAAGGGCGGTACAGACCGCGCTGGCCCTGGTGCCGGGCGTCAGCTGGTGCGATGTGAGGATGGGGCTCGTGGAGCTGGAGCACGACGGGCGCGCCACCGAGACTTCCCTCCGCGACGCCATTGCCGTGGCGGGCTTCGCCGTGCGCGAGGTCCGCGGCGAGCGGCGACTCCCGATCATCGGCGAGCTGTGACACAACGCCGCCTCACTGGGGTTACCCCACGTGACGGTGCGACCTAACTTGGCTCCACGTCGATGCGCTGCAGGTGGCACGCGGATCTGACCCAGTGGACGACCGGACGGTCGTCTTTCCTCCCCTGACGTCGGTTGCTTCGCCCAGTCTGGCCAGGCAACCGCCAGAATGACCGGCCCATGATGGTGAAGAAGCGACGCGACGACGATCTGCCGATCGCCGCACTGCTCGCACCGGACATCCTCGCGCTGCTGGACGAGGCGCCGGACGAGGTGGCGGCGGAAACGGAAGAGATGCATCCGGCCGACCTGGCGGATGTGGCCGCAGCCGTGCCGCGAGACCGCGTGGTGGCGCTGCTCAACGCGCTGGGCGCCGAACGTGCGGCCGATGTGCTGGAGTACCTCGACGAGGAGCTCCGCAGCGACGTGCTCGAGACGATGACGACGCGCCAGGCCGCGCAGCTCGTCACCGAGATGACGCCGGACGATCGCGCCGAGGTGCTGGACGAGCTCGAGGAAGACGTTGCCGACGAAATCCTCTCGGCGCTGCCCCCCGAGCAGCAGCGCGAAGCCGAGCAGATGCTGGCGTACGAGGAGGACACCGCCGGACGTCTGATGACGACGGAGTTCGTGTCGGTGCCGGCGTCGCAGCGGGTGGAAGATGCGCTGGCGAGCGTCCGGGCGATCGCACGCATCGGGCGCAAGGAGGCGATGTATACGATCTACGCCACCGATGACGCCGGTCGAGTGAACGGCGTGATGTCGCTTCGGGAACTGCTGGCGGCGCCGGACGGCGCGGTGGTCGCGGACATCGCCTGGCAGGAAGTGGTGACGGTGACGGTGCACGCCGGCCGCGAGGAGATTGTCGAGCGCACGTCGAAGTACGATCTCGTCGCGGTGCCCGTGGTCGACGCGGAGATGCGGCTGGTCGGTGTGGTGACGGTGGACGACGTCATCGACATCGTGCAGGAAGACGCGACCGAGGATGTGCAGAAGCTGGGTGGTATGGAGGCGCTGGATGATCCATACATCGATTCCGGTTTCTTCACACTGTTGCGGAAACGGGCGGGCTGGTTGACGGTGCTCTTCGTGGGGGAGATGCTGACGGCGGTGGCGATGGGACGGTTTGAAGGCGAGATCCAGCGCGCGGCGGTGCTGGCGCTGTTCGTACCGTTGATCATCAGCTCCGGTGGCAACTCCGGCTCGCAAGCGACGTCGCTGCTGATCCGTGCGCTGGCGCTGCGCGAAGTGCGGCTGCGTGACTGGTGGCGGGTGGCGATGCGCGAGCTGCCGAGCGGCCTGCTGCTTGGCGGCATTCTTGGTGCGCTTGGGTTTGCACGGATCGAGGTCTGGCAGGCACTGGGCTGGAGCAGTTATGGCACCGGGCACACGCTGCTGGCGGTGACGGTGGCGCTGTCATTGATCGGCGTGGTGACGTTCGGCACACTGGTGGGTGCGATGCTGCCGTTCATGCTGAAGCGGGTTGGGCTCGATCCGGCGAGCGCCTCGGCGCCGCTGGTCGCCACGCTGGTGGACGTCACGGGGCTGGTGATCTACTTCTCGCTGGCGTTGCTGTTGCTGCGAGGCACATACCTGTGAATGTGAGCGGCGACGCACCGTCGCACACTCTTCGCGGCACGCTGCTGGTGCTGATCAGCGCGGCCAGCTTCGGCACGACGCTGATCTTCACGCAGCGCGCGCTGGATGGTGGCGTGACGTTGCCGGCACTGCTGGCGTATCGCTACGCACTTGGCACGGTGATGCTCTGCCTGGTGGCGGGCGGAATCGGGCAGGTGCGCGCCGTGGGTGACCGCAAATGGGGATTGCTGACGATCGGTGGCACCGGCCAGGCGGCGATCGCGGGCCTGTCGGTGGCGGCGCTGCAGTTCATTCCGGCGGCCAGTGTTGCGTTCCTGTTCTATACCTATCCGACGTGGGTTGCGGTGCTCGCGATCGTCCGCGGCACGGAGCGTGTCGACGGGCAGAAGGTGGCCGCGCTGGTGCTGTCACTGGCGGGTATCGGCACCATCGTGGGGAATCCGTTTGCCACGCAGCTCGACCCGCGGGGCATCGCGCTCGCGCTGACCGACGCGATAATCTATGCGTTGCTGATTCCGTGGCTGGGCAGGATTCAGGCGGGACTCAAGCCGGCGCCCGCGGTGACATGGATGGCGCTTGGTGCGGGGATCTGGTTTCTGGCCGGTGCGCTGATCCTGCGCGCTCCGTTACTCGATCCGTCGCCGGCACTGCTGGTGAACGCCGTGGCACTGGCGGTGATTCCGACGGCGCTGGCGCTGATCACCTTCGTGGCAGGGCTGGCCATCCTGGGCCCGGTGAGGACGTCGATCGTGAGCACGCTGGAGCCGTTCTGGACGGCGCTGCTGGCGGCAGTGGTGCTGGGCCAGGCGGTTGGACCACGGACGTGGATCGGCGGGGCGATGATTGCGATGGCGATGATCGTGTTGCAACGAAAGCCCGCGAGCGCGGCTGCCTGAGAGGGCGTGGTGCTCAGGTGTCGTCGACGCGCGGGCGGTTGCGGTGCCGATCGTTCCAGGCGAAAAGCCCTGCGCCGATGAGCGCAATGGCCGCAAAGCTGAACCACTGAAAGGCGTAGCTCTTGTGCGAACCCTCACTGGGCGGCGGCGGGACGAGCCGTGGAGGGACATTGGCTTTCGGCGATGTATCGCCGAGCTGCACCAGCTGCATGCGTGCGACAGGATACGGCAGCCCTGTCTGGACGACGTCGATGTCGAGAGTACGCATCAGCCTGGGGCTGGTCTGACCCGCCGCACTCGTGTCGCGCGAACTTGCCGGCAGCACGAAGGCGAGGACCTCAGCGGAATCGGCTTCACGCCACTGGGCGAGATCGACGGTCTTGCCGTCGGGTGAGTACACCCAGCCGCGGTTGATGAGGTACGCGGTGTCGCTCCCGGCCACGCGCAGCGGCGTGAGCAGGTTGACGCCGGGCGATCCGCCACGGATGCGCTGCGTGATCACAATTTCATTGGCATAGTCGAACGCGCCGCGCAGCTGCACCCGCCGGTAGCGCATGGCGGCGCTGTCACGCGGCAATTCCGTGACCGAGACGGGCGCCGCCGCGATATGGGATGCCACCTCCGTGTTGAGCGCGCGTCGCCAGGTGAGGCGATCGAGTTGCCAGAACCCGAGCCGGACGAAAAGTGCGGCAAGGGCAAGGGCGATGACGACGAACACGATGACGCGCGCGCGGAGGCTGGCGGGCGGTGTGACAGCCGTGGACACTAGAACAGTGTCATCTGTTCGCCGAGCTGGTCGGGTGTGACCGGGGTCTGCCCCAGCAATCGCTGCAGCTGGCGTGCGCTCTCGGGGCTGTGCCCGGAGAAGTGGTTGTTGACGAATCCGTAAATTGTTTTCACGCGCGCCTGCAGCCCCTTGATGGCGGTGGCCCACGCGCTCAGTTCACGGGTGCGATCGACCTGGATATGGCTGTAGTCGGTGAAATCGCGGTTCGGCCCCATCCATCGCAGGTATGCGGTTGGCGAGGTGGGATTTTCGGCCAACGCGAGCATCTGCTTGCGCGGAATCCAGCGCGCGTCGGTGAGTGTGAGCGCGACGTGGTACTCCTTGAGCAGCGCGAGCACCCCTTCGTTGATCCAGCCACGCTGACGGAACTCGATGGCGAACGGGATCTCCTTCGTCGGCAGCGTTGGCAGGAACGCGGCCAGCGCGGGAAGCTCTGACGGCGAGAAATCGGGACCGAGCTGGATCAGGACGATGCCAAGCTTGTCTTCGAGCTCGCGGGCGCGGTCGAGGAAGAGATTGGTGAGGTCGCCGGATTCACGGAGGCGATTGTCGTGCGTGATCTCCTGCGGGAGCTTGAGGGCGAACTTGAAGCCCTCGGGGACCTTGTTGGCCCAGCCACGCACGCTGCGGACTGACGGAATGGCGTAAAAGGTTGAGTCGACCTCAACCGTGGCGAACGCACGGGAGTAGACGCCGAGGTAGTCGGGCGCTTTCGTAGCGGACGGATAGAACGCGCCGACCCATGCGTCGTAATTCCAGCCCTGTGTGCCGAGCCGGATCGTGGCTGCCATGAAGCAAAGGTCGCAGGCGGGGGGAGCCGGGCCAAGTGGCACGGATCAAGCCACAGCAATCTCCATCAAACACCATCGTACAGTAATGCTCTATTCATACACCATCACGCCACTATCGGTACGTTTCAAAGAATCCGATTCCGTCACCGCTGACGGCGCTCCCCGAAATCCGGCCTGAGAGGCGAGCCCGACCTTTCATCTGCAGAAACCAGGGGGTCGCCAATTGCCGAGCGTATGCCCCTTCGCCGCGATCGATCAGCGCCGAACGGGTATCCGAGGCGACTGCGTCATCGATCACGAGCTGAAGATCGAGCGTGTCGCGACCGCGGACATCGTAGAGACGGGCCGTCGCAGGGCCGTTCCCGGGGCCACGCAGCGGTCGCGTATCCTGATAGCGGATCGCGCTGGGGCGAAAGACGGCGCGAAAACCAAGTGAATCAACGACATACACAAAGAGCGGCGCCTCAGCCGACGCCGACGTCTCGGGTGGACGCACGCGGCCGTACAGAATTGTGTACTGACCAGCGCGCGCGGCACCCCAGTCCCAGGTGACGCCCTGCCATGTGCCCCAGTTGTGATCGTGATACGCCTGCGCGGACACGAACGTCTCGCAACGCATTGCGACGCAGATCGAGCCGGTCGCCGCTGCTCGCAATCCGAGCACGGCGTAGCCGGACGGTGCATCACCGCCGATGAGTGTGGCGCCCGGGAAGTACGCGCGTGGCGCTGGCACGACGGAGAGATCGAGGCGCAGCAGGTCGCCGCTCCCATCCTCCGCCCGCGCCGTTCCCTGCACTGCGTAACTGCCGTCGGGCTGCACCTGCACACGCCCCGCGCTGCCGAGCGTGACATTCGCATCACGGGTGCTGAAGCGCACGACAGCCTGCGGCACCGGCATCGAAAAGCGACGCGCGGCACGTCCGGTTTCATGGGCGGTGACCAGCAGCTGTCCAGCCCAGCGACCGTTCGGCGCGTCACCGGCGACGATGAAGGTGATGAAGAACCATCGCGACGCGTCTGCCGAGAGCACGTTGAAATAGTGCCACTCTCCCCAGCTCTCCGGTGCGGCGGTCTCCGGCGGCGGCAGATGAAAGTGATCCGCATCGTGGCGCAGTTCCTCGGGTGTCGGCGTCACCCAGCGCCGATCGCCGTCGTCGTTGACCCAGTCGCCGGCGGCGAGCGGTGCCTGCGCTCCGACATCGCGAGTGGCGGCAGGGATCTCGCCGGCGGCGCGCACGGTCGTCTCGCGACCATCGCGGAGCGTGACATACAGCAGCTTCGACTCGATCTGTGGAGCGACGGCCTGCACTTCGCGCGCGTGACGCGGTGACGCCAGCAGTTGCTGATAGAGGAAGCGCGCATTCGCGATCGAGAAAAACAGCCCGCCTACGCCGCCCGTTTTCATCACTTCGACATCGAGCCCCTCCGGCAGCACGGTCACATCACCGCCACCAACGAGCTTCTCATCGCTGGCCTGCGCGATCATCGCATCGCCAACGGAGAGCAACACGATCATGACCGCAACGCCAAGCCCATAGCCCGCCAGCAGAAACAGCGTTCGCAGTTTCCGGAAGCCGAGATTGCGCAGCGCGAGTCGCCAGATCACGCGGAAGCCCCATGGACGATTGCCCCGTCTCGCATCTGAATCCGACGCCCGGCGGCGGCGGCCATCTGCGCGTCGTGCGTGACGACGATGATCGTCGTTCCATCGCGGTTCAGGCGACGGAAGAGATCGATCATCTCGAGCCCGGTGGCGGCATCGAGCTCGCCGGTGGGTTCATCGGCCAACAGCAGCGCCGGCCGATTGGCGAGCGCGCGCGCGATGGCCACCCGCTGCTGTTCACCGCCACTGAGCTGCGACGGACGGTGTCCGGCGCGCTCGGCCAGCCCGACGTAGCCGAGCAATTCCTGCACACGCGATTGCCGTGCGTCGCGCGGGAGTCGCGCTTCCGCCATCGGCAGCTCGACGTTCTCCGCCGCACTCAGCGCCGGCATCAGGTAAAAGCGCTGGAACACGAATCCGATGCGCCGAAGCCGGAATGCGGTTGCTGCGCCGTCACTCAGCTGATCAATCCGTTCGCCGGCGATGGTCAGTGATCCGGCGGCTGGTGTGTCGACGGCCCCCAGCAGATTGAGCAAGGTGCTCTTCCCGCATCCCGATGGCCCGACGATCGCCACCCATTCGCCCTGTTCAACGTCAAAGCTGACGCCGCGCAGCGCATGCACGGCGCCGCGTCCCATGCTGTAGTCGCGCGCGAGGTCGCGCACCTGTACCAGCGGGGTCACGCGACCGCCTCGCGGCGCAGCGTTCCGGCGATGGGCAGGGACGCGGCGCGCCACGAGGGATAGATGCCAGCCAGCACGCCGGCGGCCGCGAGCATGCCGAGAGCGATGCCCGCGTCTCGCGGCTGGAAGACGAAGAAACGGAAGGTTGCTGGCATACCGGGAAAGTCGGCGAGGATACGCTCGAGCCATTGCGCGGTCACGAGACCGATCGCGAGTCCGCTCAGTGCACCGAGCCCGCTGAGGACGAGGCCTTCGGTGACGACCTGCCACACGATGCTTCGCTTCGCGACCCCGATCGCGCGCAGCACGGCGATCTCGCCGGCCCGTTCGTTGACGCCGATCGTGATCAGCGTCGTGACGAGCAGCACGCCGACGGCCAGCGAGATGCTGCCCAGGACCAGCGCCAACTGCCGAAAGTACGCGAGGCGCTGTTCGACCTGCGCCGTCGCCCCTTCGAGTGAAATGGCGGACACTCGCGCGCTGACCTGCTGAATCCGGCTGCGAACGACTTCAGCGTCGGCGCCGGGCGCCGCCTTCACCATCAGCAACGAGACACGGTCACGACGCGCGCTGCCCCCCATGCCCTGCAACACAGGCAGGAGGATGGCGACGGTGGGCTGCGACGCACCGGTGTAGAAGAAGCGGGCCGCACCTCGGACGACGACGGTGCGCTGGCCGAGGACGGTCCGAAGCTGCGGATCATACCCGACCGCCAATGAGACGCTGTCGCCGATGCGATACTGCGTCAGCGCGAGCCAGCTGTCGTTGACCACCAGACTGGCGGAATCAGTGATGTCCTGGCCGCGGAGCAGCTCGTAGTCGCCCTGCACCGCGGGGTCGATGCCGAGTGTGAACGCCGTGACGGTGGAGTCGCGCACGCGTGTCTGCGACTGCGCGCCGAGCACCGGGCTGACGGCGCTGACGCCGGGAATACGCAGAATGTTTCGGATCAGCATCGTTGCACTATCCATGGTTGCCTCGCTGTCAAACGGCAGCGTGCCTTTCGGCGCAACCCGCAACTGGTACCCGCGGATGAGCAGAAACCCCTGAAAGTTTTCGCGCATGCCCGACGCGAGCATCACCATGTCGAGCAGCAGCGCGGCTGACACCGCGATGCCGAGCAGCGCCAGCATCGTGCGCGCGGGATGGCGCAGCAGTGCCAGAAATGCGAGCCGGAATGGCATCAGCGGCCGAGCAGTGTGAGTGCCGGTACGCCGACCAATCGCCGCGCAGCCAGCCAACCGGCCACCACGCCGAGCACCACCGAGAGGACACAGGCGAACGCAATCGTCTCGGGTGTGACCAGCGTGAAGGCCAGCGTGGTGCGATGGACGCCCTGGAAGTGCCAGTTGACGATTCGCGCGACGACGACCCCGAACACGACACCGGCCAGCGACCCGAGGAGCGCGATGATCCCGGCTTCCAGCACCACCGACCGGACGATGGTGCCCGCCGAGATGCCCATCATGCGCAAGGCGGCGACGTCACGGCGTCGTTCGTCGATCTTGAGCAACAGGATGCACAACAGAAACGCCGCGCTGGCGACGATGGTGATCACCCCGATGGCGCGATGGAACCGACGCACGACCTGGAAGGTGCGGCTCGTGCGCACCGCGATCTCGGCACTCGGCCAGGCGCGGAAACCGAACGCCGCAGTGTTGACCGCGTCGAGCAGCGTACCTCGCGCCGAGTCGCCTGCAGTGCGGATTGCAAAGCGATCGACGCGATCACCGTAGCCGATCAGGCGCTGCAGCTGGTCGAGATGGACGCGAGCGCGGTATTCGGAACGTGCGATCTCGCTGGGATCGGCGCGGCGCGCCAGCAAGGCACTGACCACGACGGGCTCGGCGCCCGTGTCACCGGGCGCCGCCGAGACACGCACCGTGTCGCCGAGCCGGAGGCCGAAGTCGGTGGCGAGGCGCGCATCGAGGGCAATCGAGCGAACGACGGCGGGGTGAGTTGGTGCCGAGTCAATGACCTGTGCGGCAGTCCGCGTCGCAACGGCCAGGGTGCAGAGCGCGATCAGTACGGCGCACGGAACGGCGCACGGAAAGCCGCACGGAACGCCGCGCGTCACGCGACGGCAGCGATGCGCACGGCGCGGGCGGCGGTGGGACCGATCTGGCGCAGCTCCGTTCCGACGAGCACGTCGATCGGCCCATCGTAGGGTGCGCGGGCGTGAACTTGAATCATGGCACCAGGTCGCAGTTCGAGGTCACCGAGGTAGCGGAGCATCGCCGCATCCTTGTCGCTAACGCTCATCACGGTGCCGCGGGTGCCCACCGGCCATTCAGCGAGCGTGGTGTGCCACGTTTCGTCGACGACGCCATCGCGGGTGGGGATCGGTGCGCCATGCGGATCGAACAGCGGATCGCCCAATGCGTGTGCCATGCGATCGATCAGCGTATCGGACGCCGCATGCTCCAGTTGTTCCGCCTCGGCGTGCACGTCGTCCCACGGTACACCGAGCACGGTGGCGAGGTAGCTCTCGAGAATGCGGTGCCGCCGCAGCGTGCGGAGGGCCGCCGTCCGGCCGGCTGCGGTGAGTCGTGCGCCATGATACGGTTCATGCTCGAGCAGCCCCTGCGACGCAAGGCGTCGCACCATGCCACTGACGCTGGCCGGCGCCAACGCCAGTCGCTCGGCCAGCGCGTTGGTCGTGGCCGCGCCACCACCCTGCTGGATGTCGTAGATCGCCTTGAGGTAGTCTTCGACCGGCGCCGTCAACGTCAACGCCGACGTGCCGGTGAACGCAGGGCCCTCAGCGGTCATCGCGCACTCCGGGCCGGCGTGCTGCCCGGCAGGCCACGAACCATCAGGACTGGAATCAGCGTCCGGTGACGCACCTGGTTGGCCACGCTGCCGCGCACCATGTCGTTGAGGAAACCGTGGCCGTGCGTCGCCATGGCGATCAGATCGCAGGACTCCCGCTCGGCGGCGGCGCAGATCTCGCCCGCAGCATCGCCGGACGCCAGCACCGCTTCCGCGTCGAGGGATGCCGCCACGAGATCTGCAACGCAGCGGTCGAGATAGGCGCGATCGGCACGAATCTCCTCTGACTCACGCAGCTTGAGCTGCTGCATGTTGCGCGCCGCGAACCCGTCGGCAACATGAATCAGGGTCACCTTGGCCTGACAGAGCTGCGCCAGTGGTCGCACATGGTGCAGGATCGCCTCGTCATAGGGCGAGTTCTCGAGCGCCACCAGCACATGTCGATACATGGTCACCGGATCCAGCCGCCCACAACCTGAACCAGCAGCCAGGCGTTGAGCGACGCGATGACCACGGCGATCGTCCAGGCAAGCACGGTCAACCAGCGGGCGTTCACGAACTCGCCCATCTTGCGGCGATCCGATGTAAACGACACCAGCGGGAAGACCGCGAAGGAAAGCTGCAGGCTGAGTATCACCTGACTGAGGACGAGGAGTTGTGAGGTGCCGCGGGCACCGTACAAGATACTGACCACGACTGCCGGAACAATCGCGATCGAACGGGTGACGAGTCGCCGGACCCAGGGACGCAGCCGGATATTGAGGAAGCCCTCCATCACGATCTGGCCGGCCAGCGTGCCGGTGAGTGTGGAGTTCTGCCCCGATGCCAGCAATGCAAGCGCAAAAACGGTGCTCGCGCCAGCACCGAGCAGCGGCGTCAGCAGCTTCCACGCGTCCTGAATCTCGGCCACCCCGCTGTTGCCCGTGTCGTGAAACGTCGCGGCCGCGACGATCAGGATGGCGGCATTGATGCCGAGCGCGAAGGTGAGCGCGATGGTCGAGTCGGCGAACGCAAAGCGCACCGCCTCGCGCTTGCCGGCCGAGGTCTCCTCATACTTCCGCGTCTGCACGATGCTCGAGTGCAGGTAGAGGTTGTGCGGCATCACCGTCGCCCCGAGAATTCCGATGGCGATGTAGAGCATGTCGCGGTTGCCGATGATCTCCTTGCCCGGAATGAACCCTCGCAGCACGCCGCCGACGTCCGGGCGCGACAGGAAGAGTTCGAACAGGAAGCAGACACCGACGACGGCGACCAGCGCGATGACCATCGCCTCGAGCAGGCGGAAGCCCTTGCCCTGCAGCCAGAGTACCACCAGCACGTCGAGCGCCGTGATGGTCACGCCGACCGGCAGTGGAATGTCGAAGAGCAGCTGGAGGGCAATCGCCGTGCCGATGACCTCGGCCAGATCACAGGCCGCAATTGCCAGTTCGGCGATGATCCAGAGCGCGAAGGCCATCCGCGGCTGATAGGCGTCGCGGCAGGCCTGGGCCAGATCGCGTCCGGTGACGATGCCAAGTTTCGCCGACAGGCCCTGGAGCAACACCGCCATCAGGTTGCTGAGCAGGATGACGTAGAGGAGCGAGTATCCGAACTGCGCGCCGCCGGCGAGATCGGTGGCCCAGTTGCCTGGGTCCATGTATCCGACGGCGACGAGGTATCCGGGTCCGGCGAAGGAGAGGAGCTTCCGGAACCAGCTGCCGGTGCTCACCGGTACGGAGCGGTACGACTCGGCCAGGGACGGCGCCTCGCGGGTCCGGCGCCAGGCGGGGATCTCGCCGGTGATGGCCGCCACCGACTCCGCAGGCGTCGGGCGTTCCGTGACCCGGTCGTCGTTCGGTGTGCGGCGCGGAGGGGTCATGGTATTCCGAAGAAGTGATTTCGTCTCTCCGAAATTATAAGGGGCCGGCTGAAGAGCAAGGTCCGGCACGGTGCGACCGATTTCCGCGCCGGGTCGCCGCGCCACCACGCCCCGCGCGACCCGTCCCGAGTCTGCAGCGGTTCCTTAACGCCGGACACGGCACGGAGTCTGCCATGTGTCACCACGACGCGATTCCGATCGCTGTCCAGATACCGACCCAGACCGCTGACCCAGGAACCTCACCATGTTCAGGACCTCGCTGCTGCGCGCCGCCACTGCGCTGACCCTCGCCGCCGTCTTCACCGCCTGCGGTGACTCGACCACCGGGCCCACCGATGCCGGCGTCTCGGCTTCCGTTTCGGCCGCCACCACACTCGATGTAGCGACGGTCTCCGGCGACGCCGCCCAGGAAGACGTCGAGACCTTCAAGGTCAACCGCGGCGCCTTTGGCCTCGCGACGATCGACTTCGAGCGCTTTGCCCGCTGGGAAGCGTGCCCGTACGACGCCACCGCGACGCGTTTCGTCTGCGTGGCCAAGAACCGCGGCCCGTTCAACACCGCACGCAGCTACGCCTATCTCGATGCTGCCGGCGTCGCCCAGACGGCCTACGGCGCCACCACCACCGCAGCGGCCAACTTCAAGTGGGCGCTGAGCGGAACGATCACCAAGGAACGTTGGAGCGGCACGATGTCGCGCGAGCGGGACATCACGATCTCTGGCCTCCTCGGCGCGAATACGACTGTGACCGTCAACGGCACGGGTGCCACCGAACGGCAGCGCACGAAGTTCCTCCGCGACGGCGATGGCCCGAACGGTCTGACGCGCGACTACGACCTGGAGTCGTCGCTGGCGATCGTGAATGTGGTCACGCCGGCGATCCGCGTGCCGGACGCATGGCCTGCCTCGGGCACGATCACCCGCAACTACAAGGTGACCCGCACGGATGCGACCAACGGTACGGTCGTGGTGACCCGCAATTCGGTGGTCACCTTCAACGGGACACAGTTTGCGAAGCTGGTGGTGAACGGGAAGGAGTTCAAGCTCGACCTGACCACCGGCAAGGTCGAGGCCGTGACCGCGAGCTGAGACAATCGCCTTCGAGGCAACTCCTCATCAGAGCTGTCTCGTCGGAGAGCAATGAAATCAACTCGGCCCCTCGCATCGCGCTGATGCGGGGGGCCGATTCGTTTCACAGCCTCATGGTGTCGCACGGCCGGGTCGACGCCATCACTCCACGGCTCGGGCCACCGCCAACAGCTGGGTGACGATCCGCTCCGTCATGCCCCAGACGACGTCGTCTCCGCTGCGATAAGCGGGAAAACGCATTCGTGCGCCGCCGCGCTCGAACACATGTTCGGTGGTGCGCGACGGATCGCGCAATTCCGACACCGGCACCCAGAACGTCGAGTGCACCTCATGGTTCGGGACCAGCGCGACGTCACGTGTCAGCACGAAGACGAATGGGCGAACGGCAATCGACGGCAACGCCGGCGACCGCGGTCGCAGATCATCGAGTACGCCGAGCAACGTCGCATCGGCATCCAGATCCAGCTCGAGCTCCTCCCGCGTCTCCCTCCGAGCCGTGACGTCGAGCGTGGGGTCGTCCCGATCGCGCCGTCCGCCGGGGAAGGCGACATGCCCGCTCCACGGATCACCGACTCTCTGTGCGCGGCGGATGAAGAGCAGCTCAGCATCTGCCAGCGCCGTGCCGCGCAGCACCAGCGCGACCGCAGCCCATCGAAGGCCTTCCTCTTCTGCCTCCCCGACCCGCGGGTGCGCCCGAAGCGCGCTGGCGAGCGCCTGCATCAGCGGTCAGCGGAGACCGCCAGCATGCCTGCACTCATCCCTCGACGTCACCATTCGCATCGACCCAGGCGCGGAAGCCTCCCGACATCGACGCGACGTTGCTGTACCCCATCGCCATCAGCGACTCGGCCGCGAGCGCCGATCGGTTTCCACTGGCGCAATACAACACGACGGTCGCATCGCGCGGCACCACTGCATCGATCTTGCTCTCCAGTGTCCCGCGCGACATATGATGCGCGCCGGCCGCATGCCCGACGTTCCATTCGCGATCTTCGCGCACATCGATCAGTACCTGCGACGCATCCGCCGCCCGCTTCGCGATCGTATCGGTTGCGCTGACCTCAGCGACGCGTGACCTGGCATCGGCAAACAGCTCGGCAGCACTCTTCATGGCAGTCATTCCTCAGGTATCATCTAACGGAGACTCAAAACCAGCAACACTCAGCCGCCGCCCCTCCACGTCCAGCGTGGCTGGCGCGCCGAGTGGTACGGTCCACTGGTCGGCAATATGGCCGATGGGAAGGTTGGCCAGACAGGGGACGCGCAACCGATGCGCCAGATCCGACAGGAGCTCGTCGATCGTGAGCGCATCCGGATTCTCGTCGGCGGGCACCATCGTGAACTGCCCGACAGCCAGCCCGACGACACCGCGCAGCGCTCCCGACTGCTCCAATTGCCGCAACATCCGGTCGACGCGATATGCGGCCTCGTTCAGATCCTCGAGAATGACGATCGCCCCATCGGCGCGCAAAGCGTTGGGCGTTCCGCAGAGCGCGGCCAGCAATGCGAGATTCCCACCGGCCAGCCGGCCCGTGACCCGACCGCCCGCGACCGGCCGAGCCTCGCTCCAGACGCCACAGGGCTGCCCGTGCTGCGTCAGTGCCGATCGCATCGAGGCGACACTCATCGCCGGAAGCTCGGCACGCGCGGTAGGCGCGTGATACGTGACGACGCCCACCTGCGCGGCCACCGCAGCGTGCAGCGCGGTCACATCCGAATACCCGATCACGGGCTTCGGACGCTGCGCAAAGGCCGCAAACGACACCCGATCCACGATCCGCGTCATACCGTACCCACCGCGCACACACCATACCATGTCGATCGCCGGATCGTCCAGGGCCCACTGCAAATCGTGCAGTCGCTGGTCGTCAGTGCCGGCCAGATAGCCACAGTGCGCCAGCACGTGAGCGCCGCGCACTGGCTCCCACCCGAACGCACGTACGCGCACCTCCGCACCCGCCACATCCGACTCGCCACGCAACGGTCCGGACGGCGACACCAGTGCAACCCGCGCGCCAACACCCGGAACCACCGGCCACCACGCTTTCGATGATGTCTGCATCCTTTGGATGCTAAGGGATCACGCCACCGACGCTACCGTGGCGCCATGCTCTCCACACGCGCCGCCCGCACACTCCTCACCAACGCACACAGTTCGGACGGCCTCCACGCCCTCGCCCGCGCTTTGGGCTTCCTCGCCGCCCCCACCCGCCTGGGACCGCGCCCAATGCAGGCACTCGGCCTGGCCGCCGACAGCAACATCAGTGCGACACGCGTCGTACGGACGAACGACATGGCACTCCTGATCATCGAAGGGGTCGATCCAGCCCGGTGCCGCGAGACACTCCACCGCCTGGCAACTCGGCTCGATCGCCTCACCGATCATCGCCGATGGCTCGTGATCGCACGATGCACGAGGGATGGCCCACTCGCCATCGCCTGCTGGCTCGGTTCAGCGCGCGGACCGCGCATGGCAGTGCTGACCACCGCCCCATCGCACGTCGTCGACTCCGATGCGCAAACGGTCGCGGCCCTCGCCGCCGCCTGGCACCCCGACCCCACACTCACCTGCCTCCGCTGGCACGACCTGCTCGGCCGACACGCCATCGGACGCCGGTTCTTTCGCGCACTCGAGAGTCATGTCTCACAGATCGCCGACGGATGGCCCACGCGCGTCGATCCCGACGAACGACGCACTCTGGCACTGATCCACGTCGCCCGATTGCTCTTCCTCAAGTTCCTCGAAACCAAAGGCTGGCTCAATGACGATCGCGCCTTCCTCGCCCAGCAGACAGAATCGATTCTCGACTCGGGTGGCCGCATCTGGCACCGACTGATCGCACCGCTCACCTTCGGCACCCTCAACACCCCACGCCGCCATCGTGCCCCCTCGGCGCGCGCCTTCGGTCACATCCCGTTTCTCAATGGCGGCCTCTTCGCCTGCTCCGCCATCGAACGCCGCGCAAAACGCCCGCCAATCAGCGACGAACTGATCGCCCCGCTGCTCCTCGATACCCTCGCACGCTACCGATTCACCGCCCGCGAAGAAGCGCAAAGCTGGCAGGAAGCGGCCATCGACCCGGATCTGCTCGGTCGCGCGTTCGAAACGCTGATGGACGCCGGCCAACGACGCGGATCCGGCACCTTCTATACACCGTCGGCACTGGTCTCCTCGCTCGTCGATGATGCCCTCGAACAGCTGATCCCGCTCCCGCCTGACACCGTCCGGAGCGCACTGCAAGGCGCAACGCTCCGCCCGAGCGACGCCCACCGAATGCACGATGCACTCGAGACACTCCGCATCCTCGACCCCGCCTGCGGCTCCGGCTCACTCCTCGTCAGAACCCTCGAACGCCTCGCGACACTGAGGCAACAGACCGGCGACCCCCGACCGATCTCGATCATCCGACGCCACGTACTCACACACTCGATCTTCGGCGTCGATGTCGCCCCAATGGCCGTCTGGCTCTGCGAACTCCGGCTCTGGCTCTCCGTGGTCATCGATGACGATACCACCGACACCACATCCATCACACCACTCCCCAACCTCGATCACCACATCCGCATCGGTGACTCACTCGGCCCGCACGCCTTCGAGAAGGCTACACCGACGCGCTCGGAGACGATGAGCGCCCTGCGCGTCCGATACGCGCAAAGCACCGGTGCGCGAAAACGAACCATTGCGGCAAGAATCGATTCGAGTGAGCGCAAGTCTACCCTCATGCTCGCCGATCGCGCCATCACCACCCTCACACACGAACGATCGGAACTTCTGCGCCTCGCGAGGCAACGCTCCCTCTTCGGCACACGACTCGGCCTCTCCGCCACACAACGTCGACGGCTGGTGGCGCTGCGCACCGAACTGGTCGAACTGCGCCGCTCCCGCCGACGAGTCGACGACGGCGGCGCACTCGATTTTGATTTCCGAACACATTTTGCCGACGCCGCCGCCAACCAGGGATTCGATCTGGTCATCGGCAATCCGCCGTGGGTGCGATCACACCACATCGACGCCACAACCCGCGCACAAATCCGCACTCGCTTCGCACTGGTCACACGCCACGCCGTCGGTGGCGTGGCATTCGGCGTCCAGACCGATCTCGCCATCCCATTCACGCAGCGCGCCCTCGACCTCACCCGGCCCGGCGGCATCCTCGCGTTTCTGCTCCCCGCAAAACTCTGGCGCTCGGTCTCCGCCGGTGCCCTCCGACACCACCTGCTCCAACACGCGTCACCGCTGCATCTCCGCGACCACACCGCAGACGCAGGAGGCTTCGCGGCCGCAGTCTACCCGTCGAGCATCGTCCTCCGCAAAACATCACCCGCAACCGACACCACGCTCATGCCGACCGGCGATGTGGAATGCCAGAACACCGATGCGTCCGGCACCGCACACCACTTTCGCATCGCCGCCAATACGCTCCCGGCGACCAACGACCGCGGCGCACCATGGCGCATCGTTCCCGATCAGGTCCAACGAGCGGCAAATGTCCTCGCCTCCGCTGGCGGTCGCTGGTGTGATACCCTCCTCCCACCACCCACACTCGGTATCAAGACGGGGCACAATGACGCCTTCCTCATCTCGGATCGCGACGTGCCGGACGCACTGCGACGCTGGACGCGCCCCGCCCTCCGCGGCGATCACGTGCAGGCGTGGCAGACACCACCCAGCCCCACCGCCATCGTCATCCCGCACGACGACGCAGGCCGCACCCTCACCCAACTTCCCGCCCCGCTCGCACGACACTTCGCCCGCCACGAACGCGCCCTGCTGGCCCGCACCGATCTCCGTCCCCGCGAACCATGGTGGACGCTCTTCCGCACCGACCTCCTCGCACCACAAGGCTGGCGCGTGATCTGGCCAGATATCGGGCGCACACTGCGCGCGACGCTGCTCGCACCACATTCAGCCACGGTTCCCATCAACAGCTGCTACGGTATCCGACTGCACGATCCCATCGATGCGCTCGCACTGACGGCGCTCCTGAATGCCCCCACAACCACGGCCTGGTTGTCACTCATCGCCGAACCAGCACGCGGCGGCTTTCACCGCTTCATGGGATGGACCGTCCTCGCGCTCCCGATTCCGGCGTGGACCGCCACTCGCGAGCTCCTCGCCCCGCTCGCAGCACGAGTACGACGAGGCGACCCGGTCTCCGTTGACCTGCTGCACCACACCACACTCGAAGCCTACGGAACAACCCACGCCGCGATCGCCCCCCTCCTCGAGTGGACCAGCGCTCACCTGCACCACGCCCGCCTGTACCGCAGCTCAGGCTCGCCATGAGCCCGACGCACGCCGTCGTCCGACGACTGGCGCTGGGCGCACTCAAGCTCAGAGCACTGGCACCGCCAGGCCGGACGCTTCGCATCGGCAACATCACGCTGCTCCCACATCAGATCGCCGCCATCGAGTGGCTCCATCCACGTCTGACCCGCTACCGCGGCGCTCTCCTCGCCGATCCACCAGGGCTCGGCAAGACCTACGTCGCCCTCGCCGTCGCGGCCAGCTCGAATGTGACGCCGATCGTCATTGCCCCAGCGGCTCTGCGAGATCGGTGGCACGCGGCGGCACGGGAAACCGGCGTTCGCATACGGTTCGTCAGCACTGAACGGCTGAGCGCACCGGCCGACCCCCAGATTGCACCACGGCAGCTCGTCATCATCGACGAGGCACACCACCTCCGCACCCGATCCACACGTCGCTACCACCGCACCTCGGCCATCTGCGCCAACGCGACGGTACTGCTTCTCAGCGCGACTCCCATCCAGAACACGCTCCACGACCTCACACATATCACCCACCTGTTTCACCTGCCACCCAACCGACAGTCCGCCGCACACCTCCGTCGACGCCTGACACTCCGACGCACGTTGGACCAATTACTCGCGACAGATCCCAACGCACTCGCGGGCTATGCCATCCCCACGGTGAGATCCGTCGCGACGCCAGCGCTCACGACCCAGCACACCACGCTTCCAGCGCGTCTCCTGGCGCTGCCTCAGGTGCGCGCCGATTCGAACGAAGGACATACGCTCCTCCAACTCGGCCTTCTCCATGCCCTCCGTTCCAGCGACGCCGCAGCCCGGGATCGCATCCACCGACGCATCGCTGCAACCGTCGCCATCGAACGGGCCACCGACGCGGGCGTCGAACCCACTCCGTCCGTCCGACGCGCGTTCCACAGCTCGGCCGGCACCGTCCAACTGGCCATGCCGCAGCTCCTCGGCCCCGTCAACACACAGCCTGATGTCTCGATGTCCGCGGGTGCACGAGACCAGCAACGAGCGCTGCAGGAGCTGCTCCCTTGCCTGACGGGCATCGGCGATGTGCAGCGAAGTCGCGTGCTTCGCCGGCTCGCCCGCTGGTGCCAACACCCTGTGGTGGCATTCACGCAGTTCAGTGCGACCGCCAGGGCACTTTTTCAGGAACTCCACCGCGAAACGGGAATTGCACTCCTCACCGGCGCTGGCGCCCGAATCGCCTCGGGGGTGATCAGTCGTGCAGAAGTGCTCGACAGACTGCTCTCCCTGCGCCATCGGAACCGGCACAACGCCGTACGCCTGCTCATCACCACTGACGTGTTGAGCGAAGGGCTTTCACTGGCCGGCGTGGCCACCGTGGTGCACCTCGATCTACCGTGGACCGCTGCCCGCCTCGACCAACGCGTCGGACGCGCCGCGCGAATCGGTGCCCCGGTGGCTGAGGTCCGAGTCATGAGACTCACCGCGCCGCTTCCGGCGGCGGCCGAGCACGCACTGTGCGATCTGCTCGCCGCGAAGCGGCGGCACATGCGTCATGTCGCCAGCGGGGATGATGTGTCGCTGGTGAAAACACTGGCCAAGCTCTGCACACTGCACCCCCGAATCAACGACCACCGGCGATGGCTTACTGTGCGGTCGTCGCTGCGGCACACGCCGATCACACTGGCCATCGTTCGAGTGCGGCGCGATCGACTGCTCGTCGTCCTCGATGGCGCCACCCTGCGCGCACCAGCCGCTCCTGATTGGCACGCGCTCCAATGCAGTCATGTCACTGACGCCCGACCCGATGCGATCGCGGCGCTCAGACGGGCGCTGATTGCGTGGCGATGCGATCGTGACATGTCGTCGATGGTCGACAAGCCGAGCGACCAGCGATGGCGGTCGCGGCAGGAGGCCGACGAATCGTTGCTCCGCGTGAGTCGTGCACAGCGCGCCAGCCGTGCCAACGCCGTCACGCTGCATCGCAGAACGGCAATGGACCCAGGCAAGGACTCCACGACCAACGAACTGCAGGAGTCCGCTGCTTCAGGCGCGGCAGATCCGGGTGCATCCGGCGTGGCACCTGCAGGCCAGAGGAGCGGCGCACGGTCAAGGGTTGACGGACTTGAGGTCAGAGTGCTCTGCGGCGTTCAGATGATCCCAGCCGATGACTGAGAATCGATCGGTCGATTCACTATGTTTTGCGCGATGCCCACTCCGCAGATACGCGCTCCGCGCCCGGTGCTGTTTGATCTTGATGGTACGCTCGCTGACACCATCCCCCTGTTGCTCGCGTCGATGCGTGCGGCGTACGCGGCGGTTGGCGGCGATGGCCCTCCCGACCGTGATTGGCTGCGCGGCATGGGTATGCCGCTCCGGTCGCAGTTCATGCATTTCGAGTTCAATGATCTCGATCGGGTCGAGGCGCTGATCGCGGTCTACCGTGATTGGCAGGTGGCCAATCTTGCCGCGTTCGTCACCGAGTATGCTGGCATTCGCGAACTGCTTGGCGCATTGCAGCAAGGCGGCCATCCCGTCGCGGTCGTCACCGGCAAGGGAGACTGGATGGCGCGGATGACGCTCGATCACATCGACCTGCTCTCTCCCTTCGATGTCATCATCGGTGCGGACGCAACCACGCGTCACAAGCCGGATCCGGAGCCGCTGTTGCTCTGCGCCGAGCGTCTGGGGGTGGCCGCGAGCGAGGCACTGTATGTGGGCGACGCGCCAAATGACATTCTGGCCGCACGGGCAGCAGGCATGATCGACGTCTGGGCCGCATGGGGCCCGTTTCCTGCCAGCGAGCTCGAGGCGTTCTCTCCCTCACACTCGGTGGAAAGCCCAATGGGAATCATGGCGCTCATCGATCGCCTCGACGCGGTCTCGGTGGTCCTGGCCTGAACGGGGCGCCACCGCTGCCAGTCGAAACATCCGACGGGCACCGGGCGTACCGTTCATCAGACCTACCATCTGGAGCAGTTCCAATGCGAAATCGCACATCGTCTGCCGCGCTGCTGCTCTGCTCCGCGCTGCTCGCAGCATGTAGTCACTCGAAGCCGTCGGAAGAGACGTTCATCTGGAAGGGCCCAGTCAAGGCGGACTCCTGGATGCGTCTCCGGAACGTGTCGGGAGATTTCGAGATCGGGGAAACCACCGGTGACAGCGCCGAAATCCAGCTCGTGATCCGGCGTTCGTCGGCGTACGCGCCGTCAGCGCGCATCATGGTGCTCCAGACGAACGATGGCATCCTCGCCTGTGCGCTCTACGGTGACGACGACAACTCCTGCTCCACCACTGACTACAAGGGCGGCAACACGTACAAGACGGGCGGTCTGCCGTTCATGCGTCGAAGCACCACCGTCACCGGCACGATTCGCCTTCCGCGCGGCGTGAAGCTCGACGCGCAATCGACGAATGGCGACATCAACGTGACGGCGATTGCGTCGGAGGTCATCGCCCAGACGACGAACGGCGATATCGAGGTGCGCGGGACCCGTGGCGCCGTCAACGTCACTACCACCAACGGCGACATCCAACTCGGCCCCGAGGCGGTCGGCGGTAGGTTTTCGGTTGGCACGACCAATGGTGATGTCAGCATCGACCTGCCCGCTTCATTGAACGCCGCGGTGAACATGCGGACGACCAACGGCGAACTCGATCTCCGGGTCCCGGGAAACATCACGACCAAGACGGCCAAGCTGATCATCGCATCGCTCGGCAGCGGGGGATCACCTGTCTCTTATACACATCTCCGAGCCCACG
>ENA-ORBV01005585-ORBV01005585.1-microbial-mat-metagenome-genome-assembly--contig:-NODE-5585-length-23003-cov-5.766204_pt1 | contig 23003 bp, 24 predicted proteins | sample MGYA00237777_ERZ505514 | MGnify/ENA primary metagenome ERZ505514 (study PRJEB26160, sample SAMN06269048) | microbial mat metagenome | isolation source: Oligotrophic lake microbial mat | place... | reverse complement strand
CCTGAAACCCTGTACCCCTGCTTCCTAGGGAGTTGACATATGAAGCATACGGTGACATAATTGACATATGCAACGTACCACCGTTCGGCTTCCTGCTGAGATCCTTGACGAGGCCAAGCGGCACGCGCGTCGCACCGGCCGCACGCTGACGCAGCTCATCGAGGATGGCGTGCGATCCGAGCTGGCGCAGGGTGCCGTGAGGGGTACCGGTATGCGAGTCGGAGAAGCCACGCCGCGCTATGGCGACGCGCACCCGTCGGACATGCGTGATGCCTCCGCGGATGCATACGATACCGGCGACGCACCAGACGCACCCGACGCTTTGGCCGCGCGAGTGGCCGACATTCAGGAGTATGTGCGGCGACTGCCGCGGCGTGATCAGCGCAGCAGCGAAGAGATCCTTGGCTACGATGCCTTCGGCCTGCCGACATGAGCGCCGTGGTGATCGACTCTTCGGCACTGTTGGCTATGCTCTTCGGCGAACCTGAAGCGATACCGATGGTGCGAGCGCTCGAAGGCACACGCGAGCGCTACGTAGCGGCGCCGACGCTGGCGGAGGCCGGCATCGTGGTGTTCGCGCGTCTTGGAGCGGACGGTGAACTGGCGCTGGACGCGTTGCTGCAGCGGTTGTCTGTCCGTAGCGTCGCCATGACACCGGCCGCTGCCGATGCCGCACGCGCGGCGTATCGTCGATACGGCAAGGGGGTCGGGGCACCGGCCGTACTCAACTTTGGCGATTGTCTGTGTTACGGCGTCGCCAAGTCGATGCGCCTGCCGGTGCTGTGCAAAGGCAATGACTTTTCGCCGACGGATCTGGCGCTGATGCCGTACTGACATTTGAAGAGACGCGGGGGGAGAAACTGCAACTCCCTAGGAAAGAGGGGGGAGGGTTTCAGGAAGCAGGAAGCAGCAACGGCGCGCAATTCACCTGCCTCCTGCTTCCTGAAACCCTCCCCCCTGCTCACTAGGGAGTTGGCCGTTCCCGAATTACTCCGCCAGCGTCACTGCGGCACTTGCTCCCGCGCCGCACGCTGACGCAGCAGCGCCGGCCAGTTCAGCACGATCACCGGCTGGCGCGACGTGACAGCGTTGGGCTTCTGCATCAGCAGCGCTTGCCCATCCGGAAACACGTCGTACGAAACCGTCAGCTTCTCGCGTCGATACGTATCCGCGAAGAGCGTATCGCGACGGACGACCTCGAGCCCCGCGCCCGCTGCGGACCCGGTGCGTAGCGCGGCGTACATCATGCGATCGACGCCGCGATAGTAGAGTCCACGCCCATCGGGGGTCCATACCGGCTCCGTGCCCGGTCCCGCGGAAATGGCCATGCGTCCACCGACGCCATCGCTCGCGCGCGCATACAGCTCGTACGTGCCCGTCTCGTTGCTGGCGTACGCCACCCACCGACCGTCGGGAGAGAGACGGGGCGTTTCTTCGTCGGCACTGGTGACGGTCAGCGGACGGGCCCGGCGGAGCGAATCGCCCGGCACTGCCGGCGGCGCCAGCCATAGGTCGCCGTGACGGCCGTACCCGCCGGTGCGTACGGCAATGAGCCCCGTCAATTCATTCACCGAAGCGTCCTCCACGCCGGACCCATCGGGGACCACAACCCGAATAAGCGTGGGAGGTGCGCTCTGGTCCCATGGAACCCACGCGATCGTGCGGCGCCGTGCCGCGCTGCGCAGCGTGTCGTTGGCGAGGTACGCGATACGACGGCCATCGCGACTCCATCCTATCGGACGCACGCCAGCAAAGTTGTTGGTGACGCGCTCGATCGAACGGCTGGCGATGGTCAGCAGCCAGACATCGAACGCGCCGCGGCCGGTCCCCACCTCGACGGCGATCCGCGCGCCGTCGGGGGACATGCGCGGCCAGCTGTAGCGCAGTGGCTCCCGGTCGAGCAGCACTTCTCGACCCGACCGATCGACCTTCGCCAACCGAGAGAGATTGCCGAGGCTCCCACTCACGTACACCAGTGTCCCGTCGCTACTGACCGCGAAATCGGCGCCTCGTACGCGGTTCGACACCTCGGTCGCGATGGGCACCGGCGTGCCGCGCAATTCCAGCCGCCGGGGATCGAACGGTACCGCGAGCAGCTCGTTATCGCGAACGAATAGCAGATGACCATTCGCGTACCGAGCAGCACGTCCGGGCAGATCGAGGAGCTGGCGGGCTCCCCCCTCCAGCGGCACGACGGCGATCATGGACTCGCCGAGGCCGCCTGTAATCGTATAAACCGCATGCGTCCCGCCGGGAAGAAACGCGCCAAGCGACGCGAAAATCTCACCACGACTACTGTCCGGCACCGCGAGCCGTCGCAATGGTTTCCCCTCGCGCCAGAGCAAGAGCTGACCCTGGCGGGACACCAGCAGATCGCCGACCTCGTTGCAGTCGCTGACGGTGCCGCCTTCCAACACGGTGCTGGGCGCGCCGCCCTCCAGCGAGACGCGCTCGATGTTGACCCCGCGGCTGAAGTACAGCCAGCGACCACCAGGACACGGCACAGGCGAACTGGCGAGCTCAGTGCCGACAATCGGCTGCGGCAGCGTGTCGGCGACGTCACGCGCGAAGAGGCCCGACCGGTCGCGACCGTAGTCGCCCGTGTAATACACCCGTCGCCCGTCGGCGGAGATGGCCACGCGCCGTTGGACGTTGCGATCGGACACCTGAGCGGATTCGGGCAGTTGCAGCACGAACACGCGCGCCGGTGCCTCGGCTTGCCGCCGCGTCGCGAAGTACGCCGCCGTCGCCGTCGCCGCGATGGCGACCAGCGAGGTGACCGCCAGCGCGACGCGAGTGCCGCGTGACGTCGTGACTGCGCGCGTGGCGCGTTCTGGCGCAGCATTCGCCATCGTAGCCGCACCGCTCAACTGCGCGGCGAAGTCGCGCGCGGTCGCCTGTCGATCGGCGGGGAGTTTGGCCAGTGCCGTGCGCACTGCGGCGTCGATGTGCAACGGCACGGTGGCGCGCGACGCGGCGACCGGTGCCGGTGTGGTGGTCAGGACGCGCGCCACGATCGCCTGCGCCGTCGGGCCGGTAAACGGTGGTTCGCCAACGAGCATCTCGTACGTGACGGCGCCCAGCGCGTAGATGTCGGCCCGCGCGCTGACGGACTTCTCGCCCATGGCCTGTTCCGGCGCCATGTACTGTGGCGTGCCAAGACTCAGACCCGTTTGCGTCATGCGCTGCCCGCCGGCCTGTTGCACGGCGAGTGCGATGCCGAAGTCGGCGACGACCGCGTGACCACCCTGCAGCAGGATGTTCTCGGGCTTGATGTCGCGGTGGATGACACCGCGCTCGTGCGCGTACTGCAACGCGTCGGCGACTTCGCGCGCCAGCTGCACGGCGTCGGCGATGGGGAGTTGCGTTTCGCGGTCGAGACGCGCGCGCAGTGTTTCGCCTTCCACGAATGGCATCACATAGAACAACTGTCCGTCTGCACTGCCGCTGTCGAACAACGGCAGAATATGCGGATGCTGCAAGTTCGCGGTGGTCGTGATTTCGGCGAGGAACCGCTCGGCGCCCAGCACGGCGGCGAGTTCGGGATGCAACACCTTGATGGCGACCTGGCGCGCGTGGCGGACGTCGCGCGCGAGGTAGACGGTGGCCATGCCGCCGCGACCGAGTTCGCGGTCGAGGATGTAGCGGTCGGCCAACGCCGCTATCAACGATTCAGGAGCACTCATGCCGGCGGACGAAGAATTGGGATCGGGCGACCATCGCCTCGGCGAGAAAGTGCAGGCTGCGAAGGCACTCCGCTACCTCGCGTCACGCGTGCCACTGGCATCGCAAGCTCCGCGTTGTACCAACGAGGCAAACCGTTATACATTGTATATACTCAAAACGGAGTGCGCCATGCGGACCAGAGTGAGCAAATGGGGGAACAGTCTCGGGGTGCGGATTCCGAACGTGGTGGCTATCGATGCGCACCTTCAGGAAGGCGCAGAGGTGGAGCTTACGGTGCGCGATGGGCAGCTGGTCATCGTGCCGGTGCTCGCGCTGGCCGAACTGGTGGCGCGCATTACGCCGGAGAACCCGCTGAGCCTCACCCCGACGCCCCGCCCACGTGCGGGGACGTTCGGCGTGCGCGTCCGTCCCACCGGGGCGTCCGATCGGCCCCCGCGGCGACCGGACGCCGACGGAAACCGCCGTCCAGGCGGCCACCGAGGCGCGACGGCGGGCGGAGATCAGGCCGCCGCGCGCCGGCCGGCCCTCGCGGGGTACGCGATCGCGCCGTACGTTCGCCGGATACTCGACCGACGCCGATTGAATTTCCTATCCCACCGGCGATCTCCGCGGCGAGGCGTACGAGGTCGCGCCCGCTGTGCGGTTCGGGGGTTGTCAGCGCGTGCCACGTCTGCCCGAACGCTGCGGCGGTGGTGCCGAGCAACGCGAGCGAACGGCCGAGATCAGGCGTGTAACTGAAGCTGTGTGATGCATCCGGATTCCCAAGCCACTGTGGTGCCTTGCCAGCGCGCAGTCTGTCGAACACGATGGCGTTGAGTATGCTCGTCGTGCGTCCTGCGTAGCTCGGGTAGTAGAAGTCGGGTGATCGGACGATCATCGCGTTCACGCGCTCCGAACGCATCGCATCGAGGAGAGTCTTCGCGATCAGGGCGCGCACTTCCCCTTTGTGGCTGCACGGATTGAACGGCGTCTCTTCCGTCATGGCACCCGTGATTGCGCCATATGCATAGACGTTTTCGAAGAAGACCAGTGCGGCACCGCTGCGCTCGCAGCCGTGGATGACGTTGGCCATGATGAGCGGCCATTCGGCCCGCCATGCGGCCGTGCTGTAGGAGACGCCCGCCACCAGGTAGACGACAGCGCTGCCGGCGATCGCGGCGGTACTCGCGGCATGGGTGAGATCCGCCACGACGACGACGTCGCTCGGGAACTCGCGCTGTGGATGACGACTGACCTGACGCAGCCGAAGACCCTTGGCGGTCAATGCGTGCGACAGTTCGCGACCGACCGTGCCGTTGGCGCCGAGGACGGTGTGGAGTGGCATTGGCTCAGCGCCCCACGCGGATTTCGACCCGCGTCGACCCATTGACGTTCAGTGCGCCTTCCTCAAATCGCGGCGCACGCATGCGGGGCCTGACGTTGGCGCTCGTGCCCCACGGCTCCTTCGGCACGCCAAAGAGATTGGTGTCGAGCTTGCCGTTGCCATTGAGGTCCTGATACACGGAGACGGCGTATCGACCTGGCGCGAGACCGCGGAAGCTGCCACCAGCACATCAGCCAAGCGATGCGATCACCGCAACACTGGCCGGTGTGCTGAATGCGCTCGGTGTGCGGCAGCCGAAGCCGTGACGATCAGCATCAACGTCGAATGGCACGGCGCCAATGGACAGTCGCCATCTACCAGTCGAAGTTAGGGGCAGTCCCGCGCACTGATCGCTTTCGACTCCACGAGGTCCCAATTCCCCGTCGTCGTCTCTTGGGTGAGCAGCTGCGCGAATACTCGCTCATCACGTGGTTCTTCGAGCGCGTGTTCTGGTTCCTGCATCTGCTCTCGCCGAGCCGTCTGGTGCGGCGCGGACGGATCTCGCACGTGCAGTCCGAGGCGTTTCGCCGTGATCCGCGGGGGGCAACGGCGAAACGGTCGCGTCGCGTGGAGGGCTACATCATCGCGTGGTTTCTCATCGAGGCGATCCTGATAGCTCTCGCGGCCAGCGGCGTCGGCGAGCCGAGCTGGATTCCGCGCGTGCTCGTCGTGATTCGCATCCTCGATATTTTCCAGACATCGGTGAACCTGAGCGTGTTCGACCAGCTGCGCACGGAAGAGCGTCTGGTGATCTCGTCGGCAGTCCGCACACTGGTGCTGAGTTTCCTGAACTACATCGAGCTGCTGGTGTGTTTCGGCATCCTGTACACAACGATGGGCGACCAGCTGGTCGGCTCCGCCGGGTGGCTCGATGATCTGTACTTCAGCGTCGTCACGCAGCTCACCATCGGTTACGGCGATATTCGGCCCATCGGCTGGGCGCGTTTCGTCAGCGTCGCACAAGGGCTGATCTCGGTTGCGTTTACGATCCTCATCCTCGGCCGCATCGTGTCGGTCCTGCCCAAGATCGAAACGGTGATGAAGCACGCCTCCGAGGACTGAATCTTCCCCGACGGATGGTCCATCGCGACCTGACGCCGTCGAACATCCTCGTGCGCGCCAACGGTCGCGTGGCGCTACGGGACATCGGGAGTCGTCGGTTGCGCCCGCCGAGCCAGGAGAGTTGCTGAACGAACCCTCTTCTCCTCGCTGCTGGTTGCCGATGCGTTCCGTTTCGTTCCCCTTGGCCGGACGGAGTCGGACCAGGTGGGGGCCGAGGGCCCGCGGGCGATGGGTAGGCCCAGGTGCTTTCGTGCCGAACGAGAAGTCTCATTTGCCACCTTTGGATGGCTCGCACCAACGGTCAAGAGGTGCGCCGACCCTCAGGGCAGAGTTTCGGTGGAGAGAATCCCGGACGGGGTCGAGGGCGGCAGGGAATGGCCCAGACAGTTTTCGTACCGGTACCAGCCGTAAACGGGGCTCACGGCTGACGTGCGCATTCAGGCTACGCGTCGTATATTCGCGGCATTCGCGATCCCTCTGTTAGCGGTTATCCGGTTGTTTCGGCGACCGCGTCTAAGTGAACATCGTCAGACTTGAGGAAACACCATGCCCGGACTCCCGTTCTTCCTCGGTGCGCTGCGAGGTCGCATGCTGCGACACCTCGCATCGAGCGCGTTGCTGTTGCTTCCGGCGATGCAGCTTCAGGCCCAGCAGCGCATTTACAATCTCAACGGCTCGTTTGCCGATGTGAACGGCGGGCCAAGTCTCTCGCCCATCGGTAGCGGAGTGCTCACGGCAAATGGATACACGTTCGGCGTCAACCAGGGATTGAGCCTCACCGGTGTGGTTGGCTCGACGTACACGATCGCGCTTCGTTTCAGCTTTGACGCCGTAACAGGTTATCGACGGATCATCGACTATAAGAATCGCTCCTCGGACACGGGCGTATACAACTATGCCGGACAGGCAGAATTCTTTCCTTATCTGCTTGCCCCAAACGTTGTCTATGCGCCTGGACAGCTTGCCTTGTCGATCTTCACGCGCGACGCGGCTGGTCTCTTCTCTGCGTATGTGGACGGGGTACCGCAGTACTCGTTCCTCGACACCCAGAACGATGCTATCGTCGATGCGTCCAACACCGTCATCTTCTTCCAGGACGATCTCGTTGTCGCCAACGAGGCGTCGTCGGGCTTCGTGAACTACATCGCCACCTGGGACCGTGCACTGACAGCTCAGGAAGCGGGTGCCTTCCTCCAGCCGGGCGTCGTTCCTGAACCGGCCTCGCTCGCACTTGTCGCTGTCGGTCTGGCCGGCGTGCTCGCGGTAGTGCGTCGGCGCAAAGGTTCGCGCTGAGCGCGGCGAGATACTTGTAGACCGACCGGGGCGTGAAATCAAAACGGGGACCCAAAGTGGGTCCCCGTTTTCCATTCAGTCGACAACAACGAACTCGGCGTCAGGCAAAGGCTAGTTAGGAACTGAACGCGAAGCTGCCGAGCCAGTATGAACTGTACGAAGGTGGCGCGACCACGGTCGCGCCAGCAACTGTGCTCAGGACCGGAACCACGGCATCGAATGCGTAGCCATGTATTTCATGTCGCTCGAGACGAATCAGAGCGCCGCCGCCAATTCGCCATGTGCCGCCAAATGCCAGGTCCCGCGTTGCACCAACGTCGACGTTCTTCAGTGGCGCTGCCTGGAAGATGCGGTTGTTGGTCACGCGCAACTCCGACATCACGTCCAACGTCTCGGTCACGTTGAAGCCGCCCTGAACCGCGCCGCTCTTGCGATCCTGGTTCGGGCCCCTGCCATAGATGCGAAATCCGTCAGCGCAAAGCGTGGTGCGCGGAAGGGCCTGTGTCTCCGCCGAAAACAGTATCTCCAGACGGACGCCGTAAACACGCGCCGAGTCGATGCGATAGTCGGCGAAATATCCGAACACGCGCGTCTGCTTGGGGAAATTGACCCAGATCTGCGCGCCCTTCAGTGCGTTGCCGCGGAATGCGCGGATGGAGTTGCCGGTTGCCGTCACAACCTGAGTACGGACTTCGTTGCTGCCGCCAAAGGCGCTCCAACGAGATGCGAGCGAAGCTCGCCACCTGTCCGCCCATCTGCAGCACGCATCGTGAGGCCCGCGACACCGGACGTGGCGTGGAATCGGACCGTCGCGCAACGGAACGGTGACGGAACGGTGACGGACCGTGCGCGAGTGGAGCGAAGGCTCGGCGCTCCCGTGTCGCGGAGCGCCGATGGCCGACCCGGTGCCAGCGGCACGTGGCATCTACAAGCCCCGACGCCCGCAGGCCTCGCCGTTGTTCCGATCTGGCGTCGGATCATCTGCACCGATTGCAGACGGTCTATGACGATTGCTTGGCACGGGACTATGGCCCGTGGCGTCCCGTCGTGGCGCAGGTCGCCGAAAAGTTCCTCGCCTGCGGCGCCGCTCGCACCGTCACGGCATGCGGGCTGGCAGCTCGAGCTGCGTGGCGAGCGACTCGTGGTGCGGCGTCGCGGCCAGAACGACCTCACGCTGCTGCGACCGGTCGAACGTGATCTGTTCGTGCGCGGCTTCGGGTTCCTGGCTGAACACATGGCACACCTGCAGTTCCATCGCGATAGCACAGGAAAACTCACGCACTTCACCCTATCCACGCCGCCCGGTGAAGACTCGGTACACGGACTTCGATTCATTCACGTAGAGCTACGTGAGGCGAGTCCAACGCTGCCCGCCCCCGCCACACGCCCTCTCTTGCCGACTGCCGCGCCGCGGCGTAGTACCCAACCATGCCCAATGATACCCGCAGCCGCCCAGCCTTGGCCGCATCCACGACGCCTGTCTCCCACCGACTTCGCATCACAAAGTTCGCACTGCCGCTGATGCTGCTGCTGATGCTCGTGCCGACGGCGTCCGAGACCCAGGCCAATCGCTCGTGCCCGCGGCTCGCGCGGGTGCCGGGGTATGGCGCCTGCACGAATATCGGTGGCAGCTCGTGCGGCTTCTGCGCCTATCGGTGCAACGACGAGACGGTGGTGCGCTGGAACGTGTGCTCGCTGTAGTCGGTCGCGCAGTCGGTGTTGTAGTAACTGTGGTAGTTCGCCGCGCCTTCCGCTTCACGCCGCTGGTCGTGGGTGTGTGCGTTGGGGTCGCGGGCTGCGCAGGGCAGGTCGACGCCAGCGACGAGGCACCACCGGAACTGCGTGCGGCGTTCGCCGCGCGTACGGTGTATCCCGCCAAGCGCGAGGAGTGGCGCACCGACATCACGCACGACACCGACAGCACGATGGTGCCGCTCGTGTTCCGCGCGAGTCGCACCACGGTGGCGCTGCTGCAGGCCTCACCCACGCGCATCTCGCAGTTCGAGCTCCATAGCCACGGCGCGCTGCTCTCGGCACGGCCGGGTCATGTGGATGCGGTCCTCCACGCGCAGGTGCCGCGCAGCATCGAGGCGCCCACCGATCTGTCGCGTGTCACCGACGATGCAGACGTCGACATCATCGACAGTGCCACCACCACGCTCGTGCGGGAATCGATCGGCGGATTCGTGTTCCGGCGCGACCTGCCCATGCTGCGCGGTGGAAGTGGGCGCATCTGCACCGTGTCGCCAGCCACGCTGCTGCATGTGCGCCAGGTGGGCGCACGCCGCACACTCGAATCGTTCACGATCACCGCGCTCGCGAGCGAAGACTCCCTGCTCGGCCGACACCGCATTGTCGACGACACCGCCTCGCGCATGCGCTTCGGCAGCGGTGATGCGAGGCGCTGCCTGCTCATCACGCGGCACACCGTGCACGTCATTCGCGCGCCGGAGCCCACGAGCGGGATCGCCACGCCGCGGGTGTCGCGCTTGCGGGCGCCGGGCGACACGGCGCCGCGTTCGCTGAGCGATTCGCTGACCGTTTCGAACGTGCGCGCGCTGCCAACCAGCGACGGTCGCGTGCCACAGCCGTTCATCGTGGACGCCGCGGTGGTGGATGGCGGCTATGTGGTATTGGTGGGCGTCGAGAACGACCGGCAGGGACGCATCATCGACTACTACGACGACGAGGGGCGCTACCTGCAGAGCGCCATGCTGCCGCTCACCGCGTCGGCCATGGCGGGATCCGGGCCGCGCTTTCTCGTGCTGCACCAGGATGACAAGTACCGGTGGTGGCTTTCTTCCTGGCTCACACCGATGGCCGCTCGCGGTGCCACCGCGCCACCAGACCCGCCGAGGGTACTGAAGGCGCCGCATCGGCAGTTGTTTGAACTGCCGGGCAAGGGTGGAGTGAAGTAGGCGCGAATTCGGCCGACGAGTATCGCCGACAACAAGCAGGGGAGCGTAAGGACTGGCTACGCCCCCGTCTCCACCGGTGTATCCGACTGGCTCCCCCACTCGGTCCAGCTGCCGTCGTACAGTGCGGTGCGCCGCGCACCGGCGATCTCCAGCGCCAGCAGCACCGCACAGGCGGTCACTCCGCTGCCACAACTGCCAACAATGGACGCGTTCAAGTTCACACCGGCGTCGGCAAACCGCTCGCGCAGTGCGTCGGCAGCGAGCATCGTGCCGTCTGCGGCCACCAGTGTGGCATAGTGCACGTTGCGGGCGCCGGGTATGTGGCCACCGCGCACGCCGGGCCGTGGCTCGGCTTCCAGCGCCGCAAACCGGCCGGGTGACCGGGCGTCGACCACCTGCTCAGATCGCGTCTCCACGTTGTCACGCATCGCCGGCAGATCGCGCCAGCGCGCCCGCTCGAAATGCGCCGTGTAGTTGGCGGGGCCGTGCTCCGTCACCTCGACGGTGAGCGGACGTCCCTCGGTTTGCCATTTCGGATACCCGCCATCGAGCACCGCCACCTGCGCATGCCCCAACGTACGCAGCATCCACCAGAGCCTCGGCGCACTGAAGTTCTGCCCGGAACCGTCGTACACCACCACCGCGTGCTCATTGCTCACGCCCAGGGCGCCAAGCCGCGCCGCCAACACGTCGGGAGGCGGCAGCGTGTGCGGGAAGGGTGCGGATTGGTCGCTGAGTGCATCGACATCCGCGAACAGCGCGCCGGGAATGTGCGAGGTGTGGTACTCGTCGCGGCCACTTCGCCCCGACCCTGTCAGGTAGGTGCTGGCGTCGATGACGCGAATGCGCGAATCGCCGAGGTGGGCGGCGAGCCAGTCGGTGGAAACGAGGGGCGTTGGGAGCGGCAGGGTCACTTGGCAGCCTTGGGAGCGAGTTGCCGCAATGTCCCGTCGATCCGGCCGCTTCGCCAGCGTACACGAGGGAATGCGCGACAGCATGCGCGACACGTCGACAGCCCCAATCCCGAACGCTGTCCTCTACATTTCCGCGAGAACGGACCGCCATCTTGTGTCGACCGTCGACCCGTCGTCTCACCCTGACCAGAGAGCGCTGCCATGCGTATTTCCCCGTCATTCGTCGCCGCTGTGTTCGCCCTTGGCGCCACGGCTTGCACACCCTCCGACAAGGCGCCTGCCGACAGCACCGCCGCTACGACCGCGACAGTTGCGGCGCCCGCCGTTCGCATCGTGTCACCCGCCGACGGGGATAGCGTCTCCCTGCCGTTCACGGTGACGCTCGAAGCCATGGGTGTTGAGGTGGTCGCGGCCACCGGAACCAGCGAGCCGGGCAAAGGTCATCATCATCTCATCATCGACGGCGACACACCGCCCGATTCCTTGCCGCTCGCAGCTGCACCCGTGGTGATCCACATGGGTGACGCGTCCACCTCACGGACGCTCGATTCGCTCTCGGCTGGTCCGCACCGGATCATCGCCGTGTTCGCGGGCGGTGACCATGTGCCGATGACGACGGTGAAGCGCGACACCATCACGGTGATCGTGCGTTAGACGAGCATGAGCAACGCATGACGACAGTCCGCATCGCGCTCGCGAATATCCGCGTGCCATCGACACGCGAGGAATCCGTCCTCCTGGCCACATCGGCGATCGCCGAGGCCGGCGAACGACAGGCCAGCGTGATCTGCTTTCCCGAATGCTACGTGCCTGGCTATCGGTGGCCGGACAGCACGCTGCCCGAGCCCGATCAGGCATTCCTCGAGCGCGCGTGGGCCGACGTGGCGGCGGCAGCCAAGGCCGCGTGCATCACAGTCATTCTGGGCACGGAGCGCATCACGGAGCGTGGCCTGCAGATTTCGGCGTGCGTTTTCAATCCCGACGGCACGATCGCCGGGTGGCAGGACAAGGGACAGCTCGACCCGTCGGAGGAATCGATCTATCCGGCATTCGGCGCCGAACGACGGGTGTTCACGGCTGGGCCACTCACCTTCGGTGTGGTGATCTGTCATGAAGGGTGGCGATATCCGGAGACGGTGCGCTGGGCGGTCCGACGCGGCGCGCAGATCGTGTTTCATCCGCACGCGGGTATCGCGGAGCCGGGGAGCTATCGCCCGGTAACGTTCGCCGATCCCGCGAACACGTTCCACGAAAAAGCGATCTTCTGTCGCGCGGCGGAAAACAACTGCTTCTTCGCGACGGTCAACGGCGCGAGCGAAGGTTCGGGGACCACGTCGGCGATTGCGCGGCCGGACGGGACGCTGCACAGCTTCCAGCCCTACGGGCAGCCGGGGTTGCTGGTGGCGGATCTGGATCTCGACGCCGCCACCGGATTTCTCGCCGCGCGTTGTCGGACGTCGCCGATGTAGAGAGACCTGCATCGAGGATGACGAGCACGCGCTCGCCGGGCGCCGCCAGCTTTCTGATGTTTGCATAGATGTGGATGTTCCCAGTGACTGTTGCATCCACTGCGCAAACTCTGGCGCCTGTTGCATCGCGTAGCCCATCACGGGCCCGAAGTCGAACGTTCCGGGAACGTCGAAGATTTTCGGGATCCTGCTTCCTTTTCATCAGTTCGCAGTATTCGCGAAAATCTGAGCTGTGATCCGCGTTCATCCGCGTCAGTCAGTTGCAGTTCCGCACCTCCAGCCGCACGGCTCTGCTCCTCCCGTTCCGTCACCGCCCCGCGCCGAGGTATCGCGCGGGAATCGGATTGTCCGGCCGCTCCGATTCCCGGTAGATCGACACGACCCACCAGCGTGTCCCGTCGTTGAGCAGCTGGATGCTGTTGATGCCGCGCGCGAACGGCTTCGCGTCAGCCAACGTGCGCTTCGAGTCGTACGCGCTGAACACCTGCGTGATGCGACCGAAGGTGTCCACGCTGCGGCCGATCTCGCGCTCGAAGAAGCCGTCGCGCTCGAGTGATACGCCGGCTCGCGTGACATACTCGTCGGGGGTCAGCACGTTCGCACGCGCCGCCTGACCTGCGACGCTGTCATGCCGCACAGCAACGCGACGGTGACGACGCGACGTGCGTGTGCGGGACAGGCGCGTGCGGAAGCAGAGCCCGGAGTGGTTTGGTGTGTTTTCATGCGGCAAACATACGCGCGTCCCACACGCCGTCTATCGCGTGGGGACGAAGGTGCGTGTCTGCATGACGAGCGCATCGCAAACGTCGCCGAACGCCCGTTATTTCGTGCCCACCCGCAACGTGAGCGGCCACTGCAGTTCACGAATCCGCTCTGAACCCCACGCCGTGCGCAATGCATCGACCAACGGTTCGATCGGATCGCTTCCGTTGTGTACGCGACAGCGCGCAACCGCCGACCAGGTGCGCAGGTAGCCCAGCAACTGCTCCACCGTCCATTCCGCATGCATCGCGAAGTCGCCCAACGCGATTGGCGAAAACGGAAATGCGAAGTCCTGATAGTGTCGGTCGACGAAGCGGCGCTCCGGCGGCCAGTATGGGTGCATCGCGACATCGAAGTCCTGCACGAATCGCGTCACCGCCGGTGCCGACCGAACGATCATCAGTCCGTAGGTCCACTCCGCGATGACACCGTTCTTCACAAGCACCCGCGTCGCCTCGGCGTGAAACGCATCGACATCGAACCAGTGCAGCGCTTGCGCGACGGTGATCAATGACACGCTCGCGTCAGGAAGGCCGCTCTCTTCGGCTCTGGCGACGCCGTATGTCACGCGTGGATGCGCGACCGCGTGTGCGATCTGGTTGGCACTCGCATCGGTAGCGAGCACTTCGTCCAACCACTCGACAAGTGCGACACTCGCCTGCCCTGTGCCCGCGCCGCAATCCCACGCCGATGTGCGCGTGGGTGCCGCGTTGGCGAGCGCCTTGAACAGCGACGCCGGATACGACGGACGAAACGCGGCGTATCCGGTCGAGTCGCTCGCGAAGTGATCGGAAAACGGGCGTTCAGTCATGTCACCGCATCGCGTGACCGTTGTGCAACCGCGCCAGGTGACTGCGCAACATGACTGCATCGGGCGACCGCGTCATGTGACTGCGCCACCTGTGCACGTGCGCGTTACCTGGGAGCCATCCCCGCACACGCGGTCGCGCCCACTGCGTCTGCTGCACCAAACTGCGCCGTGAGCAGCTTCACGGCGCTTCCACCTGCTGCCGGTTCCAGCACGTACATCGTCGCGTACGACGCGTCGCAGATATCCGGCAACGACGGGCCGCCGAGTGCCTTCGCGATGGCCGTCACCGTATTGCTGTGTCCAACCACCAGCACCACGCCGCGCTGCTTGCGCACCGCTTCGGCCACCGCGGCGACGTGTGACGCCGACGAACCCGCAATCGGAACAACAGTGGGCGTGATGCCGAACTTCGCCGCCGTGGGGGCTGCTGTCTCCGCCGTGCGCTTGAACGACGTGACGATAATGGCATTGGGCGCCATGTGCGTTAACGCCTGCGACAGTGCGACCGCGCGTGACTGCCCGATTTCGCTCAGCGACGGATCGCGCTCCGTCTGCGACGCCTTCTCCGCGTGCCGAACCAGAATCACCAGCGACGGACCGTCCTGCGCGCGTAGTGTCGCGGCGCTCACCAGCGGTGCGCCAGTAAGCAGCGCACCCGTCAGCACGGTTGGCAATACGATGCCGCGCACCGCCAACTGTACGCCGATGCCAAGTGATCGCACGCGACACCACAGCGCGCCGCGCATCAGGCGCGCGACTTCTGCATGCCAACGCCAATCATCGCGATGCCGGCGGCTATGGCGATACCGCCAACCCACGTAGGCACGGCCTGCTTCTCGCTGACGGACGCCTGAATTGGCCCCATATCGATCACCGTCTTGTCCTTGGTGAATGAAAACCCGCGCAGCAGCACAAATCCGCCGGCCAGCAACAACACGATACCAACCACCGTCAGCCCCTTCATGACGCCTCTTGTGTGCGGGAAACTGCAGCCCTCAACCGACGAGCGCCACGTGCGCCCGCCGTTGGTCCCTCAGACAAGCACGCCGCGTGCCACACACCACCATTCCGCCGACCTTGCGCACCACTCGACAGCGATGCGTGGCGCACCAGGCTCAAGCTCAGCCGTTGAAAATCGCACTCGCTGCATCCCAGTTGATGCGCGCCAGCACGGCGTCGAGATAGGCCGCCCGACGGTCCTGATATTTGAGGTAGTAGGCGTGCTCCCACACATCCACCCCCACGATCGGCAGCTCACCGTCGAACAGCGGCGTATCCTGGTTGGGCAGCGCCCGCACCGCGACACGGTTCGTGGCGGTCTTCACCAGCCAGGTCCACCCCGAACCAAACTGCCCCAGACCGGCGGTCTTGAGCGCGGCCGCGCACGCCTCTGGCGAACCGAACTCGCGCGTGATGGACGCCGCCAAACGTCCGTTCGGCGCTGATGCGGTCGCCGCGCGCGGGGCCAACAACCCCCAGAACATCGCGTGGTTGGCATGACCGCCGCCGTTGTTTCGTAGCGGCGCCCGAACCGCCGCCGGCCAGCGCTGCAATCCCATCAGCAACTCGCCGAGTGTGTACTGATGCAGCTCGGCCTGCGTTTCGAGCGCCTTGTTCAGATTCGTCACATATGCCGCGTGATGCTTGTCGCGATGAATGCTCATCGTCAGCGCATCCACCGCCGGCTCGACGGCATTGTTGGCGTAGCCCAGTGCCGGGAGCGTGAATGGATACTTCTGCAGCAGCACGGGATCGACGACGTTTTTCGCGGGCATCGCTTCGTTCGGCAACCGGAGGTGTTCATCGCCGCGACGCGGCTCCCCCGCCGTTGCCGACTCCGACACAACAAGCGACATCGCCGCCGCTCCCGCCGCCGCTCCCGCTGCCTTCTGAATAAACCTCCGTCGATCCATCAACTCTCCAGCCCACCGTAATCCTGCAAATACTCCGTTCTTCTCTCAAAGCCCAAAACCCAAACTCGAAGCCCGACACCTGGTGGTTGGCTCCCGCTCGTCCGAACTCCAATCATCGCTCTCGCGCCAGTATCCCTAGTACCTGCTAAGGTAGCGCTCCAACTCCCACTCACTCACGTGACGGTTGTACTCGCGCCATTCACTACGCTTGGCCGCCAGAAACTGCTGGGTGACGTGCTCGCCCAACGCCCCCGTCACCACTTCGTTCTTCTCCAGTTCGTCGCACGCTTCGTTCAGATCCTGCGGCAGGTCGTCCACGCGAAGCCTGCGGCGCTCACGGAACGACATCTCCCAGATGTTCGTGTTGATCGGCTCGCGCCAGTCGGCTTCGGTGGCCACGCCATCCAGTCCCGCCGCCAGCATCACCGTCAACGCGAGATAGGGATTGGCACTCGGATCCGGCGTTCGCAGCTCCAGTCTCGTACCCGCGCCGCGACGTTCCGGCACGCGAATCATCGGCGAGCGATTACGCATGCTCCACGCCACGTTCACCGGCGCCTCGAATCCCGGTACCAATCGCTTGTAGGAGTTCACCAGCGGATTGGTGACCGCACACAGTGCACGCGCATGCTTGAGCAGCCCGCCGATGTAGTGCAGCGCCGTCTTGCTGAGCGCCCACTCGCGCTGCGGATCCCAGAACGCATTCTGCCCCGCCTTGAACAGCGATTGGTGCGTGTGCATCCCGCTGCCGTTCTGCCCGAACACCGGCTTGGGCATGAACGACGCAATCAACCCGAACTGTCGTGCCACCTGTTTCACGACAAATCGGAACGTCGCGATGTTGTCCGCCGTGCGCAGTGCGTCGGCGTAACGAAAGTCGATCTCGTGCTGCCCGTGCGCCACCTCGTGATGCGCACCTTCCACCTCGAACCCCATCTGTTCGAGCACGTCCACGATCGCGCGACGCGCATCCTCGCCCAGGTCCATCGGCGCGAGATCGAAGTAGCCGCCCACATCGTGCGTCTCGGTGCTGGGCCGTCCGTCCGCCGCCGCCTTGAACAGAAAGAACTCCGCTTCCATGCCGGCGTTCATCACGAATCCCTGACCCGCCGCCAACGCGAGCTGACGTTTGAGCACACCGCGCGGGTCGCCGGAGAAAGGTGTGCCGTCGGGCATGTTCACGTCGCAGATGAGCCGTCCCACGCGCGCCGACGGATCGCCCCACGGAAAGATCTGGAACGTGCGCAGATCGGGCAGCAGCAGCATGTCCGACTCTTCGACGCGCACGAACCCTTCGATGCTCGAGCCATCGAACATGATGTCGCCATGCAGCGCTTTCCTGAATTGCGACGACGGGATTTCGACGTTCTTGATGACGCCCAGAATGTCGGTGAACTGCAGTCGCAGAAATCGCACTTGCTGCGCATCGGCCAGCTCGAGAATATCACTCTCGGAAGCGCCGCTGAGGTCGGTCGGAACGATGGATCGGCTTGCTGGGGGCATGGCGACGAATGTTAGCGAGGCGTCAGCACCGTGCTAACTCAAACGACATCCCGGTCCGCGTTCTCAGTTCTGCGGCTTCGTCCACACCACCACCCATTTCGCGCTGGCTTGATTCGCGGCGCGTCCACGCACCCCCGTCGACGTTTCCGTGCACGGCACGTTCCGCGGCCACCGCGGCGCCAACGTCCCGGACCCCTCGCCGTACGACGCGCCGTACACTTCCACGGTCGCGACACGCTCCGGCCGTACGGCGTCGAGCGAGAATCCGGGCATCGGTCGTCCGTCGATGAACAGGCAGACCCCGCTGTCGAAGCGCAAACCGTTCGCGGACACCTCGTTCGAGAACTGCAACGCCAGCGTCAGCTGACCGCCCTTGGCCAGCAGTTCATCACCGCTCAGGAGCGCCGAGTTGGTGCCGCGCAAACGCAGCCGCTGGTTGAAGTCGGCCATCAGCGCGTCTCGCGCGGTGGGGGGTTCGCCATCGAAGGCGTCGAGCAGGCGCGAGGTCTCAGCGCGCTGTCTTTCGGTACGTCCACCAGGAACATCTGCTCGCTGAACCCGTCCGCGCTCACGCGCACCATGTACGACGACGGCTTGATGCCGAGCAGCTGGAATGCGCCGGCAGAATCGGTGCGCACGTCGCGCGAGGCGCCGAGCAGTTGTACGCGCGCGCCGGCGATCGACGCGATCTGCGACGATCCCTCCTGCATCCCGCCGATGATACCAAAGAAAGCCGATGCGGAGCGTGGTCATGCGATAGCCTTGGGCCGGCAGCTTGTCGAACTGAAAGCGACCGTCGCTCCCCGAGAGCGCGGAGCGGCGCTCGCCAGCGGCCAGAAGGTCCACGCGCGCTCCGCCGAGCGGCGCACCCGTCGCTGAATTAACCACCGTGCCGCGCAGCCGCGCCGACTGCGCCCCAATGCCACTCGTGGGAAGCGTGGCAACCACCAGCCCCGGTAGCAGCATCAGCATCGCCGTGCGGGACATGCGCACAGGAATGGATCTGGCGGCGCGTGAAGAGGCCGGAATGGAGAGCACGGACGACTGGAATCGTGAGAGACAGACATTCGGAGACGGACAGTCACCGCGGGAATCGCATGACATGTTGGGGGAGAACCCGTTTACGCTGCCGCCCCCGCTCCGGTACCTTACCTCCAACATGACTCCTCCGTCCAACTCCGGGCCTACCGCCCCTGCCGCCGGCGCACCCGCTCAGGGCGCCGGCTTTTGCGCTTCCTGTGGTGCGTCGCTGGCTGTCGGCGCGCGCTTTTGCCATCGCTGCGGCACACCATTCGGACAGGGTGCGCCGACCGCGCGCGCCGCCGCCGCCTCCAACAACTTGGCCACGATGCTGCCGTGGGGGGTCGCGTTTGTCGCGCTCCTCGCGCTGGTCGCCAACTTCGCCGGCAAGAACTTCGGCGCGGCCAAAGGCTCCGCTGTCGATGGCTCGGCGAACTCGCTCCCCACGGCCGCCATCGATGGTGCAGCGGGCAGTGCGCCAACGAGTGCCCCCGCCGCTCCGTTTGCCGGCGGCGCCGCGGCCGGCGCACGGGCGCCCGATATCGCCAACATGTCGCCCAGCGAGCGCGCCGTCCGGCTGTACAACCGGATCATGGAGTACTCGGAGGCCGGGAAGACCGATTCGGTCGGTTTCTTTGCGCCGATGGCCCTCGCGTCTCACGAGATGCTCGCCGCGCCAACCATCGACGAGCGCTACCACTACGGTCGCATCGCGGAAGTCACCGGCAACGCCGACATCGCCAAGGCCCAGGCCGACGCGATGCTCAAGGAACGTCCCACCAACCTCCTTGGTCTGCTGCTCGCCGCACGCGCGGCACGCCTTTCCAACGACAAGGCCGCCGAACGCACCTTCAGTCAGTTGCTGCTGAAGACGGCGGACAAGGAACTCGCCACCACCAACGGCGACTACGACCTGCACCGGGCCGAGATCGATCGGGCGATCGCGGAAGCCAAAGCACTGAAGTGAGCTTCGGCTCCCGTCGGACCAGTGGAAGTATCGGCTCCGCTCCGCGACGCTGCGGAAGGGCTGTACTGACTGTGAGACCACACTACGTCGAGTTCGTGGAGTAATCCGCGAAGGCGGGGCATGTCGTGACTACGGCATCTGATATGCGCCACGCCGACACGCCCGAGCCCAAACCCGAGCGACCGACTGGCGCGCCCGCCGTTCTCGCCCAGTTCGTACGCGATCTCGCCAGCAGCACGCCAACCGTCCGCCAGTTGCTCGAGCGTGTTGCCGACACGGCCGCCGATCTGGTGCAGTGCGAAGGCAGCTGTGTGCTCGAGCTCAAGAGCGATGCCTTCGTCGTCGTCGCGCCGAGTGGCACGACGAAGATGTTCGACGGTCGCGAGTTCCGGATTCGCGAACACCCATCGCTCTTTCGCGAAGCGATCGCCTCGCGCCTGCCGGTGTGCACCAACGATGCGCAGACGGACCTTCGGGTCGATGAGCGTTTCCGCGAAGCGCTGAACGCCCGTCAGGTGGCCGTCGTCCCGATCATCGTCGAAGGCGCGGTCTCGGGCTTGCTGGTGTGCGTGAACACCGCGCACGGCGCCTTCACCCGCACAGACATCGACCTGCTCGGCCACCTTGCCGACCACAGTGCGCTCGTGCTGCGCAGTCAGCGACTGGTGCAACGCGCGGAGCTCGCCGCCATCGATGCGCGACACCGCGCCGAAGACGCCGCCAGCGCCGCCCACCGCAACGCCGTGCTGGCGCGCACGGCGCGCGTCCTCGCCGATTCGGTCACCCGCGAAGGCGTGTACGAAGGGCTCGCGCGCGTGCTCAGCGAAGAGCTGCAGGCGGGTGGGTTTGCGCTCTACGAGGCCAACCCGCAGCTCCGCACGGCCCGCCTCGAGTACCAGTGGGGCGCGGGCCTGATCGACGAGGAAGAGATCACGGCGAACTTCTGGCGCTCGCGGCTGGGTCAGGCACTCGACAGCGGCGTCTCGGATTTCATCGAAAGTCTCGCCGACGCGGTGTCCCCCGGAGAGGTCGACAACGCAGCGCCGTTGCAGGCGGCGGGACTGAACGCGGTCGCGCTCCTACCCCTCATGCTCGAGGAGCGAGCGCAAGGGCTGCTCTCGGTGCGCTATCGCGGCATCCATCGGTTTGATGACGACGAGCGCCAACTGCTGCGCGACATCGCCACACAGGTGGTGCTGGCCTTCCGCAATGCGGTCAACCTGGCTGAACTCGAACGACGCGCACAGCGATTGACCGCGCTCGCACGTGCGCAGCATCAGCTCACGCACGTGGTTGGCGAAGACACGTTGCCGCAGTCGATCGTCGATGCGGTGCGCGGCGTGATTCCAAATGCCGCCTGCGACATCTTCGCCGCGACCAGGCACGGGCTCACACGGGTACTGGCCACGCGCCACGGCGCATCGCAACTGCAGGCACCGGTGAGCGACCTCGAACTCGCGCTGGCGAACGAGACATTCACGACGGGGGTGTCTCGACTCGCCGTGCACACCGACGACACGCGATATTGGTCACGAGGCTCGTCCGAGCTGTGCGCCGTCGTCAAGTTCGGCGCGCGCAGCACCGGTGTGCTGCGGCTCCTCTCGCCGGAGCCCGACGCGTTCGATCTGCAGGACCTCGACCTGCTCACCATTCTGGCGCGTCAGGCCGGCACCGCCGTCGAAACGTCGCGTCTGTTCACGCTCTCCGACTTTCAACGCCAGCGCGCCGAAGGCGCCGCCGAACTGGCGCGGGTCACGCTGCAAGCAAGTTCGCTCGCCGACGGTGCGAATGAGCTGCTGCACGTCCTCGATCGTTTTGTGCCCTCCATCGGCAAGGCGATCGGTGTCGCGCGGGCGCGTGATGGCCTGATCGAATACGTCGCGGCCAGCGGCACACTCGATGTGTTGCGCGGCCACAGACCGGGGGGCAATCGCGGGGTCTCGTCCATCGCGCCCGACGGTCGTCCGCGCGAACTCACCTCGCTGCGTGACATCGCACCCGCCGCGCTCGCCGCCACCGTCCCCGACGAGTGGGGCTTCGTAGTGCCACTCGCGGCGCGCGAACGCACACTCGGCGTGCTCGTCGTCTCGTCGCCACGTACGGCGCCGCTGTTGCGTCGGGATCGCGTCACCCTCGAACGGCTGTCCACGTCATTGGCGCTGGCGCTCGATGCGTTGTTGCTGGACGAGGAAGAACGGCTTTCCCGCGAACGCGAACACCTGCTCGCCACCGCGCTCACCACCATCGATCACCCGATCTTCATTCTCGATCGCGTTGGCGTGCGCTACGCCAATCCCGCTGCGGCGCGCGAGTATGGCTGGTCGCAGGTGGAACTGATGGAGATGCGCTTCGAGCAGTTGGTGGTGAAGGTGCGCGCCACCGCGCCCGCGCCACTGGATGCGTCGCTGCTCGAAGAGGGCGTCAGTCTCACCGAGCATGTGCACCGTCGTCGCGACACCACCGAGTTCCCTGCCGCCGTCACCATCAGCCCGCTCACGTCGCAGGACGGTGAGCAACTCGGCCACGTGGTCAGCGTGCGGAACGTCAGCGCCGATCGCCGCATGGCCGAACAGCTGCGGCACACGGAGAAGATGGTGGCGCTGGGTGAACTGGTGGCCGGCGTGGCGCACGAGATCAACAATCCGCTCACCGGCATTTCCGCCTTTGCGCAACTGCTGCTCGAAGAACAGCTCGAAGGCGATCAGCGCGAGTCGGTGCAGCTCATCAAGCAGGAAAGCGACCGCGCGAAAACCGTCATTCGCGACCTGTTGATCTTTGCGCGCAAGACGGAGCCCGTCACGGCGCCGTTCAATCTCAACGATCTCATCGAACAGACGCTGCGCCTGCGCGCCTATCCGCTGCGCAGCGCCGGCGTGCGCGTGGCGTTGCAACTCGATGCCGCGCTGCCGCGTGTGCCCGGCGACCCGCAGAAGCTGCAGCAGGTGCTGCTGAACATCATTGCGAACGCCGAGTACGCGATGTCCGAGCGCGAGACGCGGTTGCTGACCGTGGCAACGCGGGTGGATGGCGCGCAGGCGGTGATTTCAGCGACGGATACCGGACGCGGCATGACACCCGAAGTAGGCCGCCGCATCTTCGAGCCGTTCTTCACCACCAAAGCCGAAGGACTCGGCACCGGACTCGGCTTGAGCGTCAGCTATGGCATCATTCAGGCGCATGGTGGTACGATCGACGTGCAGTCTGAGGTCGGCAGCGGAACCACGGTGACGATTGCGCTGCCGATCACCCCGCCGCCCGACGGAACCAGGACTGAGGATGTGCCCGTGCAGGTATTTGCGGACTCTCGTACCACTCTCTGAT
>ENA-ORBV01005583-ORBV01005583.1-microbial-mat-metagenome-genome-assembly--contig:-NODE-5583-length-23008-cov-11.764685_pt1 | contig 23008 bp, 17 predicted proteins | sample MGYA00237777_ERZ505514 | MGnify/ENA primary metagenome ERZ505514 (study PRJEB26160, sample SAMN06269048) | microbial mat metagenome | isolation source: Oligotrophic lake microbial mat | place... | reverse complement strand
AAGGTCGAAGTTGGCTACGTTCTTTGCGATTTGGGCCTTGTATTGGAGCACGGCCTGAAGGTTTTCGGCCATTTGCCCTTCTTCAGCCTTGAGGATTTGAGCCTTTTCATGCATCAGCTTAAGGTCTTGCCGTTTGGCGGCTGCGTCGGCGATCAACTGGGCATTGAAGGCGACCGATTTTCGATCGGCCTCGATCTTTCCAGCGCGTTCCGCCGCCTTGTCATCGCGAATGACGGGATCGGTGGTGTCGATGGTGTGATGGTTGATGCGGGTGAGTTGGAGACTCATGGGATCATTGGCATCGACGGCGAAAGCCTCGATGAGTTTGCTGCCGAAAATAGGGCGACGCTCGATCAGTTCGTTGTAATCGTGTGCGGCGATGATCCTAGCAGCGGCGGCGCGGACGCGGGCGGCGAAAACTTCGAAGCCAATCTGGGGGTCGGCCGCCAGCCGGAGAAGGGCGGCATCGGAGTCGACGACGCGGTATTCGACGGCGATGTCGCCAGCGCAAGGGATGCCGTCCTTCGTGGAGATGTCGCGGACGGAAATGGAGGCTAAATGCGGCCCGATCGCGACAAACCTGAGATTGTCATAGTTCTTTAAGAGCAACGACAATAACCGCGGGCGAAAGACGCCGACTGGCGGGACAAATAGCGGAGTGCGACCCGAGAGCACGACGATCCGGCGCTGATTGGTTGAGTAATATGGCTGCCAAGCCACGAGATCGGAATGGTGTTCGGTGATGTCGCTCATGGAGAAGTCGGAGAAAGGGACGACGAAGACTCGGCTGCCACTTGGCTTATTATACGTACTGATTATGCAAACGGAAAGGTGTTTTGATCAGGGTGAAGTCATTTATTCTACTTGATCTTTCGTTTAATATCTGCTAAACTATGCCTGGCGCGATCCTCTCCTTTCTTTCGGGGGCTTGGTCATGTTTGCTGTTTTACTGTCTCGGGCCTCGATGTCTCGCTCGCCGATTTCACATGGTTTGCCAGATAAGGGTTTCTGGGTAGATGTCTAGGTGTTTCCCCGTAGACATGGCGTAAATCATTCTATCTAAATGGTTTACGATGGTGATGGCGAGTTGAAAAAAACGCAGGTAGACATTTTCCCGAATCCTTTTTGCTTCCCAGTATTCCCCATGGTATTCCCCGTCACAATTGGAAGGCAGATTGACAAACTTTCAAAGCGGCGACTATAGTAACTCATGATGCGTGCAGCTTTTCTCACATCTTGGTCCGATGATCGACGAGGCCGCTTGGCGGTCTGCGCGATTCTCATCCCGCTGCTTTTGCTGTCGAGCCTGAGCTTGGATGTGTTTGTGACCCACGCTCAGGATGACGATGCGGCTCACACCCACGCCATCCGCACGTTGGCGGGACAGCATATTCGCCAACACGACGATAGACACCACCATCCGCCAATCACCCCGGCTTGCGAATATGAGCGCAGTGAAGGAACGGGTCATCGCGAGACTGAATCAGAATCAGAGTCGATCGTGGTTGTCAGTAGTGCCGGCAAATGGAACCGCCAGGATCGGGATGCTGCCAAGCAGCTTCAGGATCTTGTGCCTGTGATGGCGATCATTCAGCCTATCGAGCTTGAGCCCGCCGCGCTACCCGATGTTCATCGCATTTCTGCTCCTGACCGCACTCCTTCGTCCGCTTACGTGAAGCGCAGCTGCGTGCTGCTGATCTAGGTTTGTTCATTTCTCCGCAGCGGTTCGCGCCCAGTTATTTTCTTCGATCGTTTGCTCAGACTCGGCGCTGTCGTCTTTTCTGATCCTTTGACCAAGGAGCACACCCGTGCCCAATGCTTCATCTCATTTTCATGAGGTTGCCTGCGCCATCTGCTGTTTCATCCTCGGCGGTCTGGCCGGTTGCCAGAGCTATAAGAGCGAGCCGCTCGATCTGGCGGGCCATCGCCAGGCGTATCTGGAGCGCGCCGCAGAGGGCCAGCCGGTGCAGGAGTTCGCCAGGCAACTCGCGTCGGTGGAAACTCCCGCGTCCGTTTTCAATGCAGGCGATGGCCTGACGCTTGCGGAAGCGGAGGTCGTGGCGCTTTTTTACAACCCCGATCTTCGTGTGGCGCGGCTGCGTGCCGGTGTCGCACTGGCGACCGCCAAGACCGCCGGCTTGTGGGAAGACCCGACGCTTGGCATCGACGCGGAGCGCATTCTCAGCGGCGCAGTCAATCCCTGGGTCATCAGCGGAACACTGGGCATCACGCTTCCGATCTCCGGTCGGCTTGAAGCCGAGAAGATTCGCGCAGGAGCGGCCAGCGAAGCGGAGCTGCGTCGAGTGGCGGCGCAGGAATGGACGGTGCGTGCCGATCTTCGACGGGCCTGGATGCAGTGGTCGCAAACGATGACACGCGTGACGCTTCAGCGAGAGCTCCTGACCAGGCTCGATGAACTCGTGCGGCTGGTGGAGCGATTGGAGAAGGCGGGTGAGTACACACGTGTCGATGCCCGTGTGTTCCGCATCGAAAAGCTCACTCAAATCACCGAACTCGAATCACTGGAAGGCAAGGCGGCCCAAGCGGAACTACACGTGCGCAGTCTGATGGGCCTTTCATCGACGGCATCTCTGCAGTTGATTGCAGGCACGAGCTACACGACGCTGGGCGCTTCGACCCAAGATCGGCGAGCCGCGCTGGAAAAACGCAACCCTGAACTTGCAGCGCTGCGTGCGGAATATGAAGTGGCGCAGGCCACCGTGCGGCGTGAAGTGCGCGGGCAGTATCCGGACCTCACCATCGGTCCTGGCGGCGGCTCTGACGAAGGCGACAGCCGCGCCATCGTGGGCCTTTCTCTGCCGCTGCCGCTATGGAATCGCAATCAGCAAGGCGTCGCTGAGGCGCTGGCGCAGCGGGACCTGGCGCGGTCGCAGTTTCAGGTGGGCTACGAGCGCATGGCCATCGCACTGGACACCGCGGCGATTCAACATCGCAGCGCAGCATCACAGCGGAAGAAGATCGAAACCGAAATCGTGCCCTTGGTGGATGAGCAGGAATCCGACACGCGCAAGCTCGCCGCCGCCGGTCGGCTTGACCCGCTGCTGATCCTCGATGCAATCACCCGCCAGCAGGACGCCAAGCAGCGCCTGCTCGAAGCGAGCGTCGCTGAGTCTCTCGCACTGATTCGCCTGGATGAACTGACCGGGCCTCGGGAACCCCAAGCGCGAACACCGTGAACAACCACCGGCTGCGATGCCCAAGTGATTTTCGACTCGAACGAATTCAAGGAACTCAACCATGAAACGTTTCACCTTACCGCTTACTGCAACGATGGCGGTGGCTATAAGCCTGTCATCCGGCTGCAACCGTGAACCAGCTCAGCCGGCTGCCGCGACGACCAACGAGTCGTCGGGGCCAGCAGCGACCAACCGCATCGACATTCCCTCAAGCGTCCGGCATAACCTGGGCATCACCTTCGCCAAGGTGGAAAGCCGGGCGGTGACGCGCACGCTCAGGGTGCCGGGCCGTTTCGAGTTGATACCGACGGCCCGCCGCGAATACCGCGCCGCGATGCCCGGCAGGGTGGAGGTGCTGGTGGCGCAGTACCAGGCCGTGGCGGCGGGCACACCGCTGTACCGGCTGGAGTCGCCGCGCCTTCGTGAATTACAAGGACAACTCAATGAGGCCCGCGCCTTGGTCCGGCTGGCCCAGGCCGGCGCGGACAGCATCGGCCCGCTTCTGGAGGCGCACGAAAAGCACCACGTCGAGATCGACAAAGCGGTCACTCTCTGGACGCAGCGTGTCACTCAGCTTGACGAACTCCAATCCGCTGGAACGGTGCGGGCTGACGATCTGGTGCAGGCCAAGGCTTCGCTCGCCACGTCACGCGCCGAGTTTGCCGAGACGCTGGAGAAGGAAGCCGGGTTGACGGCCAGGAAAACCGAAGTGGCGGCGCAGCTCGAGTCCGGCAAGGCGCGTTACGCGCTTCTGCTTTCAACAGCGGCCGCGATGACCGGGCTGAGCGTCGAGCAGTTGACTGCCGAGTCCGACGGCGTCCCCGCGTGGCAGAGTCTGTCGAGCATTGAAGCGCGAGCCGTCGCACCGGGCATCGTGGATGAACTGCATGTGACCAGTGGCGCATGGATTGATGAGAACGCATCGTTTGGTTCCACCGTGCAGCCGCAGCAGGTGCGATTCCGGGCGCGGGCATTGCAAAGTGATCTGGGCCGACTCAGTGACGGCCTCAAAGCTTCCATCGTCGCGCCGACGGGTGGATCGCTTTCCTCTAGTGACGCGATGGATGGAACGATGGCCCTGGCGCCCACGGCGAGTGCCGACCGCAGGACGATAGAACTGGTCGTGATCCCGACCCAGGTCAAGCCGTGGGCTCGCGCCGGAGTCTCGGCTTTCGTCGAGATCACCGTGAGCGGCAACGAACGTGAAGAACTGGCGATTCCGCTGGCGTGTGTCGCCAAGGACGGAACGCAATCGATCATCTTCCGCCGCGACCCGAAGGATCCGAACAAGGCCATACGCATGGAGGCGGATCTGGGCATGGACGACGGCAAGTGGATTGTCATCCGCAGCGGCGTCAAACAGGGCGACGAAATCGTCTCCGATGGCGTGTACCAGCTCATGGTTGCCACCAGCGGCTCGATCACCAAGGGCGGCCACTTCCATCCCGATGGCACCTTCCACGAAGGCGAAGATTAAGGACACCCCATGCTCAAACACCTGATTGCATTTTCGCTCAAGCAGTCGCCGCTGGTGGTGCTGGTCGCCATCGTGCTGGTGGTTTACACGCTGGTGCGACTGCCGAGCATGCCGGTGGACGTGTTCCCGGAACTCAACGCGCCAACGGTGGTCATCCTCTCCGAAGCCGGCGGTCTGGCGGCTGATGAGGTCGAGCAGTACGTGACGTTCCCCATTGAAGCGGCAGTCAACGGATTGCCCGGCGTCCGCCGTGTGCGCAGCGCCAGCGCCATTTCGCTCTCGCTGGTCTGGGTCGAGTTCGACTGGGGCACCGACATCTACCGCGCCCGCCAGCTTGTCTCCGAGCGCATGTCGGCGGCGCGCGAGTCGCTGCCCGAAAACGCCCACACCGAAATCACGCCCATCACCTCCATCACCGGCGAGATCATGCTGCTGGCAGTCTCGTCGCCTGATGGCACGGTCAACGACATGGACCTGCGGGCTTATGCGGAGTTTGACCTGCGCAACAAGCTGCTGGCGATTTCCGGCGTGTCACAGGTATCAGCCATCGGCGGAGAACTGCCGGAGTTTCAAGTCAATGTGAAGCAGGATCATCTGGCGCTCTACGGCCTGAGCGTTGCTGATGTGGTCCAAGCCGTTCGCTCAGCTCACAGCACCGCCAGCGCCGGCTACCTGGCCGAGGTCGAACGGCAGGAGCTTCCCATTCGCCAGAGCGCCCGTGTCCGCAATGTCGCCGACATCGCCGCAACCATCGTGACCACTGAGGGCGGTCTGCCCATCACCGTCGGTGAAGTTGCACAGGTGAGGATGGGCCCGGCGCCCAAACGCGGTACCGCCGCCAATCAGGGCGTGCCCGCTGTCGTCCTGACGATCCAGAAATCCCCAGGCACGAATACGTTGGCGCTCACCGAGTCGATCGACAAAGCCCTCGACCAGATCGAAAAGGCCCTGCCCAAGGGCATGATCATCAACCGCCAGGTGTTCCGCCAGTCCAACTTCATTCAGCGGTCGGTCAACAACGTCGTCCATGTGCTGCGCGACGCGACCATCATCGTGGGCTTCATCCTTGTTCTGTTCCTGATGAACGTTCGCACCACGATCATCACGCTGACAGCACTGCCTCTGTCACTGGCGGCAGCTCTTTTGACACTCGACTGGATGGGCATGACGCTCAACGTCATGACCCTGGGCGGACTGGCGGTTGCCATCGGTGAACTGGTGGACGACGCGATCATCGACGTGGAGAACGTCCACCGCCGACTCGATGAAAACGCACTTTTGCCCGAAGGCCAGCGGCGCGGTTTTGTGGACGTGATCTACGACGCCAGCAACGAGATTCGTTCCTCTGTTGTGTACGCCACGATCCTCATCTGCATCGTCTTCATGCCCTTGATGTTCCTCGAAGGACTCGAAGGCCGCTTCTTCAAACCGCTCGCGGTCACCTATATCGTTTCGATCATGGCGTCACTGGTGGTCGCTCTTACCGTGACGCCGGCGATGTGCAGACTGCTTCTGGGCAAAGCGTCGTCAGCGAAGAAACACCAGACCGACGGCTTTCTGGTGCGCTGGCTCAAACGGATTTACGAACCAACACTCGGGTGGTCCGTCGGGCATCGCAAGACGGTGCTTGCGGCAGCGCTCGTCGCTATTGCCTTGGCGCTGCTGCTGGGGCGGACCTACGGCACCTCGTTCCTGCCTGAGTTCCGTGAAGGTTCGTTCACCGTGTTCGTTTCATCGCCGCCGGGCACTTCGCTGGCTGAGAGCAACCGGTCAGCACTGGGCATTGAAAAGCGGCTGATGGAGATTCCCGGCGTGCTCAGCGTGACGCGTCGCACGGGCCGCGCCGAACGCGATGAACATGCCGAGCCGGTGTCTAATAGCGAGTTGGACATCGTCCTCAAACCGGAAGCGAGTTTCGGCGCGGTACGCCAGGCCATCGCCCAGGTGGCCGGCGGCGTGCCGGGCGTCACGGTGCAGGTCGGCCAGCCCATCGAGCATCGCCTCTCGCATATTCTTTCGGGCACTCCCGCTGCGATTGCCATCAACGTGTATGGCGAGGACCTGGGCAAACTGCGTTCGCTTGCCAAGGAAATCGAAGTCGAACTTCGCAACATCCCCGGCGCGCGGGATGTGACGGCCAACCGCGAGGTGCTCATCAACTCGCTTCCCATCCGCTACCGCCACGCCGATCTCGCCGCCGCCGGCCTCAGTCCAGCCGCCGCCGCCGAGCAGGTGCAGGCCATGCTCTATGGCGAGACGGTCGCCGAGGTGAATCAAGGGGTGCGGCGGTTCAACCTCACCGTTCGCCTCGCCGAGGAGGATCGCCAGCGAGTCGAGCAAATTGAAGACCTGATCCTGCTTGGCAGGGACGACCAACTGGTACGCCTCTCCGAGGTGGCTGACATCGGTCTTGAAAAGACCAGCAACATCATCGCCCGTGAAAACGCCCAGCGCAAGGCGGTCATCTCCTGCAACATCGCCGACGGCTACAACCTGGGTGACCTGGTCGCACAGGTCCGCGCCAAAGTGGAGCCCATCGTCAACAGTGCCGGCTACACCGTTGAGTTCGGCGGACAGTTTGAGGCGCAGCAGTCTGCGTCAAAGACACTGCTATGGGCCGGCTCGGGCATCACGGTCGTCATGCTGATGTTGTTGCAACTGGCAACCGGCTCGCTGCGCGTGGCCCTGATTGTGATGGTCAACTTGCCGCTGGCGGTCATCGGCGGCGTCGTGGCCATCTTCATCGCTGATGGATTGCTGCACGTCGAACCGGGTGGGATCAGGGGGCTTGTGCAAAATACGCTCGCATTGTTTGGAGCGTCATCGCAGTCTTATCAATCGCCCGTTCTTTCGATCGCCAGCATGGTTGGATTCATCACGCTCTTTGGCATCGCGGTTCGCAATGGCATCCTGCTCGTCAACCATTATCGCCACCTCCTGGAAATCGAACAGTTGCCACTGGCGCAGGCGATCATCAAGGGTTCGATGGAGCGATTGGTCCCCATCCTGATGACTGCGCTCTCGGCCGCGCTGGGGCTGTTGCCGCTGGTCATCGCCGCTGGCGAGCCGGGCAGTGAGCTGCTTGCCCCCATCGCGATCGTGGTCCTTGGCGGATTGTTCACCAGCACGTTCCTCAACTTGTTCGTTGTCCCGGCCGGCTACGCGATGGTTTTCTCAGCGGACCTGAAAAAGTCCGCCGCTGCAACCCCGGCTTCTCATGCTTAAAATTGGTACACATCGGGTAAGGTGCCCGGCGGTGCTCATTGAAGTTCTTTCACTGGAGTCTGAATCATGCCGAAAAATGCGATCTCAATGGTCTCTGTTCTCACCCTTGTCATGACGCTCGCCCTAACCGGTTGCGGCGGCGGCGACAAGCCCAAAGCAGACAGCGGCAGCGGCGACAAGCCCAAGGACCACGACCACGGCCCCGGCGAGAAGCACGCCCACAAGGACGACAAGAAGGCCGGTGCCGGTCACGGCGGCGAAGTCATCGCGCTGGGCGAAAGCACCTTCGGCCCGTACAAGATGAAAGCCAGCCGCGACCAAGGCGTCATCAAAGCCGGCGGCGATGCGCCCATCGACGTATGGATCGATCCTGCTTCCGCCCCCGCACCCAAGGTCGTCGGTGTCCGCTTCTGGATCGGCACACAGGACGCGAGCGGTTCCGTCAAAGCCAAGGCCGAAATCGAAGATCCCAAAGACCCCAGCCGCTGGCACGTTCACGCTGAGGTTCCCGATCCCCTGCCCGCTGGCTCGAAACTGTGGGTCGAGATCGAGGACGACAAGGGCGCGTTGACCCTGGCATCATTCGAACTCAAGGCATGAGCCTCCCCTAAACTCTCCCCAAGGGAGAGGGACCGCAAGCGAACACATGCGATTGCCCTGCCGCGCTGGCGCAGGCCGACGTGTGCTTCGCTATCGGGGCCAACATCGACGTGGCGATCGAGTCGGCTGGCATCGTGCCGGGTTGGTCCGACCAGCGATGCACTATTCGCGCAGGAGCAGCGTGCCGCCCGCTGCTCGTGATAGCTCCGCCTCAGCGACACCACGATCCCGTTCAAATCCGGCCATTTTCAGGCGGGCGTCGATCAATTCCCGCTGCACATCCAGCAGCGCCGTCAGATCCTGCTCGCCGGCGGTAAAGCCAGCTTCGGCCAGCTTCAGGTTGCTCTCGTGAAGCGGAATCACCTGCTCCTGATAGAACGCGACCAGCGTGCGCGCCTGGGAGTAGCTGATGTAGGCTTGACGAACCTCACGGATCGCCAGTTGCTGAGCCGCTGCGTGTTGGGCGACAGCCTTGCGAAGCTCGGCAGCGGCGGCGGCGATGCGGGCCTGGTTCTGATCGAAGATCGGAAGCTCAATGCTCAGTTGCGGTCCGACACGAGTTCGCGGGCTTTCCCCCGGCGTGTCTTCGATCTCCGGTCCCAGATCAACATCTGGAATGACTCCCAGATTCTCCTCGCGCAGAAGCTGGACCCGAGCCTTGACAGACCATTGCGACGCCAGAACATCCAATCGCTGCTTGCGTGCCAGTTCGATGACCTGGGATTCGGACAGCGTCGCGATTGCTGCCGCCGGCGATTCCGCTGCGGTCCATTCCGCAACGTGGTCCGCCATGCCGACGAGTTCGAGCAAGTGCCGCTTCTCATTGTCCAGTTCCATCTGCGCGGCGATGGTCTGGGACTGGTTGGCCAGTTGATCGGCACGAATGCGGTTGACGTCCAGTTGAGTGCCGGTGCCCGCCCGCACCTTGCTCACCGCCAGAGAATGAGCCTGCGTGAGCACCTTTTCATTCTCGCTCAAGTACCGCAACGTGATCTGCTGATAGGTGATTCGCCTGTGACTTTGCTGGACGAGCGACACAAGCTGGAGAGCGTTGGAGGACACGCGAAGCATCGCCTGGCGCATTTGAGCGCTTGCGGCTTCCACGCGACTGGGTAACAGCCACAGTGCCGCCAGTTGTTGACCGATGCCGGCGGTCAGTTGCGGCGATCCACCACCATTGGGGAAACCCAAGGCGACCGACAACACCGGGTTGGGCAAGAGTCCTGCTTGCACGAAATCGGCGCGCGCGATGCCGATCGTCTCGACGTCGGCGCGAATCTGGCGGTTGTTCTGAAGTGCCGCAGTGACGGCCTGTGCCACGGTGAGTGGAGCCGTGCCGTCCCAGCTTGGTATCTGGTTGGCCCACGGCGCGGACCATTGCGGCTTCCACCCGGTACGGCGCTGCACCTCGCCGGCGGCCTCGCGCACCTCGGCGTCGTAGGCGGTTGTCTGGCATCCGGTGACGACAGCCGTGAGTACAAAAAGGCTTGCGATTCGATAGCCATGATCATTCATATGGATACGCCTTTCCCGTCATCACCAACCGCAGGCACCGCCGCGGCGGCTTGCCCCGCATGGATCGCTCCGGGACTGTTTACGGAGTTCTGGTCAGTCCTTGCGGCTTCGAGAAGCCGCTCGCAACCTCGTCGGGCGAATCGGAGGAAGACCGTGGGCGTCACGCAGAAGTCCAGCAAAGTGCTGGTGGTGACCCCGCCCAGCACCACCACAGCGACGGGATAGAGGATTTCCTTGCCGGGTTGACCGGCGGCAAGCACGAGCGGAATCAGCGCCAGTGAAGTGGTCAGCGCCGTCATCAAGACGGGAGCGACGCGCTCCTGGCTGCCGCGGATGACCATCTCTTTGCCGAACGCCATACCTTCCTCTTTCATCAGGTGCAGGTAATGGCTGATCATCAGCACGCCGTTTCGGCTGGAGATGCCGCAGAGGCTGATGAAGCCGACAAGACTGGCGACGCTGAAACTTTCACCGGCGATATAGAGCGCCGCGACGCTGCCGATGAATGCGAACGGGATGTTGAGCATCACCTGCAACACCATGACTGTCGAGCGAAAGTGGTTATAGAGCAGGAAGAACATCGCCACCAGGCTGAGGCTGCCCAGGATCAGCATGATCCGCGTGGCGTTCTGCTGACTCTCGAACTGTCCGCCGATGGAAAGAGTGTATCCCTTCAGGTCGATGTCGCTGGCGATGCTTTCTTTGATCTCGGCAACGGTCGTACCCAGGTCCCGGCCGCGCACGTTGCATTGCACGATGATTCGACGGCGCACGCCCTCGCGTCCGATCTGGTTAGGACCGTAGGTCCGATCAATCTCCACCATATCGGAAAGCAGAACCACCGCTCCCGTCGGAGATATCAGTCGCATGTCGCGCAGCTTCGCAAGATCGTTTCGATAGCTTTCGTCGAGTTGGATGACAAGGTCATAGCTGCGCTGGCCGTCGAGTACCTGGCCGACCACCTTGCCCTTGAGCGCCGTTTCAAGGGCATCGGTCAGCGCGCCGACCTCGAAGCCGACACGAGCGGCCGGTATGCGTTTCACCTTCAGGTGTAGCTGTGGCACCTGCACCTGCTGTTCGACCTGAAGATCGACCACGCCCGGGATTCCGTCCATCGCTGCCCGGACCTGCTCGGCAAGACTGCGCAGACGATTCAGATCATCGCCGAAGATCTTGACTGCCACCTGGGCTCGAACACCCGACAGCAGGTGGTCGATGCGGTGACTGATGGGCTGTCCCAAGGCGACGGCGACGCCTTCGAGTGTGCCGAGCTTCTCGTCAATCTCAGCGAGAACCTGGGACTTGGATCGCACCGATTGTGGCGGACGCCGGCCATCAAATGTGATGTGCTTTTCCGGATTCTTCGTTTCCTCGGCCGTCCAGAAGTCCACGTCAAGCTCACTGCTGTGGACGCCCTCGGCATGTTCGTCCTGTTCGGCGCGGCCGGTGCGGCGGCCCACGCTTTTGACTTCGGGCACCGAAAGCAGCAGTTCCTCGGCTTGGCGGCCCAGGCGATTGGACTCCACCAGAGAAGTGCCGGGCGTGGCGAATACTGAAATCGTTGCGGTGCCTTCATTGAACGGCGGCAGAAAATCTGCCCCCATTCGGCTTACGACCCATCCAGCGCCGACGACAAGCACCAGGCAAGTTCCCACAACAATCCACGGTCGAGGCAAGGTGACCGCATAGATATTACGGGCAATGAATTTGAAGAACCTCAGAACCGGACCATCCTTCTCTGCCTTGAGTCGTTTGAGTGACGGCAGCAGATAGGAACACAACACGGGCGTCACCGTGAGCGACACCGCCAGCGATGCCAGGATGCTCACGACGTATCCGATCGCCAGCGGCTTGAACAGTCGCCCTTCGACGCCGGGAAGGGCGAACAGCGGAATGAACACGAGTAATACGATCATCGTGCCATAGACGATCGAGTTGCGCACCTCGCACGAGGCATCGTAAACCACAACGAGCGGTGACCGCGGACTGGCCGCTTGCTGATTTTCGCGCAGCCGGCGGAACACGTTCTCGACATCGACAATTGCGTCGTCCACCAGCTCACCCACCGCCACGGCGATGCCGCCAAGCGTCATCGTATTGATGGTCAATCCAAGCGCCTGGAAGACCAGCGCGGTCACGAGCAGACTCAGCGGGATCGCGGTGAGCGTGATGAATGTCGTGCGTGCATTCATCAGGAACAGCACGAGGATGATGACCACCAAAATGGTGCCGTCGCGCAAGGCTTCAACGACGTTTTCGATGGCTGCCTTGATGAAGCGGGACTGGCGGAAGAGATCGGAGTTGACGATGAGGTCCTTCGGCAAGCTGGACTTGAGAGCCGCAATGGCCTCGTCAATCCTCGCCGTCAGTTCGCTGGTGTCCGTGCCAGGCTGCTTTTGTACGGCCATGATCACCGAGGGCTTGGTGTTCATGCTGCCGTCACCGCGCTTGACTGACGCACCACCTTCCTTCACGGTGGCCACGTCCTTCACAAGCACGGGAAGCGCCGGGCCGGGATGGTCACCTTTGCGACTGGCGACGAGTGTGTTTTCGATATCCTCAATGGTCTTGACGCGGCCGATGTTGCGGATGACCAGTTCCTGGTTCGGCCCAACCAGAAAGCCGCCGCCGGTGTTCTGATTGCTGGCGGCCAGCTTCTGTTCCAGTTCTTCAAGCGTCAGATCGTAGCGGCGCAGCTTCTCCGGGTCGGCATACACCTTGAACTGCCTCAGCTCGCCGCCCATGACCGTCACCTGACTGACGCCCGAAACACTCAACAGCGACGGGCGAATCACCCACTCGGCGAGACTGCGCACTTCCATGGGACTGAGGCTGTCGCTGCGCACACCCACGAGCATGATCTCACCCATGATGCTGCTGACGGGCCCCATCCGGGGCGTCACGCCCGGCGGCAGCTTTTCCTGAACTTCGGCCAGGCGTTCGGCGACGACCTGCCGATCAAACCGCAGATCCGTCTCCCACGCGAACTCGACATAAACGACGGACAGGCCCAATCCGCTGACACTGCGGACGCGCTCGACGCCGGCCGAGCCGTTCATCGCCGTCTCAATGTGATAGGTCACCTGCGTCTCGACTTCTTCCGGTGCCAGTCCGGGTGCCTCGGTCAGAATCGTGACGGTGGGACGGTTGAGGTCCGGCAACACATCGGTGGGCAGCGCAAGCGCGGTGTAAAGACCATAGACGGACAGCAACATCGCTGCGACCAGCACAATGACCCGGTTGTGCAGCGAGAATCGAATGATCGCATTAAGCATGGGAAGACTCGGTGGAGCCGATGCAGAAACAACAAAGTTTCAACGGGCGATGAGAGGTTCGCCACAAGCGACGGAAGCATGCTCGATGTTCATGATTCGTGGCCATCGGCTGCGGGCTTCTTGGCTGGCTCCGCCGAAGGCTTGGCTGCGGCCTTGGGACGAAGTTGCGTCAGGCTGTACGCTCCCTGGGAAACGACCACATCGCCGGGCGCCAGGCCGCTGAGTACTTCAACTGACTGATCGTTGATCGCGCCCGGTTGAATGTCCTGCTTCCGGTAAACGTCACCATCTTTGATGTAGACAAAGACTCGCGGGCCGTCCTCCAGCACAGCCGATCGAGGCACCACGACGGCATCTTTGGTCTTTCGCAGGATCACTGCCAGCGTAACGTATGCGCCCGCGCGCAGGTAGCCGTCCGGGTTGTCCGCAATGATCTGAACGTGAGCAGTCCGCTTGTTGGGGTCGATCGTCGGGCTGATAAATCGAACTTTGCCGGCCACAACGTCACCCGGTTGCGATTCAAGGCGGATGCGAACATCAGCCTGAGGCACCTTGACAAGCCTGGGCAGCAGTGATTCGGGCACTTCGCCTTCGATCTGCATTTGCGTGTGATCGGCGACTTCAAGCAGAGTTTCGCCGGCACTGATGCCCTGACCTGGCCGTACCGTGCGAGCCACCACGAGTCCTTCAATCGGCGAGCGCAGGCGGATTAGGTTCAGTGCCGCATCGGGATTCGCTCCGGGTTTGGACGGCTCGCCCGGCAGCGCGATGTCCGCCTGCTGCGGATCGATGTTGCTCACCGCCAGTAGTGCATCACGCGACAGGCGCAGCGCGCTGGCCTGATTGCTTAGGGCTTCCGCTTCTTTGCGGGCCAGATCGACTTCAACTTTCTTGAACTTGACCAGTCCCCGCGCCTGCAGGGCCACGGATTTCTTCTCGCTCAGCAGATTCAGCGAAACCGCCTGACCGGCTGACTCCAGCCGCTTGACCTCGGCATCGGCCAGTTCCGTCGCCTGCTCGGCAATCTGCAATTCCACCGATAATTGCTCGATCTTTCCCAAGGCACGCGTCGAGTCAACAAGCAGCTTCTGGTAGTCGGCCTCGATCTTACGAGCCTCAAAAATGTTGCGCGCCTGTTCGGGCGAGTCGATCTCGACCAGCACGTCACCGGACTTCACACGGTCGCCGGCCTGGACATGCACCACAATGATGCGTCCGGCCGTACGAGGCGCGATGACGTGATGACGATCGGGAACGGCCTTGACCACACCGGTCAATTGCACCACCTCTTCGATTGGCCCAACGTTCACTTCGACGGTCTTGAGCCCAATGGTCGCAGCCGTTTCGGGAGAGACACTGCGGGGGGCATCGGGGTCGGTCGAATTGCTCTGAGCCCCTCCGTGGACATGGCCTTCATGTGCGAACACCAGGCTCGCAACGATCAGGCAAATTGTGGTGGTAAGTGCAAAGAATGCGGTCCGTGGCGACATAGGTCCACCTCGTACTTTCAAAGGGGATTGAAGGTGCGCAGCCCGACAGCGGGAAACGACTCTCGCAGTCTTTGATGCTCGAAGTCGGTCAATTCTTCCCCAGAATATTTTTCTCGCTTTCTTTGGAAGAAACGGCGGAGATGTTCATCAAAGATATAGGTGCGATCCAGCACTTGCCATCCGGCGCGAAGGCAGACCTGGTGGTGTTGCCGTCAACTTTAAGGAGTTTGTCACGATGATTCGTCCCATTATAGCTTTGATTTCCTTCGTTCCGATGTTGTTTGCCATTGGCTGCGGCAACTCGGAGTCGTCCCAGGTTAAACCCGGCGACCAGAACAATCCCAAGAGCAGTGAAGGTCATTCGCATGTCGCGCCGCACGGCGGCATCGTCAAAACCGTTGGCCAGAACCACGTCGAGCTGACCTTCGATTCCAAGAATGGCACGCTCACTTTTTATGTTCTGGGGGACAATGAGCAGGAAGCCTATCCTGTCGATGCCGCCCCGATGAAGATTCAAGTGAAGCGAACGGATCGTGAAGATTTCGACGCTTTCATAGCGGTCGTACTCGATCCCATTCCACAGGAAGGCGAACCCAAGGGCAAGACATCGCGTTTCGCAGGATCTCACGCTGACCTGATCGGTGCGATATCTTTTGAAGCAACGCTGCATCCGAAGATCGACGGCAAGGCTTATCGCACGTTGTTTCAGGTGGACGCCACCTCGTTCTCGGAAGTATTTCTCTGCCCGATGCGATGCGAGAAAAACAAGGTTTACGCCAAGGCCGGCAAGTGCCCGATCTGCAAAATGGATATGAAGCACCCGCAGAGCGCTCACGCGGACCACAGCTCCAAACACGGCGGCCTGCTCTTCATGGCTTCCAACAGTTGGCATCATCTGGAAGGCGTGTTGCCCAAGGCTGACGAGTTCCGTCTCTACCTCTACAACGATCACACCAAGCCCATCTCCGCCAAACCGTTTGTCGAGGGATCCTACATTGAAGCCAGCCGCGTCGATGCCGATCGCAAGGCTTTGGGCGAACCCGTGAAGGTGCCCTTCACTGTCGCGCCCGATGGAACTTACCTGGTTGCGGCGATTCCTCGCGATCTATCCTTGCCCATCGACATCACCGTTCGATTGAAATTTGAAGGGAAGGATCGTCCGGACCTCTACAATTTCACATTCGATCAGGTGTCACCGTTTGTGGAGTAACTGCCGCGAGGACGACGGATTCGAGCAGAACCTGTGCCTGATGTATCGCGGTAGAATGGCAATATGTCTGACGAATCGGCATGGTTGTCCGCATTGAGACGGGGAGACCGCGAGGCCCAGCGTTTGTGCTATGAACAGCATGCCGCCCGGCTGCTGGCGGTGATTCATGATGTTCTTCATCATGACCCGCATGCCGCCGCCGATGTGTTGCAGGATACGTTTCTCAAAGCATTCGCCGGCGTCGCGTCCTTTCGGGGCGAAAGCCAGTTCTCGACGTGGCTCCATAGGCTGGCGGTGAACGAAGCCTTGCAGTATCTGCGCCGACGAAAGCGAATGCCGGTGTCCCTGCCCGATGGCGTTGATGCAACGGCCCCGCTAGTGCAGGACACATTCGATGAAGTCGAATCCGTACAGGCGGCACTGGCCCAACTCTCGCCCGAACATCGCTTGATCCTGCTGCTCAAGTATCGCGACGGGCTCGACTACGCACAGATCGCTGAACAAGTGGACATTGCTCCCGGCACCGTTGCCAGCCGGTTGAACCGTGCCCGCGCTGAATTGAAGGAAATAATGCAACGAGTAATGAATGGGCGACCGCTCATGGAAGAATCACCGCAGATCAAGCATCCAAAGAAAGAACCGGACTCGCGAATCTCGTCCGTTTCTGCCGACCCTGGCATTGAAGGCTTGCCATGACCTTGCAACCACCACAACCTGACGACATCCGCCAGCGCATCGGACCCTGGCTGGACGGCGAACTGTCGCCGGACGATGCTGCCGAGGTCGAACGGGCATTGAACGCCGATCCCGCCTTGACAGCCGAGGCAGAGGAGATGCGGTCACTGACCTATCAAATCGCTCAGATTCCGCAGGTAATGGTGGCGGTCCCTCCCTGGTCGCAGTTGGAAGCGAAACTTGATCAAGCCCATCTTGATCAAGCCCATCTTGATCAAACCCATGTTGATCAAGCCCATGTTGATACAGCTGATCGTGCCCCCGCAGATGGTCGCTCCGTCATCGGCTGGATTCGTCGCCACGCCCAGTTGGTTGCTGCCGCCTGTATCGGGCTGGTGTTGATCGGCGCATTGAGTGTCGGCTATTTTCCACGAAACACCTACGCGGGTACGGTTGACTTTGGGCCGCTGCTCAGCGCACAGGATTCCACGCTCGATGCCGGTCTCGCTGACTTCCTTCAAAGCGTCAACGCTGAGCCCGTGGCTGTCCCCTCCCGTGATGAGCTGCACTTTGATCCGCTGGGTCCCATGGCACAAGGACGCGAACTCGTCAAAGCCTACCGCTTTTTCGTTGCCGGCAAACCTGCCTACTGCATGGTTTATCAGGGGGCGGGTCCCGGCGTCGTGATTATTCAATGCCCGCCCGGTATCCAGAAACTCCATGGTAAGTGGCATTGTGATCACGGCTACGATCTCGGTACGCACCGTGAGCACATGGTCGAGATGGGCACCTGGCGACTCGCCCATTTGGAACGCCCGGGGTTCTGCGTGTGCGTGTTCTCCACGTTGCAGCCCAAGTCTGAGTTGCCCGTATTGGTGGCGGCTCTCGACATCCGATAGCGATAAGCAGTAGCCCTCACTTGATCTGTCCAGACCATCGCCAAGCTGTTCTACTTCCCAGCCTCAGCGGTTGCACTGATGCGCACTTCGTTCGCTTATCCGGAGGCTCGCTGCGGCGGCTTGTCAATTAGTTTTTCACGCTCGTAGAACCGGAGAGTTTCGACATTGACGTGAGCCCGGCGAGCCACGATGCCTAGGGTGATGGGTTTCATTGACCTGTTTCCTTGACGATCTACCTGCATGGTAGACGCCGTACTACGGTACGCAGTCAAGGCACGAGCCAGAAAAAGTCATTCAAGCATGAAGGTCAGGCACCGAAGCCTGCGTTCTTGACGCGGCCAGGGAAACGAGTGGAATGACAATCATCTGCATTCGCCAGCATGTCACCACACAGGGAGCGACGGCTCCGAGAATTTGAAGTGTCGCCGTGCGATGGTTACATGAATCATGCGAGCTGTTTTGCAGGGGAGTTGTCGAACACCTGGATGGTTTTCATGGTCTTCACTCCTGTTGATTGATTGAGAAGAAAAATGCGGTTCAGTTCTTACCCGGATGAAAGAGCTTGTACGTCTTGTACCCACCGCCGATATTTGAAGCCTTAAAGCCGGACTGAACCAGAATTCGAGTCGCCAAGTAGCCGCGCTGCCCCACCTGGCAATAGGCGGCGATCTCTCGATCACGAGGGAGTTCCTCCAGTCGATCGCGCAGATCGTCGACCGGGATGTTCACGGCTCCGGGGATGCTTCCCTTCGAGAATTCCTGAGCCGTGCGAACATCCAACAAGAAGGGTCGTTGATCGGTGGGAGCAGCCAAGACCGTTTCCACATCGACTTGAGGGTGATCCTCTCGGAGCAGGCCGCTGGCGACGAACCCTGCCATGTTGACCGGGTCTTTGGCTGAGCCGTACTGCGGTGCGTAGGCCAGTTCCATCTCTTCCAAGTCAAAGACTGTCATGCCCGCCTGGATGGCCACTGCAAGCACATCGATCCGTTTGTCGACACCTGCTCCGCCCACTACTTGAGCACCAAGAATGCGTCCCGACTCAGGGGCGAACAACAGTTTCAGCGACATTGCCTCCGCACCGGGGTAGTAACCGGCGTGATGCGTCGGATGGATGTAGATTTTTCGAAAAGGGAGTTGGCATCGTTTCAGAGTTTTCTCCGATAGCCCGGTCGTCGCCGCCGTGCGGTCGAAGAAGCCGATAATCGCAGTCCCCTGCGTTCCTCGATACTTCGTGGCACGGCCCAAGACATTGTCCGCCGCGATCCGACCTTGGCGATTGGCAGGTCCGGCCAGCGGCACCTGAGTTGGGCCACTCGAAACAAAATCGTTGACCTCGATGGCATCACCGACGGCGTAGATATCGGGATCACTGGTTCGCAGGTATTCGTTGACTTGGATGCCGCCTCGCGGGCCAACGTCCAGCCCAGCATCGACCGCGAGTTTGTTTTCCGGGCGAACTCCCACACCGACCACAACAAGCTGAGCAGGCAAACGCTGGCCGGAATTCAAGCAGACGACCAACCCGTCGGGAGTTTGCTCAAAGGCTTCGGCCGTCTGACCGAGCAGCAAGGAGACACCCTTGGTCACGAGATGTTCGACAATAGGAGTCGTCATCTCTCGGTCGAACGGTGTAAGGATCTGGTCGATCCTTTCCACGATGGTCGTCTCAATTCCACGGCGCACGAGGTTCTCGGCCAGTTCGAGGCTAATGAATCCGCCCCCCAAGAGGACTGCCTGTTTCACTCCCTGATCCACCCTCTCCTTGATATGGTCGACGTCTTGCAGATTTCGCAACGTGAAGATTCCCGGCAAGTCGATGCCCGCAAGAGGCGGACGAAACGGAGCAGCACCTGGCGCGAGGATCAGCTTGTCGTAGGTTTCGCTGTACTCCCGCCCTGACGCGAGATCACAAATGCGAAGTTGCTTCGCCGAGCGGTCGATGGCTTCCACCGATGTTCGAGTCCGCACATCGAGATTGAATCGGGCGAGCAATTGCTCCGGCGTCGTGACAAGCAGCTTGTCCCGTTCAGCAATCTCATTACCGACGTAGTACGGCAGGCCGCAGTTGGCGAATGACACGTCGGGGCCACGCTCAAAAACAACGATCTCAGCATCCTCCGACAAACGGCGAGCACGAGCGGCAGCAGAAGCTCCGCCCGCCACGCCACCAACAATCAGCAGTTTCATGATCGAGACTCCAATAGGACTCGGTTGCAATCATCAACGGGTGCGGCACGAGTTCGTGGTTTCTTCGCATCGGTTCCACGGCATTCGCGCCAGAATCATCCCCATCCCACAGCTGTCGGTGATTCCAGCGAAGAGCAACCCGGCACCAATAAACGCGGATAGCCAAACGAAAGCTGGATTCACAAACGCACCGAGCAATGCCCCCAACAAGACGAGCAATCCCGCGGCGATACGAACCTGTCGCTCCAGCGAGATGGCCTTCTTGCCACGCACGACCGGCAGACCGGCTTCGATGCACGCCATCGTTCCTCCCTCAATGTTGACCACATTCGAGAAGCCCGCTTTGATGAACTTCTCGCACGCCTGCTGGCCTCGGCTTCCCGATCGACAGATGACATACAGCGGATCGTTGGCCGAACCATCGTGAGCCTGCATCAGCCCCGCAGGATCGAGTTGATCCAACGGAACATTGCGAGCGATCTCGACGTGAACCTCCCGGAACTCAACGGGCGTGCGCACGTCGATGAGGTCGATCTTCTTCCCATCCCGACAAGAGTCCGCAAGTTTCTGCGGTGTGATGATTGCGATACTCATGACATTTTCCGTTTCATTTTTTGAGTAGTGATCGTCCGTTAACCATCTCCAATTGCGAATCTCCGGCATGTCCTAGCCGAGCTTGTTGGTGTAGTGCATGTTCTCGATGTGATCATCGTGGTCTTCAGGACATTGGGCCGCTTACCAATTGAATGGCAGGAGTTGCCGCCCCCGAAGCCAGGACAACGCATCCTCATATGCGAATTCCGAAAAACGCTTGACCTCTATGTTCTTCGCCGCAGTGGGCGCGATGCCGGTGTCGCTCTCGACGGTCATTGTCGCGATCAATGCTCGATTGCTGCGTCTGCCGGGAAGATGAATCGCTTAGGGCAACGATTCATCTTCCCCCATAAACATACCGCACTGCGACCAGAGTGTCTCAAGTTGAAGCTGCGACGTTGGCACATCGAACATCATTCCGCGGCACGGCAGTTGGCTGAACATGGCGGAGATCGAGTTGAGTATTGCGCAGCCCCCGTGTCTGCATCGGTGCATCGGCGAGATCGCGTTGCTGCGAGACGAACTGGCCGCGTAGGACGATCAGCGAAACAAGGAAGCATGTACGATCAAGTGGCGCATGACAACGCTGGAAGCGCGAACGATCCTGCACCGGCTCTGCCACAGTTTTAGAATGGGTGGTCTATTACCTTGAGCACGGATCCTTCCTGCTCATGGCGGAGTTCGGCAAGGGCGGCGTTTCTGATGACGATTGATGTGCGTGTCCAGCGGTCGCCCGTCCGACTGTTTGCGGAAGGATCATCCAGCAATGGAGTTCTGACGCAGTGCCGAGAGTAACGCATGTTGAACTATATCCAACGAGTGCTCACGACCATCGCCGTCGCCCTGTGGTTTGGGGGATTCACCATCTACACCGCGTTCGTGGTGAAGGTGGGCAGCCGAGTTGTGGGCGGGCTTGAGCAGGGTTACATCACGCAGCAAGTCACGGATACGCTTCAAGTGTTCGCCGCCATCATGATCGTGGCGGTGGCGCTTGATATCGCCGTGCATTGGCGGCGCACAAACCGGCTGATGCGCACGCTGCAAAGTGTCGCTTGGATGTTCATGCTTGGCTCTCTTGTCGGCCTTGTCATCGTCCATAGTCAAATGGATGAACTGCTGGACCTAGCCACCTTCGCGAGGCCTGATCACGGACCCTTCAGGCCGCTGCATCAGCGATACCAATTGATCAGCACGATTCTCTGGTTTGCGACCCTGGCGTACATCGCGCTCATGGTGCGCCTCAACGCTTGCGGGGTCCAATGCGAGGGGTCTCAAGCAAGCATTCACTGAGTCACGCAATCGAATACCAATGGATGATCACTTCTTAAACAGAATCACGACAAGGTGCGTGCCCGGGTGATTGGATAGTGAAAATGGCCCCTATCCTTGCGATCAGCCCTCGCTTCGATCAATGGGGCGAACATTGGCTGTTGAGTCGCGATCATTGGATGCAGGTGACAAATGCAAGCGCGAAGCCCCTAGACTGGCAATGAGTGACGTGCGCTTCGTTTGCTTCGTTCGCTTCGTTTCCTTTTGAATATCAGGGTGACTCATGAGATGGAACAACCGCAGAAGCAGTGGCAACGTGGAAGACCGCCGTGGTATCGCCGGCAAGACGGTGATGGGCGGCGGCATCATGGGCATCGTCGGCCTGGTCATCATGCTTTTAATGGGCGGCGACCCGGGCACCGTCATTGAGCAGGGCCTCAATCAGCTCAAGCCCGGATCCAACCGGCCACCCACCGCTGAACAAGAGCAGATGGCCAAGTTCGTGGGCGTCGTGCTGGCGGATACCGAGGATGTCTGGCACGCACTCTTCCGCGAGGCCGGCCAGAACTACCGTGAACCGAAACTGGTGCTGTTCACCGACAGCGTCGATTCCGCCTGCGGCCAGGCATCGGCTGCCATCGGCCCCTTCTACTGCCCCGGCGATCAGAAGGTTTACATCGATCTCACTTTCTTCCAACTGCTGTCCACTCGCTTAGGTGCCAAGGGCGATTTCGCAGTCGCTTATGTCATCGCCCACGAGGTAGGCCATCACGTGCAACATCTCGCCGGCTATTCCCAGAAGGTCAATGACCAGCGCGGCCGAATCAGTGAAGCCGAAGGAAACCGGCTGTCGGTGCGCTTGGAATTACAAGCCGACTATCTCGCCGGGGTATGGGCCCATCACGCCCAGAAGATGAAGAACATCCTCGAAACCGGCGACATCGAGGAAGCCATGAACGCAGCCCAGGCGGTGGGCGATGACCGCTTGCAAAAGCAATCCGGCGGCCAGGTGATGCCCGATTCGTTCACCCATGGCACAAGCGCCCAACGTGCCCGCTGGTTCAAACTCGGCCTGCAAACGGGTGACTTCAAGCGGGCTGGCGAGCTGTTCACGCTCCCGTATGAACGGCTTTGACGGGTGCCTTGAACTCCCGACCTGTCGCCCTCAGGCGACCGCGCTAACCAAGCTGCTCATCGAGCCAGCGACGGCCGGCACCAGTTTTGAGAAAACGCTCGCGATTCATCGCTTCGCTAAGGATTTTCTAAAAAAAGCCGCCTCGCGTTAACGAGACGGCTTATATCGGGGTGGGGAGATTTGAACTCCCGACCTGTCGCCCTCAGGCGACCGCGCTAACCAAGCTGCTCATCGAGCCAGCGACGGCCGGCACCAGT
>ENA-ORBV01005581-ORBV01005581.1-microbial-mat-metagenome-genome-assembly--contig:-NODE-5581-length-23012-cov-5.009723_pt1 | contig 23012 bp, 20 predicted proteins | sample MGYA00237777_ERZ505514 | MGnify/ENA primary metagenome ERZ505514 (study PRJEB26160, sample SAMN06269048) | microbial mat metagenome | isolation source: Oligotrophic lake microbial mat | place... | reverse complement strand
GAATGGTGACCGTCGCGGTGACGCGGCCGTCCTTCCTGAAGCCCATCTTGACCCAGCCCTGATAGCCAGGACGGACGCGGCCGATGTAGGTCTCTTCCGCGCGCGAAATGCGCATCATCACCGGACGGCCATTCAGCTTCTTCGACATCAAGGCCGGAATCGCCATCGACTGTGCGCCCGGAATCTTGCTGCCGAAACCGCCACCGGTGTACTCGCTGATGAGCACGATCTCGTCTGGCTTGATGCCGATCCAGCCGGCCACCGACGCGACCGTGCGCGCCAGGCTCTGTGTCGACACATGCACATGGCACTTGCCGTTCTGCCAGTACGACATCGCCGACCGCGATTCCAGCGGCTGGTGCGACGTCGTCTGCTGATACATGTCGCGCTCGACGATGAGATCCGCTTCCGCGAAGCCTTTCTCGATGTCGCCGAACGTCAGCGTTTCAGTCGCTTCGGCATCAACCGGGAACTTGCCGGCGTCGACCGTCGCCATCTGAGCCGCGGTCCACTTCACTGTCTTCATGCTCGGGCCAACAAAGACGTTGCCCTGCGTGCGGCCATTCGGCGACCCGGGGCGCATGCCCTCAAGCGGATCGATCACGAACGGCAGCGCTTCGAATTCGACGATGATGCGGTCGATGGCTTCGGCGGCGAGCTCTTCGCTGTCGGCGGCGATGGCGAGAATCGGTTCGCCTTCGTACACCGGCTCGTCGGTCAGCGCATATTCGGCCGGCATGGGTGGCGGAGCAGGTGCGGCAGCAGGTGCGGCAGCGCCGGCAGCGGGCGCCGCCACAGGAGGCGCAGCGCCACTCGCCGGGGCCGGGGCCGCAGGTGCGCCACCACCGCCAGGCGCAGCAGCCTGCGGCGGCGTGGAGCCAGCGGGCTGACCAGGCGGCGTGCCGGCCGGACGTGCGGCAGCGGCAGCGGCCGGAGGTGGTCCCGGAGGCGGCGGAGGCGCCGGCAGATCCTTGGCCGTCAGAATGCCGTGAACGCCAGGCATGGCGAGCGCGGCCGAGGCATCAATGCTGATCACGCGCGCGTGAGGACGCGGACTGGGCATCAGCTTGATGAAAACCATGCCGTCGGCACGGAAATCTTCCGCGTACTTCGCCCTGCCGGTCACCTTGGCCACCAGGTCGGGCGTGATGTAATTGTGACCAAGCAGCCGGAACTCAAGCTTCTTGGGTGGTTCGACGGGTGCAGCCGGCGCGACCGGCTTCTGCTGTTCAGCCATGATTACGCCCCCCTCGACTTGTCGGCCGCGACCATCAGCACGTCGAGAATCTTGTTGTAGTCAGCGCAGCGGCACAGGTTGCCGGAAATGCCATGCGCGAGCTGCTCGCGCGTCGGTGTCGGATTGGTTTTCAGGAAGCCCACCGTAGCCATGACAAAGCCCGGCATGCAGAAGGCGCACTGGAAGCCCTGGCCGTCGACCACGGCCTGCTGCACCGGGTGCAACGTGCCGTCGGGCGAGGCGAGACCTTCGATGCTGACGACCTTCTTGCCCCGCACGCTATGCGTCAACACCGAACATGCGTAGCGCGGCACGTCGTCGACCGTCACGGTGCAGGCGCCACACTCGGCGCGGTCGCACCCGAGCTTGGTGCCCGTGAGACCGAGCTTGTAGCGCAGCGTCATAGCCAGCGTCTCGTTCTTCAGCACATCGACGCGGCGCTGTTGGCCGTTGACGTCGAGGGTGATGAGACGTTCGACCGCACCGGCCATGCCATCGTTCTGGCCCATGATCGTGGTGCGGAACAGGTAAGCCGACGCAGACACGGTTGCGCCTGCGGCGATTACGCCCTTGATGAAATTACGTCGCGAGTGGCCGGGTTGAAGACCCGGTGCGTCTGCCATGCCGTCTTGACTCATTGAGCCCATCCCCCCGAATAGTTGCGCATGATAACACCAACTGTCGCGCTGTAATACGGTGTCCCTGGTCGGAGATTAGGCCTGAACAACCGTTCAACGATCTCACACCCGCCGGACCCGGCCCTCGGCCGCTCGCGTCAATCGATCTAAGACGGCGATTCCGAGTCCTTCGGTCCCAATCGACGTGGCCAGAATGTGCGAGACCCCAGTGGCATCCAGTTCCCGCAAGGCCGCGAACAACTCCCTGGCGGCGCGCGCCAAATCGAGCCGCGACCCGTAGGGTCTCACGGCCACGCGTCCGGCCGCCGCCAGCGGCGCCAACTCCGGCGCCAGCGCCAGTAGATCCTCCTCAGGCGCCAGAATCCCGACCCGCTCCCCTTTCGCGGTCAGCGTTCGCACATCGGCAGCGACCCGTTGCACCACCCGCGCGGTCTCGCCCTCATATAGCGTCAACTCGGCTCGCGGCGCGTAGTGGCGCGTGAGCTGACCGGGCGCGGCCTGGGCCACTGCGGCACTTCCCTGCTGCGTCGTGGCCACGACTTCAGGCACCACGGTGTGGATCTGGTCGAGCGTCAGACCGCCCGGGCGGCGCATCACCGGCGGCTCCACGGTGAAGTCGACGATGGTCGATTCGAGGCCGATGTCGGTGGCGCCGCCATCGAGCACGACATCGATACGGCCATCGAGATCGGCGAGCACGTGCGCGGCGGTGGTGGGACTGGGCCGCGAGAATTGATTGGCGCTGGGCGCGGCCACCGGCACACCAGCCATTTCCATCAGCGCGCGCGCCACCCGATGCGACGGCACCCGCACGGCGACGCTGGGCAGGCCGGCCGTGACGCTGTCGGGGATCTGCGGCTTCTTCGGCAGAATGATGGTGAGCGGACCTGCCCAGAACGCCAGCCCCAGCCGGCGCGCGGCCGGCGGCACGTGCGAGGCACACATCGACAGCTGGCCGATGTGCGCGATGTGGACGATGAGCGGATCGGTGGCCGGCCGGCCCTTGGCCTCGAAGATGCGCGCCACCGCGGCGGGGTCCAGTGCATTGGCGCCGAGGCCGTAGACCGTTTCAGTGGGAAACGCCACCAGTCTGCCTGAGCGCAGCGCGGCGGCTGCCTCTTCGATGAGGGCCGGGTCGGGTTGCGCCGGGTCGACACTCAAGACGCGCGTAATCATTGGCTTGGGGCTTGGGGCTTGGGGCTTGGGACCTTCAAGACGTCAGTCCCAATCAACAACTGAATCACGCGACTGTAGCTTCGCACACCTTCTTCGACGCCCTGCGATTTCAACATCTGATCATATGCCGACCACGCGACCCGTTCGACCGGCTGCACCAACGCTTTAAGACGCTCGCGGATGGCTTGCTGGTCCCGGCGAGGGCCTTCTTCCAGTTTCTGCAGCACCAGTCGCTGCGTGACCGGCTGCAACTGGTTCGCTGACTCAGAGACCAGTTCGAGCCAGGCACTGTATTCTGCGGCGGGTCCGGCGCGTAGCGCGGCGAGATAGCCGACGTAGCTGGCATCGGACTCCGGGGCGTAGCCGGACAGATGCGCCCACTCGTGAGCGAGGACGCTGGGACGCTCGGGCCCGGTCAGGTCGGGATTGAGCAGCGTCTCCAGATAGAAGGGCGCCAACATCCCGCTGACTCCGGACGCGCGGAAGAACGGTGACAGCCACGACGTCTTCGGCTGTGCGACGACCGTCGGCCGCGGCCGGCCGAGTTCACGCTCGACGTGATGCAAGGCCTCAATCAGTGCGGGCGGCGAATCGTGAATGCCGGGAAACCCCGCCGCGTGCCCGGCGGCGTGTGTGCGGTTGGCTTCGCGCACGGCGTGTTCGGCCAACGCGCGCACGGCGAGCGGCGTGATGCGCGACGCGTCGTATGGCAACTGCGCCTCGAGCGGCGGGCGCGCGTAGTTGAATCCCCAGGCGGCAAGGAACCACAAGTACAACACCGATGCACCAATCAGTGTTGCCAGCAATCCCCGGCCAAGCGGCTTGAACCATCGCTCGCGGCGCAGGCAACGCAGCCAATGCACCCAGCCGCCGAGCAGCAGCGCCACGGAGGCGATGATCGTGAGATCGAACAGCGACCAGCCGGCGCGGTTCGACAGCGCGGTGAGGTTGGCCTGGATGACGGGATACAGCCCGCGCGCGTAATAGCGCTCGATGGTCGCCGGCGACGGCGGAAAGATCGCAACGACCGCCGCAATGGCGATCGGCGTGAGTCGAACTAAGGCCTTCGCCCGACGCGGCACGTTCCTATTATCGGTCAGCCACTCTCCCGCCGTGCGATGTGCGTGGTTGAGCGGTATCCTAGCCGCATGTTCGAGTTTGCCGACGTCCTCCGGCTGCTCAATCGGCTCAAGGCCGAAGGGGTAATCGCCGACTACGCGATTGCCGGAGCGATGGCGGCAGCATTCTGGGATGAAGCCACTGCGACCCAAGACCTTGATGTCGCGGTGACGTTCCCGACTGAACCGAGTGAGCTGGATCCCCTGAGAGCGATCTTCGACCGCCTGCCGGAATCTCAGTATCCGCGAAGCGGTGAGCACATCGTTATTGCAGGGGTCCCCGTTCAGTTCATGCCGGCATGGAGTTCTCTGGTCAGCGAAGCCGTCACCCAGGCCGTCGAAATGCCCTACGACACCGTTCAGAGCCCCGGGGTGACGCTGCGAGTGCTGACGCCCACCCATCTCACGGCGATCTGGCAAACCGACACCGGCGCGGCCACTCCTCGGCGCAAGGAACGAATGGCGCGGTTTCGTGAAGCCGGGCTCATAGACGAAGAGCTGCTGAACCAGTTACTCTCAAGGCACCGGCCATGAGCAACCCCGACCAGACGTTCGCAGCCAAGACGGCGTGGCACAACGCTCAGCGGCGTTTGTCCCCGAGAGAGAAAGTCGCCCAGGTCATCGCGCTTCAGCGGCGCGAACTTGAGTTGAACGCCGCACGCAGCGCGGCCGGTCGACCGGCCAGGCAGATGGTGGTCTGGAACACCAAGCCCTAGTCTTCCACCGACGTGACTGCGTCACTTCGGTGAACAGGAACGTCGATGCTTGCGCCGCTTGGCTGAACATCCCTGGAAAAAGGGGTGGCGAAGGTTGGTCGGGATGCCGAGATTCGAACTCGGGACCTCCTGCACCCCAAGCAGGCGCGCTACCAGGCTACGCTACATCCCGTCCAGACTTGCGGCTGACGGACTTCAGGGGTATTTCCGACAAACCTAAAGGTTTGTCGCCACGAACGATCGGTTACGACGATTCTATTTTCTCTTCGCGGCTTTCGCTACTGTCTTCTTCGTCGCCTCGGGCGCGACCAATTGCAGCTCCGCCGCCCAGACGCCGTCTTTCGCGAGGATCTGCAGAATCGATTGCAGTCCGGTCTTCACGTGTCGCAGCTGGTCGCGCAGTGGGTCGCCGACGACTTCTTCTGCCAGCATCGCCGCCACGTGGCCGCGCGGCTCGACTTCGCCGTCTTCGTCGAGACGCCGGCGCGCGCCCGACAGCGTCAGGCCTTCGTCGAACACGAGCTGCTTGATCCGCATGACCAGCTCGACGTCCGATCGACGATACAGGCGCGGGCCGCCGCCGGCAGGCACCTGGCCGATTTGCGGGAACTCGGCTTCCCAGGACCGCAAAACGTAAGGTTGAACCTGCACCACTTCGCAGACGTCCGCAGCCTTGAATAGCTCGCGCTTGGGTGCAGCCATCGAGGCAGTGTCCAGCGGGGAGTATAGCATGCGGTCGCTAGCGGCCCGACCGCTTGGGACCACCCTTGGCGCGTGCCTTCTTCGACAACTTTGGCTGCGCCGCGCGCGACTTCTGCTTCGCGGACACGGGCTTCCCCTTTGCCTTGCCTCGACCGCCATGGGCCTTGTCTGGCCCAGCCTTCTTGAAGGTCGAGGGCTTGTCCCAGGCGCTGTTGTTCTCCGCGCGCTTCTTCGCCCGGCTCGCCTCCTTCTGGCGATCGTGGGTCGTGCGCGCCGACCCCGGACCCTTGCGGACAGGGCTGCGGCGTTCGGGGGCGCGCTCGCGGGCCGTCTTGCGGACATCATCGCCACGCTGTTCCGCCCGACCGCGGATCTGGATGCGAATCGGCGCGCCGAGGAACTCGTACTCCTCGCGCAGCCGGTTCTCAAGAAACCGCTCGTACGAGAAGTGCAGCTTCGTCAGGGCGTTGGTGAACAGGATGAACGTGGGCGGCGCCACCGCGGCCTGCGCCGCATACATCACGCGCATGTTACGGCGGCTGGCCGTCACCGGCGGAGCGGAGGTCGTGATCTTCTCGATGAAGCGATTCAGCTCGCCCGTGGGCACCCGCTTGCGGGTCGCCGCGTAGACCTTGTCGACCACCTCAAGCAGTTTCGGCGTCCGCTCGCCGGTGGCTGCCGAGATGTGCAGGATGGGCGCGAAGTCGAGGAACTTCAGTTGATAGCGCAGGTTCGCGTCGAACACTTTCGCGCCTTCGGACCCCTGATCTTTCATCAGGTCCCACTTGTTGGCGGCCACAATCACGCCGCGCCCGGCATCTTTCGCCGCGCCGGCAATCGCGCCATCCTGATCGGTCGGCCCCACCGTGGCATCAATCACGAGCACGACCACATCGGCGCGCTCAATGGCGCGCTTCGCCAGCATCACGCTGAGCGTCTCGACCTGCCCCGACTTCGACACCTTGCCCGGCTTGCGAATGCCGGCCGTATCCACGATGCGGAACTGCCGGCGATGCCACATCAGCACCGAGTCCACCGAATCGCGCGTGGTGCCCGGCATCTCAGACACAATCATGCGTTCTTCACGCAACAGTCGATTAACGAGCGACGACTTGCCGGCGTTGGGCCGCCCAACAATCGCGATGGCGGTCTCGCTCTCGGTCTCGTCGGCGTGTTGCTGGTCGCTCTCTTCCCCGGGTTCAATGTCGAGGGGATCCACCGCCCGCGATCGGGTCTGCGGCAGAATCTTGACGATCACCTCGAGCAGGTCGCCGACCGCCTGACCGTGCTCGGCGCTAATCTCGACGACCGAGTCGAAGCCCATCTGGTAGAGCTCAAGCGCGCCGTCACGGCCACGACGGTCGTCCATCTTGTTGATCGCCAAAATGACCGGCACGCCGGTCTCACGAGCGGCGGCGGCAATCTCCTGGTCGCCAGGGATCAAACCCTCGCGGCCATCGACCACAAAAATGATGAGTTCGGCCGACTTGAGCGCACGCTGGCCGCGTTCGACCACCAACTCGTGCAGGGGGTCTTCACTGGCTCCAAACAGGCCGCCGGTGTCGGTCAGGTCGAAGCGTGCGTCGCCCCACGTCACCGGATGCGTGATGACATCACGGGTCGTCCCGGCAATCGCCGTGACGATCGAACGGCGCGCACCACTCAACCGATTGAATAAGGTCGACTTACCGACGTTGGGTCGGCCGACCAGCACGACCCGGGGCAAAGGCTTCTGCGACACGATTCCCCCTATCTTACAGGTTTAAAAGGGCTTGCGCCGCACACTCCCCTACAGCGCTGCACTCGATTGCCGATAAATACAGCCAGACAAAGCACTTATCCGTTTGACAGCGTAAGTGCCCTGATTTAAGCTAGTTACACTGATCGAGGAGCGACCAGTCCGCATGATCAAGGTCGACATCGTGAACGAGGTCTCTCGGGTGGCAGACGTCACCAAGGTGAAGGCCGAGCTGGCAGTCGATGCCGTCTTCGAAGCGATGCGTCACTCGATGCAGCGCGGGGAACGCATTGAGCTGCGGGGGTTTGGCGTGTTTCAGGTCAAGCCCCGAAAGCGTGGGATTGGCCGCAATCCCAGGACCGGCAAGGAAGTGCGCATCCCGCCGGGCCGGACCATCCGCTTCAAGCCGGGCAAGGAACTGCAGAACATCGGTTAAGACCCCGTGTACCCGCCCTCGGGACCGGAAGGTCCCTCGTCTTTGCCCATGCCAGATCCGGTCGACCGGTACGACGATTTCGTGCCGGTGTGGGTGCCTGCGGCCCTGCCGCCGCCGGATCATGGCCGGCTCTGGGTCCAACTGCTCCTCCTCGCCGCCACCGTCGTCACGACGACGATGGTGGGCGGCTGCCATTACTACAGCTTCGCCATTGACCTGGCGACGATCAACGACCTGGCGCCAGAACCCTCGTCTTCCGCCCTCTTCCTGAACCCGCTGTTCTGGATACGCGGGCTGTGGTACAGCCTGACGATTCTGGCCATTCTGGGTTGCCACGAGATGGGGCACTACGTGGCCTGCCTGCACTACGGGGTCGACGTCACGCGCCCGTATTTCCTGCCCGCGCCGTTGCCGCTCACCGGAACTCTTGGGGCGTTCATCCGCATCCGCTCGCGCATTCCCAACAAGATCGCGCTCTTCGATATCGGCATCGCCGGACCGCTCGCGGGCTTCGTCGTGGCGGTGCCGGCGTTGTTCATCGGGCTGTGGTTGTCGCGCATCGATCGACTACCGGAGGATGCGTCGAATCTGATGGAACTTGGCGAGCCGCTCTTCTTCCGGTTCGCGGCGTGGCTGGTCTGGGGCGAGGTGGCCGAGGGCTCCACCATCAACATGCATCCCATGGCGTTCGCGGCGTGGTTTGGTCTGCTCGCGACCGCGCTGAACCTGTTTCCGATCGCGCAACTCGACGGCGGACACATCGCCTACGCGGTGTTCGGCCGCCGCTCCACCGCCATCACCATCATCATGGTCGGCGTGGCCATCGGCCTGACCTTCGTCTCGTCCAGCTTGATTGCCTGGACGGTGCTGCTGGTGATCATGATCGTGATGATGGGGCCGCGACATCCGCCCACGCTGAACGAGGACGAGCCACTCGACACGGGCCGGCTGGTACTGGCCGCCGTGGCGCTGGTCATCCTGATCGTGTGCTTCACGCCGGCGCCGATCGGCCCGTTCCTCGGCGCGCAGTAACTACAGCATCGACAGCGGATCGACGTCGACCGCGAGTCGCTTCGCGAGTTCCGGCCGCCGCGACAGCGCCAGTTGCAGCGCCTCGCGCATGGCCTTGCGGCTGGTGCCCTTCAGGAAGAATTGCGCGCGGTGCTCGCCGCGCAGCCTGGTGAGCGGCGCCGGCGCCGGACCCAACACCGCGAAGCCGCGCCCGCCTCTGGCATCCGACGCCAGTTCTTGCGCGCCGTCGATGGCCTCGTTGAACGTTCGGCCGCGCACCACCACGTTCACCATCGAGACCTGCGGTGGATACAGCATGGCGCGGCGGAACTCGATCTCCTTGTCGTAGAACGCGCGGTAGTCCTGATCGCAGGCCAGGCGCACGCTGTAGTGCTCGGGCACCAGGGACTGAATGATTGCCTGTCCAGGCCGCTCGCCGCGTCCGGCGCGACCGGCGACCTGCGTCAGCAGTTGAAACGTCCGCTCGGCCGCGCGGAAATCCGCGAGCCCAAGTCCGACATCGGCCGAGATCACCCCAACCAGCGTGCACTCGGGAAAGTCATGGCCCTTGGCAATCATCTGCGTGCCGATCAGCACGTCGACTTCCCGCCTCGCCACTCTCTCCAGCACTGCGACGAGACTGCCCTTTCGCCGCACAGTATCGCGATCGACGCGGGCGACGCGCGCGGTGGGAAAGGCCTCGCGCACTTCCGCTTCGACGCGCTCGGTGCCAAAGCCAATACGCTCCATGTAGGGCGCCGCGCATTGCTCGCAGGTCTTCGGGACGAGCTTGGTAAAGTTGCAATAGTGACAGCGCGCCCGCCAGCCGTCGCGCGCCGCGCTGCCACCTTCGCCGAGGCTTCGGTGGACAGGCCGGCTAGGCAGGCCCTGATTCTTGTGCACGGTTAGCGTGACGCTGCAGTTCGGGCACTCCAGGCTGGCGCCACACTGACGACAGAGCACCGAAGTGGCGAAGCCGCGCCGGTTGAGCAGAATCAGCGACTGCTGCCCTTCCTCCAGGCGCGTCTTGATCGCCTCGCGCAGCGCCCGGCTGAGCACCACTTCGCCACCGGCGGCGGCAATCTCTTCGCGCATGTTCACGACCTGGACTTGTGCCATGGGCCGATCGAGCACGCGGCGTCTGAGCGTCACCAGCGTGTAGCGGCCGGCCAAGGCGTTGGCGTACGACTCCAGGGTCGGCGTCGCCGAGCCAATCACCACCAGCGCGCCGGCGAACTTCCCGCGCATGATCGCGACGTCGCGGCCGTGATAACGCGGCATCTCATCCTGCTTGTACGAGGTGTCGTGTTCCTCGTCGACGATGATCAGTCCGGGGTTGGCCAGGGGGGCAAACACCGCAGAGCGGGTACCGATCACGACATCGACGTCCCCGCGGCGGATGCGGTGCCACTGGTCGTGGCGCTCGCCGTCCGACAAGCCGCTGTGTTGAATGGCCACCGCCGTGCCAAAGCGCGCGCGAAACAGCGCGGCCACTTGGGGCGTGAGCGCGATCTCCGGCACCAGCATCAGCACGCCACGACCACTTTGGCGCACGGCGTCGGCGAGCCGCAAATAGACCTCGGTCTTGCCGCTACCCGTCACGCCGTGCACCAGCGCCACATGGAACGCCTGACCGGCGGCCAGCGGCGACAGTTGGGCCATGGCCGTCGTCTGTTCATCGGTCAGCGCACGCGCTGCGGCCCCGGCCGTCGGCGTGTAGGCGGTGACGGCGTGCTCGAACGGATCGCGCTCAACGCGATCGTTGCGGATCGCGACGTAGCCCAGTCCCTTCAGTCGCGTGATCGTCGAGGCGGCAATGCCCCGCTCGGCGAGCGCCGGCGCTGACAGGCCATCGGGCACGCTCTTCAACAGCTGCACGGCCTGCTTCTGCCTGGTCCCCAACGTCGGACCATCTGGGCCCGCCTCGTCACCAGCGCACCGCGGATGGGCGGCCAGTCGATCGGCGACATCAAGACCGGCCGCCGTCAGGGCGACGACGCGAACCGTCTTGAAGCGATCGACCTTGTTGGCGAGGCCGTGGGGCGGCAACGCCGCGGCGAGCGTGGCACCGGGACCGGCGAGGTAGTACTCCGACACCCACTGCGTCAACCGGACGACGTCTGGCGGCACGAACGCGCCGTCATCCAGAATCCCGAGGATGTCCTTCAGCTTGAATGACGCGTCGGCGGCACTGACCTGGCCGACCACGACGCCGGTCAGCTGGCGGGGGCCCAATGGCACCAACACGCGCGCACCGGGCGCCGGCATGGCCAGCGTGAGCGGGATCCGATAGGTCAGCAGGCCCAGCGCGGGAATCGGCACCGCGACGGACACGAGGCGATCGATCAACAGTGGCCTACGCGTCGCCCTGGAGGATGGCGCGCACCAGCTTCATGTCTTCCCACACCTCGCGCTTCGCCGACGGATTGCGCAACAAGTAGGCGGGATGAAACGTGGGGATCAGCGTGGTGCCGCGGTAGTCGAATCGCCGTCCGCGGAGCTTGGTGATGGGGTCGGTGGTCTTCAGCAGGCACTGCGCCGCGAACTTGCCGAGCGGCACAATCACCGCCGGCTGAATGACATCGATCTGGCGGAACAGAAATGGCTCGCAGGTTGCCACTTCATCCGGCTCTGGGTTGCGGTTGTTCGGCGGCCGGCACTTGATGACGTTGGCAATATAGACCTGCTCGCGCGACAGGCCGATCGCCTCGATGATCTTGGTCAACAGCTGACCGGCGCGGCCGACGAACGGCTCACCCCGCTTGTCTTCTTCCTCACCGGGCGCCTCGCCCACGAACATCAGACGGGATTTCGGATTGCCGACGCCGAACACCGTCTGGGTGCGGCCCTGGGTGCACAGCTTGCACCGTGTGCACAACGGGCCGATGTCGAGTTTGATGTCCTCAAGCGATTCCCGGTTGGCCGGGGGGCCCACGGTCGCGGTGACACTGGCCGGGTTCTCGGGTTCGGCGACGGGCGCCGCCGCCCGCGCCCGCCAATTCGGGTCGCGGCTCAATCCCGTCACGCCCATCTCGGCGTAGTAGCGCAGGTGATCGGCAATCTCGCGTGACATTGGCTAGGTTCTGACGCTGGCGTTGCGGGCTGGCACGGCGGCCAACAATTGCTCGACGCGGTCGAGGATGCGGGCAGCCACCGCGCTCTTGCTCTGCACCGGCACGTCCTCGACCCCCGACTTCGAGACGATCGAGACGGCGTTGGTATCCACATCGAACCCGGCATCGACTCGCGACACGTCGTTGGCGATCATCAAATCGACGGCCTTCTTCTCGAGCTTGCCTTGCGCGTACTGGATGATGTCTTGCGTCTCCGCGGCGAAGCCGACCAACACCGGCACGCCGTGCGCCCGCGACGGCAGGCGGCCGACCTCACCCAGGATGTCCCTGGTCCGCTTGAGCGTGATGGTCAGGTTGCCATCGGCCTTCTTGACCTTCTGCGCCGACGGCTCGACCGGCGTGTAGTCGGCCACGGCGGCGGCCATGATCACGGCATCCTGATCAGCGGCGCGTGACATCACGGCGGTATGCATGTCGCCAGCGCTACGCACGGCCACCACCTCGGCGCCTGGTGGCGTGGCCAGGTGCGTCGGCCCGGTCACGAGCGTCACAGTGGCGCCCCGGCGGCACGCTTCCGCCGCCACGGCGTAGCCCATTCGGCCACTCGATCGGTTGCCGACGAACCGAACGGGATCGATATCCTCGAAGGTCGGGCCAGCCGTCACCAACACGCGGCGTCCGGCGAGCGTGCCGGCTCCGCCGGCGGGCTTCGGCGCGCCAGGGGCCGAGGTCGTCGCCCGCAGGAGTTGTTCGGCGGCGGCGACCACCTCGGCCGGCTCGGCCAGGCGACCCTTGCCAATCCAGCCGCAGGCGAGATAACCCGACCCGGGATCGACGAACTGCACACCGCGAGCCATCAATGTCTCGAGGTTCCTGACCACCGCCGGATGCTCGAACATGTTGGTGTTCATGGCGGGCGCCATCAGCACGGGCGCGCGCGTGGCGAGAAACAGCGATGACAGAAAATCGTCGGCGAGACCATTGGCAAACTTGCCGACGGTGTTGGCGGTGGCCGGCGCCACCAGCAGCAAGTCGATGGTCGAGGCAATTGAGATGTGCTCGATATCGGCATTCGCGCCCGTCTGCCACTGGTCGGTGATCACTTCGCGGCGCGTGATCGCCTCGAAGGTCAGCGGGCCGACGAACTGAGTCGCCGAGTGCGTCATCACCGCCACCACGTCGTGGCCATTCTTCTGGAGCCCGCGCGCGATCTCCACCGCCTTGTAGGCGCCAATGCCGCCGGTTACGCCGAGTGCGATGAATGCCATATTCGCTGTTCGCTATTCGCTATGCGTTGTTCGCTCGAACGATCGGATGATCTCTTCCGCAATTGGACTCATGCGGTGGGTCCGTGACCGCTCGGCCGCGATGATCTCCTGCAACCGCACCACCGTCGCCTCGAGCCGATCGTTGATGACGACGTAGTCGTAGTCGACGAAGGCGCCGACCTCGGCGCGCGCCGCCGCGAGCCGGCGCTGCATGGCCTGTTCGCTGTCGGCACTGCGGCCGCGCAACCGCCGCTCGAGAATCGGAAACGATGGTGGCAACACGAAAATGGCCGTGTGGTCCACGCCGGTGGCCTTCACCTGGCGCGCGCCCTGGACGTCGATCACCAGCACCACGTCCTGACCAGACGCCAGCAGGCCTTCGGTCTCGGATCGGCAGGTGCCGTAGAGATTGCCGAACACGTCGGCCCACTCCAGGAAATCCTGCCGCGCGATCATGGCCTCGAACTCCGCGCGGTCGACAAAATTATAGTCGACGCCATCGCGCTCACCGGCGCGCGAGGCCCGCGACGTGTACGAGCGCGACAGGCGCAGGTTCGGCAGAATCTGCACGAGCCGCTCCGCCAGCGTCGTCTTGCCAGTGCCAGACGCCGCCGAAATGATAAACAGCAGTCCGCGATCGGTCGTCTGCGTCATCCGCCTCCGCGCTCCACGGCGTGGCGGACCCATCGGCGTTGGCTACTCGACATTCTGCACTTGCTCCCGCATCTTCTCCATCTCGGCCTTCGCTTCGATGACGACCTCGGACACCTGCAGCCCATCGGCTTTCGAGCCGATGGTGTTGATCTCGCGATTCATCTCCTGCAGCAGGAAGTCGAGCTTGCGGCCGCAGGGCTCGGGACCGTCCGAGAGCGCGTCCCAGTGCGCGAGGTGGCCATGAAAGCGGGTCACCTCTTCAGTGATATCCGATCTCTGCGCCACGCGCACCACTTCTTGCGAGAGCGCCGAGTGGTCCATCGGCAGGGATCCCGCCAGCTCGAGCGCACGTTCCATCAGCCGCGCTTCCAGCGTCACGCGCCCGGTCTCGGCGGCGGCGGCAATGCGCAGGATCAGGTCGGCCAGCAGTGCCTTGCGGGCGTCCAGGTCGGTGCGCAGATGCTGACCCTCGCGGACGCGCATCGTTTCCAGTTGCTCAATGCCCTCGGCCACGGCCGCCTCGACCGACGCCGCCAACGCCTCGGCCAATCCGGTGGACTCGGCCGAGTGCTCCTGAATGGTCAGTGCTTGCGGCAGTCGCAGCAGATCGCCTGGCGTCAACGTTCCACTGACCAGGCCCCGCGAGCGAGCTTCTTCGATCGCCGCCGACAGGGCCTCGGCGAAGGCCGCGTTCAGTTCAACCCGCGGCACCGAGACCTGACGCGTCTGCAGCGAAATGCCAATCTCGACGCGACCGCGGCCCAGGCGTTTCTGCACCAGTGCCCGCAGCGGCGGCTCGAGTGACGCCAGCGGTGTCGGCAGGCGCAGCTGCAGGTCGAGGAAACGGTGGTTGACCGCGCGGATCGTCACCCCGATCGTGCCGCGCTCGTCATCCCGCGTGAGTGAGGCAAAACCGGTCATGCTCTTGATCATAGAGTGCTCTCTGCCTTCCGTCGGCTTGCCCTGAGCGTCGTCGAAGGGCGTGCCCTGAGCTCGGTGACAGGGCCGTCTTTCAATTCTTTGGAGTCGGGGCGCGCTTCGAGCAACTGCATCTGATGCAGCCGCGCGTAGGCGCCATTGGGCCGCTCGACCAACTCGTCGTGGCGGCCCATTTCAACGACCCGGCCGCGCTCGAGCACGATGATCGCATCGGCCTTCTGCACCGTCGACAGACGATGGGCAATGACAAACGACGTGCGATTCATCATCAACGTGGCCAGCGCCTGCTGCACCAGCCGCTCCGATTCAGAGTCGAGCGCCGACGTCGCCTCATCGAGAATCAGCAACGGCGAGTTCTTGAGCAACGCGCGGGCAATCGCCAGCCGCTGCCGCTGCCCGCCGGACAGGCGCTGGCCGCGTTCCCCAATCGTCGTCTCATAGCCGTTCGGCTGGGCGGCGATGAAGTCGTGGGCGTTGGCGGCGCGGGCCGCCGCTTCAATCGCCGGCCTGCCGGCGCCGGGCGTGCCGTAGGCAATGTTCGCGGCGATGGTGTCGTCGAACAGCACGGTCTCCTGCGTGACCATGCCAATCTGCGCGCGTAGCGACGCCAGTGTCACGTCACGGATGTCGTGGCCGTCCACCGTGATCACGCCGCTGGTGACGTCGTAGAAGCGCGGCAACAGATTCACCAGCGTGGTCTTGCCGGCGCCGCTGCGCCCGACAATCGCCACCATCTGCCCGGCCGGCACCGCGAACGACAGGCCCCGCAGCGTGCTGCGGCCGTGGCCATCCTCGTAGCCGAAACTGACATCCTTGAACTCGATCGCGCCAATGAACGGCGGCAGGGCAACCGCGCCTTCGCGTTCGCGCACTTCGGTGTGGGTATCGAGCAGCTCGAAGATCCGTTCCGATGCCGCCATCGCCTGCTGCAGATTGGCGTTGACCCGCGACAGCTTCTTGATTGGCCCATACATCAACAGCAGGGCGGCGAGGAACGAGGTGAATTCGCCGGCCGTCAGCCGGCCCTGTGCGATCTCGCGACTGCCGTACCCCAGCGCGCCGGCGATCGCGACGCCGCCGAGGAACTCCATCAAGGGTGGCAGCGTGGCCAGCACACGCGTGACCTTGAGGTTGGTCCGGAACAGCGCCGACGACGCCCGTTCGAACTTGGTGGCCTCGCGACCTTCCGCGCCGAACGCCTTGACGATGCGGTGGCCGGTGAACGCTTCGCCGGCGACGTGCGACATGTGTTCCTGGGCCTCCTGGCTCCAGCGCGACACCGTGCGCACGCGCTTGCCGAGGCGAACGATCGGATACACCACCAGCGGCGCTGCGGTCATGCACACCAGCGCCAGTTTCGCGTCGTAATAAAACAGCAGCCCGGCGCAACCCACCAGCGTCAACGACTCGCGCGCCAGGTCGCCGATCGTCTCCGACACCGCGCGCTGCACCATGCCGACGTCGTTGTTGATGCGCGACAGCAGTTGCCCTGCCGTCCGTCGGGCGAAGAAGGCCGCAGACTGGTCCAGCAGGTGGCGGAACAACTGGTTGCGCACCACCATCACGACCCGATGGCCCAGTCCCTCCATCAGGTAACTCGAAAAGTACGAGCCCAGCCCCTTGAGCAAATACACGATCAGGATCGCCGCCGTAATCGAGGCCAGGTTGCCGCGCGTCGTCAGGACATCGTCGATGATCGGCTTGATGAGGTAGGCGAGGGCCGCAGACGACGCGCCGTACACCACCATGGCCACCGCCGCACCGGCAATGACCGCCTTGTGGGGGGCCGCGTAGCGAAGGAGGCGTAAGAAAGGGTTCATCAGTGGGTGTCAGACACCCGATACCCTCTGGGATGGGTCGAGTGCCACTGCCAGGCGTGACGCACGATGACCTCGAGGTCGGTGTAGCGAGGCGTCCAGTTCAGCTCGCGCTGCGCGCGGTCACTGGCCGCGTACAGCGTGGCCGGGTCGCCGGCGCGCCGTGGCGCGGCCTGCCAGGATACCGGCTGCCCAACGACGCGGCTCACGGTGTCGATCACGGCGCGCACCGATTGCGGCGTGCCGGTGCCGATGTTGTAGGCGTTGGACGCCGCGCCGTTCTCGAGCGCTCGCAGCGCGCACAGGTGCGCCTCCGCGAGATCGCAGACGTGGATGTAGTCGCGCTGACAGGTGCCGTCGGGCGTCGGGTAGTCCTCGCCAAACACCTTCAGCGGCGGACCACCGGTCGCCGCCTGGATCGCCAGCGGAATCAGGTGCACTTCCACCGCGTGATCCTCGCCGATGGTGCCGTCAGGATGGGCGCCCGCCGCGTTGAAGTAGCGCAGCGCCATCCACCGCAGGCCATAGGCCCGTTCCAAATGCGGCAGCGCGCGTTCAATCGTCAGCTTGGTCTCGCCGTAGGCGTTAATTGGCTGCTTGTCGAGCGACTCGACAATCGGCACGCACGATGGCTCGCCGTAGACCGCGCAGGTCGACGAAAAGACGAAGCGCTTCACGCCGGCCGCCCGCATGGCTTCGAGCACGCCGAGCGTGCCGACCACGTTGTTCTGGTAATAGTCGAGGGGCTTCTGCACCGACTCGCCGACCGCGAGCCACGCGGCGAAATGCATGACGGCATCCGCGCGATGCTCGATCAGCAACCGGTGGACCGCCGCGATGTCGTGAATGGCGGCGCGCACAATCGGCACGCCGGCCGGCACCGACTCCGCGTGTCCCGCCGACAGGTCGTCCAGGACGGCGACGGCATGGCCCGCGTCCACCAGGGCGCGCACCGCATGACTGCCGATGTATCCCGCGCCTCCGGTCACGACTACGCGAGACATCGGTTACCGTCCGATCGAGTAGTAGGTAAAGCCCAGCGCCTTCATCTGATCCGGCTGATAGATGTTGCGGCCGTCGAACACCACCGGGGTCCGCATGAGCTTCTTGATGCGGGCGAAATCGGGTTCGCGGAACTCCTGCCATTCCGTGATCACCGCCAGCGCATCCGCGCCCTTGAGGGCGTCGTAGTTGCGGGTGCTGTAGGTGATGCGGGTGCCGAAGATGCCCTTCGCGACCTTCATCGCCTCGGGGTCGTAGGCCTGCACCTTGGCGCCCTTGGCCAACAACGCCTCGATGATCGGCACCGCCGGCGCCTCGCGCATGTCATCGGTCTTGGGCTTGAACGCCAGCCCCCACACGGCAATCGTCTTGCCCTTCAGGTGGGCACCGAAGTGCGCCTCGATCTTCTTGACGAGCACGCGTTTCTGGGTCTCGTTGACCGCGTCCACGGCCTTCAGGATCCTGAAGTCGTACTTCTTGTCGGCCGAGAACTTGGTGACGGCCTTGACGTCCTTGGGGAAACAACTGCCGCCGTAACCGACGCCAGGAAACAGGAACGACGTGCCAATGCGGCGATCCGCGCCAACGGCCTGGCGCACCCGATCGACGTCGGCGCCGAACAGGTCACAGACGTTGGCGATCTCGTTCATGAACGAAATTTTGGTGGCGAGAAACGCGTTTGACGCGTACTTGGACAGTTCGGCGCTCGGGCAATCCATCACCATGATCGGCGCGCCGGTGCGCGTGAACGGCTGGTGGAGCTTGACCATCAGCTCGGCCGCCCGCGGATCCTCGGCGCCAATCACCACGCGATCGGGCTTCATGAAGTCATCGACCGCCGCGCCCTGCTTCAGGAACTCGGGGTTGCTGACGACGCTGAACGGATGCGTGGTCTCGCGCCGCACGACTTCACGCACCTTCTCGGCGGTGCCCACCGGCACGGTGCTCTTGTTGACGATGACCTTGTAACCGTTCATCGCGCGGGCAATCTCGCGGGCCACGCCCATGACGTGACGGAGATCGGCCGAACCATCTTCGCCTTGCGGCGTGCCGACGGCGATGAACACCACCTCGGCGGCGCGAACCGCCTTCGGCAGCTCCGTGGTGAACGCCAGCCGGCCCTCCGTCTTGTTGCGCTTGACCATCTCTTCGAGGCCGGGTTCGTAAATGGGGACCTTGCCGCGCCTCAACATGCGGACCTTGGCCGCATCCTTATCCACGCAAACCACGTCGTTACCCGACTCGGCCATGCATGCGCCCAGCACCAGTCCGACGTACCCTGTCCCGACCACGGCGATCTTCATTCCACCCCCCGAAACACGGAAGCGTATCATCCGGGGTTTGGGCTGTCAACATACTGTGCCACAAGGACTTGCTGTCTTGTGGTACCCTGTTCGCGGTGCGGATCCTCGTCGACTATCGTCCGGCGTTGCGCGAGCGGACGGGCGTCGGCGAATACGTGCATGAGCTCGCCAAGGCGCTCGGCGCCACCACCGCCCCGCCCGATCAGATCACCCTGTTCAGCAGTTCCTGGAAGGACCGGCCGTCGCCGTCCTTGAGCGCCGAGATGCCATCGGCGCGAATCGCTGATGTCAAAGTGCCAGTTCGCGCCTTGGTCTGGGCCTGGAACCGCCTGGAGTGGCCACCGGTTGAGTGGCTGGCCGGCGAGCACGACGTGGTGCACAGCCAGAGCCCGATGCTGATTCCGTCGACCGCGGCGGCGCGAGTGGTCACCATTCACGACCTGGACTTCTTGCGCCACCCCGAACAGATGTCCGCGGAGATCCGCCGCGACTACCCGCGGCTCGCGCGTTCCCACGCCGCGCGCGCCGACGCCATCGTGGTTTCGTCACGCTATGCCGCAGGCGAGGTGACTCGGGAGCTTGGCGTGACGCCGTCGCGCGTGCATGTGTGCCCTCCCGGCCGTCCTGCGTGGGCCGCCGGCGTGGCCGCCCGGCAGGCGGCCCGGCGCGGCACCAGCATCCTGTTCTTCGGAACGCTGAACTTGCGCAAGAACGTCGGCACCCTGCTGGAGGCGTACGCGCGGCTGCGCGGCCAGGTGGCCGACGCCCCTCGACTGGTGCTGGCCGGCCACTCCACGCCCGCATCGGCCCGCTGGGAAGCCCGTGCCAAAGAGGCGCCGCTGGCCGGGCACGTCGAATTGACCGGCTACGTCGACACGGCGCGGCGCATCGAGCTGTATGCCGGGGCGCGAATGTTGGTGCTGCCCTCGTACGAGGAAGGCTTCGGACTGCCCGTGCTCGAAGCCATGGCGTGCGGCGTCCCGGTGGTCGTTTCGTCACGGGGATCGCTCCCCGAGGTGGCGGGCGGAGCCGCCGAGCCGATCGATCCCGATGACGCGGAGGCCATGGCCGCCCAAATGCGGGCGCTCCTTGATGATGGGCGTGCGCACGCGGCGGCGCAGCGCGGCCTGCTGCAGGCCTCGCAGTACAGCTGGCACGCCTGTGCCGTGGCCGCCCGCCAGGCGTACGCCTCGGCCATGGAGGTGCATGCGCATCGCGGTTGACGCGCGCGAGCTGTGTGGCCACCCCACCGGCGTTGGCCGCTACCTTCACGAGCTACTCACGGAGTGGGCCGGCGATGCCCAGGCCATGCGCCACTCCTGGACGCTGTACGCGCACTCGGCTCCGCAGGTACCCGGCGCCTGGCAGGCGCGCGTCCGCGTGATCCCCGGGAGCGGTGGTTCCTCGTGGGAACAGTGGGCCTACCCGCGCGCGTTGGCGGCCGCGCGGCCCGACGTAATTTTTGCGCCGGCCTATTCGGCGCCGCTGACCGCGCCGGCGCCAGTCGTCGTCACCATTCACGACGTCTCGTTCTTTGCACATCCCGAGTGGTTTTCATTTCGCGAGGGCACCCGGCGCCGCCTGTTGACCGGCTGGTCGGCGAGGCGCGCGACGGTGGTGCTCACCGACACTGTGTTTTCACAAGGCGAGATCGAGCGCCACATCGGCCTGCCGAAGTCGCGCGTGCGGGTCATTCCGCTTGGCATACGGCCCGTGGTCCGGCTGAAGCCGGACGCCACCTGGCCCGAAGGCGTCCAGGCCACGGCGCGCGAACCAATCGTGCTATACGTTGGCTCGGTATTCGAACGCCGGAGGGTGGATCAGTTGATGGCGGCATTTGACGCGGTGGCCGATCAGGTGCCGCAGGCGCGGCTCGAAGTGGTCGGCGAGAACCGCACGCGGCGGCCCCGCATTGACCTGGAGGCGCTGCGCCGACTCTCGCGGCACCGCGAACGCATTCACCTGCGCGCCTACGTCGATGACACGACGCTCGCCGACTTGTACGCGCGGGCCTCGGTGTTTGCCTTTCTGTCCGAGTACGAAGGCTTCGGGCTGACGCCACTCGAGGCGCTGGCCGCCGGCGTGCCGCCGGTGCTGCTCGACACTCCGGTCGCGCGCGAAACGGCGGGGGCCGCGGCACACTACGTGGCCCCGGACGCCGGGCTCCCTGCCATTGCCGCTGCCCTGGTGACCATGCTGACCGACGACGGTGCCCGTCGCGAGATCCTGGGCCAGGCACCCGCCGTGCTGGCGCAGTACGACTGGAAAGCCACCGCCGCCCAGACCCTGGCGGCGCTCGAGGGAGCTGCGGTTGGCCGATAACCAGTTCTCCCTCGCGATCATCGTGGTCACGTACAACTCGGCTCAGGAGATTGGGCCGTGCCTCGAGTCGATCGTCGGCCATACCGATCCCTTCCCCACCACCATCACCGTCGTCGATAACGCGTCGACGGACGGCACGGCCGGCCTGGTGCGCGACGGCTGGCCTGGCGTGCAGCTGATTGCGTCGCCGACCAATGTCGGGTTTTCCCGCGCCAACAACCTGGGCATTCGCGCGACGCGCGGCGACTACGTGCTGCTGCTCAATCCCGACACCGTCGCGCCGCCGGGCGCCATCCAGACGCTGGTCCGCGGCCTGGCCGCGCAGCCCGACGCGGCCATTGCCGGGGCTCGCCTCTTGAGCCCCACAGGATTTCCAGAACTGTCGTGGGGCGAGCCGATTGGCCCGTGGAACGAGCTCAGGCGGAAAGTGTTTTCTTCGCTCTACTACCGGAAGATTCGCCGGATCGTCCGCAAGGTCGACAAGCTCAGTCGCCAGGCGCGAGTCGTGGCGTGGGTCAGCGGCGCCTGCATGGTGATTCGCCGTGCCGATCTCGAAGCGGTGGGCCTGCTCGACGAGCGTTACTTCATGTACACCGAGGACGTCGACTTGTGTGTGGCGATGAAGCAGCGCGGGCGCACGGTGCTGTATGTCGCTGGCGCCGAAGTGCTGCACTACCGTGGCCGCTCGGCCGGCCGCAATCCCGAGACCGACCGCCTGTATCGCAAGAGCCAGGTCGCGTATTACGAGAAGCACCTGCCCCGGTGGTCGTGGCTGCTCCGTGGCTACCTGAAGGTGACCGGCAAGTCGGTCGCGGACTGACATGCGCATCGCCATCGACGCCCGCAAGCTGCACGACTTCGGCATCGGCACGTACATCCGCAACATCCTGATCGAGTTGTCGCGACTCGACCAGACCACGGAATACGTGGTCTTGTGCCGGCCGGAGGATCAGGATGCCGGCGACGTGCTGGGGCGCAACTTCCGGATGGTGCCCGAGACCGCGCCGGCCTATTCCATCGCCGAGCAGTTTCGCATTCCGCTGGCGCTCGCGCGCGAGCACGTCCAGCTGGTGCACGAGCCGCACTACGTGCTGCCGCCGGCGATTCGCTGCCGCTCGGTCGTGACCATTCACGACTGCATCCACCTGATGTTCCCGCAGTATCTGCCCAGCAAGCTGGCGTATGTCTACGCCAAGGGCTCGATGTGGAGCGCGACCCGGAAGGCCGACCGCGTGCTGACGGTGTCGGAAGCCTCCAAGCGCGACATCTTGCGGTTTTTCGACATCGCGCCCGAGAAGGTCGAGGTGATCTACAACGCGATCGACGAGCGCTTTCTCGGGCCGGCAGACACGGTGCGTATGGACCTGACGCGCCAGCGCTACCAGCTCGACCACCCCTTCGTGCTCTACGTCGGCAACATCAAGCCGCACAAGAACATCGAGCGGCTGGTCGACGCGTTTGCGATCGCCAAACGCAGCGGCCCCGACCAGCTGAAGCTGATTGTGATCGGCGACGAGTTGTCGAAGTATCCCGTGCTGCGGCAGTCGGTGCATCGTCACAAGCTGGACAAGCACGTGCGCTTCCTGGGCTTTCAGCCGCAGGAGACGCTGGCGGCGTTCTACCGGCTGGCCCGCGCGTTCGTGTTCCCATCGCTCTACGAGGGCTTTGGCCTGCCGCCGCTGGAGGCCATGGCCTGCGGCACGCCGGTGGTGACGTCGAACGTGTCGTCCCTGCCGGAAGTCGCAGGCGGCGCGGCGCTGCTGGTCGACCCGCACGATTCCGACGCGATCGCCGATGGCATTGTCCGGGCCGTGAGCGACGAGACGCTGCGCGCGGACCTGATTGCCAGGGGCCTGGCGC
>ENA-ORBV01005580-ORBV01005580.1-microbial-mat-metagenome-genome-assembly--contig:-NODE-5580-length-23012-cov-6.206671_pt1 | contig 23012 bp, 18 predicted proteins | sample MGYA00237777_ERZ505514 | MGnify/ENA primary metagenome ERZ505514 (study PRJEB26160, sample SAMN06269048) | microbial mat metagenome | isolation source: Oligotrophic lake microbial mat | place... | reverse complement strand
AATGATACGGCGACCACCGAGATCTACACCTCTCTATTCGTCGGCAGCGTCAGATGTGTATAAGAGACAGATATTAGTATTTACCAAGTCCCTTGGAGATTTTGAACAATGACAAAGCCATTAGCGCCGGTATACGAACGCCTAAGAGCGATCTTGATTCCCTATGCCACGGATGCAATCGTGGTACACGACAGTGATGAGCAGTTTTACTTAAACGTGTCAAAGCCAGACAGCAAAGGCAAGCCAGTATTTTTGGCAGCGGCAAAAATTGGCGCGGGAAAGGTGGCCTTTCACTTGATGCCGCTCTACTACCAGCCGGAATTATTGACGACGATCTCGCCTGAGCTTAAAAAGCGTATGCAAGGCAAATCGTGTTTCAATTTCGCGAAGTTAGACGAGGAGCTATTCTGTCAACTTGAAGCGCTGACCAAACAGGCAATACTTGAGTCCTAATTTGCCTGCAAATTTGCGATTTACGGTGCTGTGCGAATCAACGGGTGTTTACGGCGTGGCGCACCGATGCGCGCAGTCTGGCGCGCGTGGCGGCGGAGTGCGGCTACTTCGACCAATCACACCTGGTGCGCGACTTCCGCGACTTTTCCGGCGCGCCCCCGGCTGGTTTTCTTGCGGCACTGCCGGAGTTCACGGGATTCTTCGTCGCGTAGGTGGTCGGGCCTTCGAGTTGGTCGTGCCCGGAGTCCGCCGATCTGCGTATTGAGGAATTCCCCCTGTCCGCTTGGTCTTGTCGGGAGCGAACGCGAGATTGATGCGCGACATGTCAACGTCGCAGGCGAATTTCCTTGTTCCTGCGGACGCGCCGTACAGACCATCGCTGTCACAGGAGTGAATGCACGAGCTGTCGATCGCGCAGAATATCGTCGAGTTGGCCACCGAGGCTGCCACACGAGCCAACGCCGAACGGGTGATGGCGGTGAAGCTACTGGTGGGGCGCTTGGCCGGCATCGAGCCCGGCGCCCTGCTCTTCTCGTATGAAATTGCCGCCCAAGGAACCATACTGGAGGGGTCGCGACTTGAGATCGTGCACGTTCCGCTGGTCGTGTGGTGCGCGCATTGCCTCAAGGAGGTTGAGCTGGACAGCGTGCAACGGCTGCGCTGTCCCACGTGCGGCACCCCCTGCGGCGAAATTCGCCGAGGACGTGAGTTGGACATCGAATCCCTGGAGATCGAACCATGACCACGACCCGGATCGTGGAGGTGCGCGTCGGCGTCCTCAAGAAGAATGATGAACTCGCCCGTGCACTACGGCGTCGCTTCGAGGAAGCGGGCGTGTTTGTGGTGAACCTTGTGTCCAGCCCGGGGACGGGAAAGACGGCGTTCCTGGAGCGCACGCTGTCCACCCTGGTCGTCAGCGGGACGCGCGTCGCCGCGCTGGTGGGCGATTTGGAAACAGACAACGACGCGCAGCGATTGGCGCGCAGCGGTGCCCCGGCCCGTCAGATCAATACGCACGGTCGCTGCCACCTTGAGGCGGAAATGATCGGTGCCTTTCTCGACGAGTGGGATCTGAACGAGCTCGACTATCTCTTCATTGAAAACGTCGGCAACCTGGTGTGCCCGGCCAGCTACGACCTGGGCGAAGCGCTGCGAGTAGCGCTGCTTTCCGTAACCGAAGGCGAGGACAAGCCGCTCAAGTATCCCACCATGTTCAACTCGGCCGACGTCGCGATGATCACGAAGATCGATCTGGCCGAAGCCTGCGAGTTCGACCGCGACGCCGCCTACGCCGCCATAGACAGCGTGCGACCGGGGATGTCGATTCTCGAGGTCTCGGCCAAACGAGGGGCAGGGATGGACGAATGGCTCGTGCTGCTGCGCGAGCGCCGTGAGTCGTGGCAACGGGTGGTGGCGGGTGCTGGACGGTCTCCACGCATGGCCCCCTGACGGCGATCGCCCCGCGCGTCCAGATTCATCGTTTCAGATCCGTTTCGACTTCTGTGCGCTCCCACTTCGCTTTTGGAATGGTCGACCCACTCAGCGACGCCACGATCATCGACTCCTGGCAGCGCAATGCCGCGCCCTGGTCCAACGCCGTTCGCGACCAGCAGATCGAGAGCCGTCGTCTGGTCACGGACGAGGCCGTGCTCGACGCCGTGGTACGCCGAATGCCTGGCACGGTACTCGATATTGGATGTGGCGAGGGGTGGCTCGCGCGCGCGCTCACGGCGCGCGGTATGAGGACGACGGGGGTGGACGCGGTTCCCGCGCTCATCGACGCGGCCCGTGCGGCCTCCGGGGGTACGGGGGACTATCGCGTGGCAACGTATGAGGCAATCGTCGCGGGCGCGCTGGACGAGGGGGCGCTGATCCAGCGCTTCGACGTGGCGGTCGCCAACTTCTCGCTCATCGGGCATGATGCGGTAGAGGGACTCGTTCGGCACCTCCCCCGGCTCCTCGCCCCGGGAGGCCACTTTATCGTTCAGACGCTGCACCCGGCGACAGCGCGCGGCGATCTCCCCTATGCTGACGGATGGCGCCACGGATCGTGGGCGGGCTTCAGCGCCGACTTCACCGATCCGGCCCCCTGGTATTTTCGCACGCTCGAAAGTTGGGTCGCCCTAATCGCGGAAAGTGGGCTATACCTCCGCGAGCTTCGGGAGCCGGTGCACCCGGTGACCGGGAACCCGGCCTCCTTGCTCCTTGTTGCAACAGTACGATAGCTGTTTTCCTTGTGTGTACCACCGTCGCGTAACTCCCGACCGCGTGCGCACCCGCTGCTCACCGGATACACCGCACACCCGGAGTTGTCTGCATGCCTCTACAACGTTTGCGGCACAGTGCGTTCGCTGCATTTCTGTTGGCCACTTCCTGGTTCCCTCTCGCCGCACAGGGAACGACGGGATCGGTGCGTGGGCGCATTACCGACGCCTCCTCCGGCCGCGGTCTGGGTGATGTGCAATTGCTCGTCGCCGATACGCGTATCGGCACGCTGAGTGCCGCCAACGGCGATTTCGCGCTCGCCGACGTCCCGACCGGAACTCGCGCCATCACCGTTCGCCGACTCGGATACCAGCCCGTGTCGCGCACCGTCACGGTGCAATCGGGCGCCACGGCGGCCCTCGACGTCGCGCTCAGTGTAAGTGCGATGAACCTCTCCGAGGTCGTGGTCACGGGTTCGGCTGCTCCCACCGAACGGCGCAAGCTCGGGACGAGCATCGCCTCGGTGGACTCGACCCTCATCTCTCGTGCGGTTGCGGTGACGCTGGACCAGGCGCTGCAGGGGAAGGTGGCGGGTGCCCAGATCTCACAAAACTCGGGTGGCCCGGGGGGGGGCGGTGTTTCGGTGAGACTGCGCGGTACCAACTCCTTTATCTCCGGCTCCGATCCGCTCTACATTCTCGACGGCGTCATCATTGACAATGGCTCGGCGCAGCTGGCCGATTTGGGTGGGCGAGCCAATCCGCAAAATCGACTGGCCGACATCAATCCCGCCGACATCGAGCGCGTGGAAATCATTCGCGGCGCGGCCGCGGCGGCCCTCTACGGCTCGCGGGCCAACAACGGCGTGGTGCAGATCTTCACCAAAAAGGGGAGCATAGGCAAGCCGCGCTTTGGCTTGACTACGCGCTACGCGACCAACGAACTACGCGAGCAACAGCCGTTCAATTTCTATCCGTTCGACGCTGCGGGACTTCCTATTCCGCGCTTCAACTATCAGAACGACATCTTCCGGCGCGCTCCTGGCGCCGAGTTGAACCTCACGGTCGAGGGTGGGAACGAGCAGACCCGCTACTTCATCAGCGGCAACTTCAGTGATGAAGACGGAATTCTTCGCTCGACGTCGTCGCGTCGGCAGGGGGCCCGCATCAACCTGCAGCAGCAGCTCTCCTCTCGCCTCATCGCCAACGTCACGGCCAATTTTGTCAACACCCAGAACCAGTTCCAGGCCTTCGGCGAGCAGAACGACTACGGAATCATGGGGTCGCTCTTCTTCGCCCCCACCAGTGTGGACTTCCGACCGGTGAACGGGATCTACCCTCTGCCGCCGGCACTGGGCACCAACCCGCTCCTGGCCATCGACCGCATTCGTAACCCGCAGAACGTGGACCGATTTATCGGTTCCACCAAGCTCACCTGGACGCCGGTTTCGTCGCTCTTGTTCGACTACACGTTAGGCGTTGACAACACCGGCTTCGAACAGCGTCAGTTCGTCCCGCGCAACGCGGTCCTCGGCACGGGCCCGTTAGCCACCGGGCGGGCGCAGTCGGTGTGGCAGGGCAATCGCGTCATCAACCAGGACGCCGTCGGCACGTACACCTGGAGCCCGCTGGGGACATTCGAACTGCGTACCACCGTCGGCTTCAACCACACGTCGCAACAGGTGCGCACCACCAACGCCGTCGCCAACGGCCTTGCTCCGGTGGGTGAATTGGTGAGCGCCGGCTCGGTGTTTTCGGCCGGCCAGACCGAGGTCGAGCTGCGCACGCTGGGCTTCTACGCGCAGCAGGAAGTGTCGTGGAACGACAAACTCTTCGTGAGCGCTGCGGCTCGCTACGATGCCTCGTCCACCTTTGCGCCGTCCGAACGCTGGCAGCTCTTTCCCAAGTTCTCGGCCTCGTACGTGGTGGTTGATAATCAGCCGGGGCTGCTCAACAATCTGCGCCTTCGCGGGGCGCTGGGGTGGGCCGGAAGCCAGCCCGGGATTGCCAACGCCTATTCGCAGTTTGTCAGCTACTCCCAACTTCCCTTTGCCGGACGGCCGGGCTTCGGCAACGACGTCACTTTCGGCAACCCCAATCTTCGAAACGAGCGCGCGCGGGAGTGGGAGGTCGGAACCGAAGTCGGCATTCTGAATGGGCGCGTGGGCGGCGAAGTGACGTACTACGACCGCATTGTGAATGACCTTCTCTTCTTCCGTCCTCTTCCCACCAGCACCGGCTTCTCCCGGCAGTTCTTTCCCATCGGGAGCATGTCGAACAAGGGCCTCGAGCTGTTGGTGCGCACCACCAACATCGATCGACCGAATATTCAGTGGTCGTCCACGGCCACATATACGCGGAACCGAAACCTGGTGGAGAGTCTGGCCATCCAGGACTTCCAGTCGGCCGGTGGTTATCCCAACCGCATTCGCACCGGTGAACCGGCCGGCGTGTTCTACGGCTCGTACGCGGCGCGCAACTGCGCGACTGGCGCCCTGCTGCTCGACTCGTTAGGTCGCTATCGCCGCAGCAACCAGGCGGTGGACATGGGTGCCACGCCGGCCCAGCGCCGGGCCATCTCGGGCGGCACCTGCAACGACTCGCTCAACGCGGTCATTGGTGACCCCAACCCGTCGTTCCTCGCCTCGTTCCTCAACGAGGTAACGCTGTTCAGGAAGCTTCGCCTGCGCATGCTGTTGGACGGTGTGTTCGGGAACGACGTCATGAACCTCTCCACGCGGGCCCAGAACGCCGGAGTGGCCAGCAATTCCAAGGAGTTCGAGCGTGAACTTCTGCCGTATGGCGACCCACGCAAACTTCCCCCCGGATTCAACGCCCGCACGCAGGGAATCTTCGAGTACTGGATCGAGGACGGGAGCTTCGTGAAGCTGCGCGAGCTCTCCGCCAGCTACACGCTGGACTGGGCCCCGGTCAGGCGCGTCTTCCGCGACGGCGTGGCCCTCACCCTGTCCGGGCGCAACCTCTGGGTCTGGACCGACTACAGTGGTTATGACCCAGAGATCAACCTCTTCGGCACCAACGCCGGAGGCCTCGGCTCCGGCCAGACAACGGCCGCCGACCGCGGCTTCGACTTCGGCGGCTATCCCATTCCGCGCGTGTGGTCCGTCAGTGCGCGATTCACGTACTGACCGGGAGCTTGAGACACTTATGCGACTCATGAAACCTTTCGCGATGGCCCTCGCCGCCGCTTCGATCGGGGCGCTCGGGGCCTGCTCGCTCGACCTGCAGAACCCGAATGCGCCCATTGAAGAGCAGGTGACCACCTCTCCCGATGGCATCATCGCCCTCGCTACCGGTCTGCAGGGGCGATTCGCCACCTCGTACTTCAGCTACGCCTACACTGCAGGACTGGTGACCGACGAATTCGCTGCCACCAGCGCCGCGCTCATTTCCATAAGCGACGCCGAGCAAGGGGCCGTACCATCGGGGACCGGGATCGCTGATGCTGTCTTCAACTCCATCTACCGCACCGTCCGCACCGCCGATGACCTCCTGAACGGGGCCAATACTCTCGGCGCCCAGTTCGAAGCCGGCACCAAGAGCGGGTTGCAGGTGCTAGCCTACACACTCAAAGCGGAGGCGTTAGGCGAGGCGCTGCAATCGTATCAGAAGGCCCCGATCAAGACCTACGGCGAAACGGCGCCGGTGTACGTCACGCGGGCGCAGTCCCTTCCGCACATCCGCGCCCTGCTCGACTCGGCCTCCGTCATCCTGTCCGCCACTCCGCCCAGCACCTTCTTCAACAACAACATCCTCACGCCGGGGGTGAGCCTTCCGAACGTTCTCAACCTCTACCGTGCCCGCTACGCGCGCATGGCCGGTGACGACGCCACCGCTCTCGCTGCGGCGAATCTAGTGGCGCGCAGCGGGCCGGCGGCGCTCTCCGTTCTCACCTTCCCGGCGCCTGCGGTGAACCCGTACGCCAATGTGACGGGGGGAATCAACGGCATCGCCGTGCGCCGCCAGTGGCGTTTGTCGATGGCCGCCGACGACCGACGATTCCAGTACTTCGTGGTGCCTTCCACCACGCTGGTCGGGCGCGTGGGCGCGCTGCTCGATCCGTGGAATCGGTATGCGGGCCCCCAGATTCCGCTTCCCGTCTACTTTCCCGACGAGGCGCTTCTGATCAAGGCCGAAGCGTTGGCCAACCAGAACCAGCTGGCCGCCGCACGGGCCGCGCTCGACTCGGTGCGCACCGACTGCACCGGGGGGCGTGGACTCGACGATCCCAAGGCATGCCTAACGCCGCTGGCGGGCGTGCTCACGCAGGCCCAACTGGTGGCCGAGATTTACACGCAGCGGCGGTACGAGCTGCTGGGCAGCGGCCTGCGCTGGGAAGACGCGCGCCGTCGTGGTAGTGTTCGCGGCCCGGTGGCGTCGCCCGGAGTTCCTACCGACGCACAGCGGTGCTGGCTGCCGTACGCGTTGGGCGATCGCAACGCCAATCCGAACGCGACCTTCGCCGCGCTCCCCGATCCCGTGGAGCCCGCCTCGTTCCCCGCCTCGTGTACGCTCCAGTGAGGCGCCGAGCCATGCTGACCAACGTGCAGAGCACCGCGCAGAGCACCGTGCAGAGCACCGTGCAGAGCACCATGCAGACCAACGTGCAGAGCACCGTGCAGACCAACTCTCGGCCCAACTTTCACCGGACGGTGCGCGTGGCGCCACGCCTGCAACTTTCGCGTCTCACCACCCTCGTATCGCTCGTCACGCTGGTCGCCGCCTGCGGCACCGAGCAGGCCCCGGGGCCATTGCAACCGACGGGCGCACAGGGACGCGTTCGCTTCGTGAACCTCATCAACGACACCACACGCGGGCGGGTGAACGCCATCCTCGAGCGGTTGCCGTTCGGGGTAAACCTGACCTACACCCAGAGTACCCCCGCCACGCTCGGCGCCCCCAACACCGCGCCCTACTCGGCCGTTCTCAGCGGTGATCGGACACTGGTCCTCAAGCGGACCGCCGACACCTCGGTGACCGTGGCCACCATTGCCGTCAACATCGTCGGCGGGCAGGACCGCAGCATCTACGCTATTGGTGGTGCGGGTGGCAGTGTCATCACATCGTTTGTCACCAGCGACACCAACCCTGCTGCCGCTGCCGGCCAAGCCCGCGTGCGCGTGGTGCACTTGAGTCCCACGGCGGGGAACGTGGACATTTTCGTCACAGCCGCGGGGGCTGACCTGGCCGCGGCCACGCCGACGCTCGGCGGCGTTCCGTTCCGGGGGGTGTCCGGCTATGTGGCGGTTGCGGCTGGTACGTATCAGGTGCGCGTTGTCCCGGCAGGCACGGCGCCGGCCAGCCGAGCGGCCAACGTAGTGATCAGTATCGCATCGCTCGCGCTTGGCGGTGGCACCGGGCGCACCATTGTCGCGGCCGACAACACCGCCGGAGGCGCGCCGCTTCGGGCCTTCGTGCTCGTGGATCGTTAGGCAGGGCGCCGTCCTGCACAGGCGGGCCGTCCCTCCGGGGGCGGCCCGACTGTGTATGGGAGATGGTGCGTCCAGGGCTGCGCCTGAACTCCAGGACGTCGAAGCCCGCGCCGCGACAGGTCCACCACCGACGCCTGCGCCTGCGCAAGCCCCTTGCGGCCCGGCATGCAATGCGTAGGGTAGATGGATCATTGGCTGCAGGGGGCGGTGTGTCCGGATTTCGATTCTCAGAGGCGAGCGGGCTGGTACTGGTCGCGGTAGCTAACAGTGCCCTGCAGGGGCAGAGCGCCACACGCGACTACTTTGACGAAGTTCCCCCGGCTTCCCGGCTTGTGAGTCAGACGCCGGCAAGTCTGCGTCTGCACCTCTTCGGCGACCGAAGTGCCCCTGACTACCGCGACGTGTCGCCGCGCGACGGTATCGACGACGTTCGCGGTGATCGGCTGGCCGCATTGACGGAGCGATTCTCGCCTATCCTGCGCCGCAACAATTTCAGTGTGCCGCGCGACTTCCGGACAATCGTGGGCGGGCTGCCAACGCTGCACGTGGATCGCTGGATGGATGGGGTGCTTTCCAACTCGGACTCGATCCCGCTGACCTTCGCGCAGGGGAGAAGCGAACGGGCCGGGATCGCGCGCGGCGATTCGATGCTGCTCGCCTTGTTTCGCGAGTTTGAGCCGCGTGTCCAGGCGCCGAACGTCGTACCGGCAGGGCCCCGGCGCGAGACGATTCTCTACTTCGACTTCCCCGGCCACGATGAAGCCAGTTGGCGCGCCGCGTACCACCGCAGCGACCCCACGGTCTCCACGATCTATGCCCACCCGTTCATCGACGAGCGCACGACGGGCGGCGAGCGGCGATTCACGCTCGTCGTGCAATACTGGTTCTTCTATCCGTTCAACGACGGACCCAACAACCATGAGGGCGACTGGGAACACATCAACGTCGCCATCACCACGCGCGCGCAAGCGGTGAGCGACAGCGTCGCGCCTGGCGGTAAAGGGGCACTGAGTGAAGGCGAGATACGGCACTTGCTCGACTCTGCCTCGGGATCGACGGTCGATTCGCTTTCTATCGCTTGGGTTGCATACTATTTCCATCACTCGGTCTTCCTCCTCGACTATCTCACGCCCTCGGCCTCTAGCGGAGCGTCACAGACCGCAAGTGGGCACGGCGCGGCGCCTCCAATCTGGGAAGATGCGAACTTCGTCGTGTCCTCGCTTCAACGACGTCAGGCGCTCGCCGGCGGGCGATTGGCGACACATCCCATTGGCCATATCGGCGGCAACAACCGCGGGGTCGACGAGCTACTCACGGTCGTGCCGCGCTTCGGCAGGTCGTACAACCGCAACACCCACGGGACCTTTCCCTTTCCCGCGACCTGGCGCACCCTCGGGGCGTTAGGCGCAAGCGAGGAAATCGTTGGCTCCGTGGTCCCCAAGCTCCGCGAATCCTCTGCCCGAAGTGACTCGCTTCCCTGGTATGCGCTGATCGATGACGATCATTATGTGACATACCGGCGCGAGAGCATCGTCCTCCTCCCCGACTGGGAACGAGTGACCGATGCTGCCACGGGCGATCTGGACATGTGGCGCGAGTGGGCGTGGATGGTTCTCCCGATCCGCTTCGGCTTTCCGTCGTCGCCATCGCCTGGACGGGGCGCCGTCTCGCGCACGGACTTGGGCAACGTGTCGATGATGAGTATTACTCGGCACGACTCCTGGAACCGCTCCACCGTGACTTCCATCCACCATCTCTACCGACCGCACGTCCTGCGCGTGGCACTGGCGCCGGTGTCACCCTTCAACGGGCTACAGAACGGTTGGGGAATACTCAACGCCCCCATCGCGCTGGCTGGCCTCGTGCCGGGTGTGCAGGTCGTGACCGCGCAACTGCTGCCGTGGATCACTGGTGCACTCGGCGTCCTTGGCCGCCCGCCCGGCAAGACCTTCTTTGTCGGAACGCTACCAAACCGCTTTACCAGCTTCGGTGCTGGACGCGTCGTAGGCTTTGGTGGTGACGGTTTTGCGCGTCTGCTTCCGCGTGAAGAGGACGACAGCGTTGCAGCATTCCTTGCGCGAGGAGCGGTGCGCGGTGCGCGCGTCGACCACCACAGCTATCGTCGTCGACCTAACGATGGCTGGCGCATCTGGCTTCTCCTGCATTACGGCGATCGCTTCGCCATCGAGAACACCATTTCTAGGGACACCACGAGCCTTTCCTACGGCATAGCGGCCGACGATGGCAATCGCATCGCGACCGTGCGGGGGAAGATGGCAAGCTGGCAGGCATCGGGAGGCGTCCGACTGAGCAGGAAGCTGGCCGGAAACCAGCTGCGTGGTTATGCGCGCGCGGGGTACATCTGGAACTGGTACGAGATCTTCGACGTAACCCTCGACGGAGTGACGCTGGCCACGACCAGAACCAGCGGCGGGCACAGTCCCTCCCTCAGGCCGTCCAAGACGTGGTGGCCCAACAGCATGTACGGCGGCGCAGGAGTGGAGTGGTTCGCCCCCCGCCGCGCCTGGATTCTCGGACGACTCGGCTACGGCGTCTCGACCGAGCTGAGCCTGGTGGCGTATCCATTGCGCACCGCGCGTTGCAGCTGTGTACTGGAGCGGGGGGATGGGGCGGTGGCCGTAGTGTTCGGATGGTGAAGAGATTCGCTAGACGTCCACCATCCACACCATCGACGACACCACCACCGGCGGCGCGTGTGGCACCCGGTTCACCAGCGCCGCAAAGTCCTGCACGCACCGCTCCGTACCCTCGGAGTGTCGGGAGCCCGGCAGGTGCAACTCCATCGAGATGCGGTCGATTCGCGCCAACATGCCCGTCCGGGCCATAATGCCCCACTCCGCCGATTCGCAGTCGAGCTTGAGCCACGCGCAGCGGTCGATCGCATGAGTGCTGAACACATCGTCCAGCGTCACGCACTGTACGCGCTCACTCGACCACCCAGCCGCTTCGCGCGCCTCACGTGACACCTGAGAAAGTCCCACCGTAGATCCTGCCGTTGCCCCCGCCGACCAGGTAAGCGTCAACTCTCCCCGCTCTCCCATAACCGCCTGCTGTACCGGGGTGACATTCGTGATCCCATTCTCCTTTAGGTTCGCGCACAGCATCGAGAAGTTGCTCGCCGACGGCTCGTAGGCAATGATGCGGATGTCGGGATGCAGCGTGGCGAGTACCACCGACACGCCACCGATATGCGCTCCGATGTCGAGTGCCACGTCGCCGGGTGCGAAGGTGAGTTCGGTGATCCCGTACATGCCGCGCGCGAACTCGTCGAGCACATCGGCCGCCCAGGTCGATCCCGACACGTCGCGCAGTCGCACGACCTTGCCCGCGACGTCGAACTCGACGTGACTGAGCGCGGGGTCACCCTGCACGGCCAGCTTGAAGTGTGCTGCCGCCTCGGCGTACGCGTTATGCAGGCCGAAGTATCGGCCGGCTATCCACTGGACGGCGGGGGCGCCGGAGTGGGCCTTGAGCAGCGGCGTGATCGCCCGCAGCGCACGATCGGAATCTCGCGCGTCGAGGGCGTCATTGACGGCAGCCAGCGTATCACTCACGTCCATGGATCTCCTCCATCGCGCTCGTCAGGACGATGACCGCAGATGCATCTTGATGGTAGCCATTTCCGCCTGCAATGCGGCGCGATCGGCCGACCGATACGAGGCCGGCAGGAATGCCGTATCGGTGCATTCAAGGATTGCGGCGGCAATCTGCAATCGCTTCTCGAGCGATTGCGCCGAGGGAATGAAGTCGGCGAGCGCGGCTTCGAGGCGGGCTAGGGAGATGGTCGTTTCGCGCGCGATGGCTGCCGTTCGAGCGGCGCGCGTGACTACGCCCTCAATGTCCGCTCCGGACAGTTGCCCGACATGCGGAATAGCCAGCGCCGGACCTGCCGCGTCGGCGTCGAGCGGCACGCCCACCTTCCGCGACATGGACTGCAGCATCAGCCGCAACTCGTCCGCACTCTCCGGATAGAAAAGTGGAATGTGCACCTCGGCCCGCCCCTGTCGCTTGAGGTCAATGGGGAGCAGGTCGGGCCGCGCGGTCAGCAGCACCCAGACAATCTGGCCGCGATAGGCGGTGTTCCCCATCTGATGCGCGATCATGCCGAAGACGCGACTGGACACCCCGGCATCACCATCCGATTCGCGGTCGCCCAACATCGCATCTGCTTCGTCGACAATGACCATCACCGGTCCCATCGCGCGCAGGACCGACAGCACATGCTCGAGATTCGCCTCCGTCTCGCCCACGTACTTGGACCGGAAGTTCTTCAGGGTGACGCAGGGCATCCCCATCTCGCCGGCCGCTGCCATGATGAGAAACGTCTTGCCTGTGCCAACCGGTCCGCAGATGAGATAACCCATGGGTGCAAATTTCTTGTGCCCCGCCTCGATCAGTTTCGCGTCTTCCCGCAGTGTCCGTTTAGCGGCGTCGAGCCCGACCACATCGTCGAGTGTGTACTTCGGTTCCACGAACTCGAGCAGGCCGTGGCACTGGCGCTCGATCAGCGACTTCTTGAGTCGCGAGAACGCCGCGCGATCGAGCGTCGCCTGCCCTTCGAGCGCCGCCCGCAGGGGAGACGCCAGGTCGTTGAGGGCCAGTCCCGCTGTTTCCTGCGCGTAGTCCGAAGCAGTCAGGCCGTCTCCGAACAGCGCGTGGCGCGCGCCGATGAGTGTGTCGATGTACCGGTGCCGCTCCAACGCCGACGGCAACGGCACGTCGATGGTCACCACGTGGGGGTTCTGGGTGATCCGCGGCTGGAGATTTGGCCTGCGCTCCTCGATGAGCACACAGGCGAAGTCGATGCGACGCACGCTGGCTGCTGACGCCCAGTTCAGCGCCGTCACGGCCGCCGAGCTGGCGCTCAGCGACATCGAGCCCGGCTCGGCGTTCGGAAAGCTGAACGACGCGTGATCCACCAGCAGCGCCACTTTCCGGCGCCCTTCGGGCGCGGTGTTCAGTTGCTGAATCAGGTAGCGATCGAGCGCGGCGAAGACCGCCTGCGGCTCGACGACTCGTGACTTCTCGAGGTCCTTGCCGAACATGTCGGTGGTAAACGGCGACATCTGGCGCAGCCGCGCCGCGTCACGCCCGGCAAAAGGGCGAATGCCGCGCCCCACGTCGTAGTGCAGCACCAGATCCCAGCTACCGAAGAGTTGTTCGGCGAGAAAGGTGGTCACCGGCCCGTAGGGCGGCCGCTCGCCCTCGCCTAGCTGCACTTCATCAAAGGTGTTGCCGTGCAGTACGAATACCGATGCGCTGCCGGCGAAGTAGGCGCCCGCCAGCTGCCGCGCCCAAGCGGGGAACCAGGAGGGAATGACGGCCGCGCCGACCACGGCCACTGCACCGTTAGGCATCGTCTCGGACATTTCAGTTGGCCTGTTTGGTGCGGGTGGTTCCCAGGATGGGGGGTGCCTCTGCGGTGGCGAGTTCGAGGTCCTGCATGGAGATCATGTGCGAGGCCACGTCCTGCGACAAACGCAGCGTGTCCGTGAAGGCGGTCACTTGCGCACTCAATGCGCCGGGGTCCTGACGCGTGATCGCCGATTCGGCCAACGCATTGACCTTCCCTTCGATGCGCGTCAATTCGAGATCCACGAACTGGGCATCCTTGTCGCCCTTGTCGACGTTGGCAATCCGCGTCTCGAGGTCCTTGATCGTATCCTGGAGCGAGATCACCATCCGTTGATCGCTCCCCTTCTCCGCCTCTGCCAGGCGCGCGGTGAGGTCTTTTTGCTGCAGCTGAAGTTCTACGAGGTTGCTCTGGGCCAGGAAGTTCTCCAGCGATCGGCGAGCCACGAGCAGCCGCAGATAGAAGAAGAGCAAACGGTTGAGAGCCGATTCGCGCAGGTCGTCGTCTGGCACGGCGCCGGTGTGCACCGACTTGGCCAGCCGCCGCATGCCTTCGCAGCGATCCAGGACCCGCTGGAAGCGCTGCCGATCGCCGACGCTGAGCCGAGCCTGGAGCTGGATATAGAGGTCGGCCGCGGTCCCCTCGCGCTCCGTGCGAGAAACGGCCGCATCCTGCGCGTCCACGTAGTCGCGAAAGCGCGGCCGACTGACCATGCCCAACAAAAAGGCCCCTTCGAGGCCGACGATTATGGGCAGTAGCGCATCGGGGAAGGGGGAAAGCAGGGCGAACGCGGCAGCGACACCGAACAGGCCGAGGTTCCAGCGCTGCCAGAAGGCACGCCGGACATACTTGAGGAAGCCGCCTCTGGAGGCGGACGTGTCAGCCATGTCGGGCGCGCAAGGTCAGCTGCCTGCCTTGATGGACATCTCGAGCCCCTCCACAATGTCGCGGACCTCGAACACGATGTCGAGAAACGACGGCTCGCGCTGCATCACGCGGGCCGGTCGCTCGGGGTGCGGGGTCGACATCTGGCGCAAGATGGTGCCTGGCGCGTTGGAGAAGATGAAGAGACGATCGCCCACGTACACTGCTTCTTCGATGGAGTGCGTCACCAGAAAAACCGTTGCCTGCACCTCGTGCGCCAGCGCGACCAGTTGATCCTGCATTGCATAACGAGTCTTGGGATCGAGCGCGCCGAACGGCTCGTCCATCAGAATTACGCGCGGCTTGAGAATTAAAGTGCGGGCCAGGGCGACCCGCTGCCGCATGCCTCCCGACAATTCGTGCGGATACTTCCCCGCGTCGCGGTCGACATCGAGACCTACCTTCTTGATCCACTCACGAGTCAACTCGCGACGTTGGTGCTGCGGCATCCCCTGGCACTCGAGTCCGAAGGCGATGTTGTCCTCGACCGTGCGATTGTCGAACGAGGTATAGTCCTGAAAGACAAAGCCGCGATCGGCCCCGGGAGCGCTCACCGGCGCGCCCATCACCTCAACCGTTCCGCTGGTGGGCGGATGCTGCGGCGAGAGTCCGGCAATCAGCCGCAACACGGTCGACTTGCCGCATCCCGACGGTCCCAGAATGCTGACGATTTCCATCTGGCCGGGCCGGTCATCGACCTGGAAGGTGACATCACGAATCGCCGTGTTGCCTCCTTCGTAGGTTTTGGCGACCCGGTCGAACTTCACGACCGGCGGCGTAGCGCTCGCGGAAGGGGCGACGGGGGTTGTGCCGGCGACCGTGGCGCCGGTCGCACCCGTGGCGTCCGTACCGTCCGTGGCGCCGGTCGCACCCGATGCGCCCGTGGCGCCCGTGTCCGCACCGATGGGTGGCTCACGCATGGTCGTCGCGGTACGGAAAGAGCCCACGCTGGAAGAATTTGAACAGCGCATCAATACCGAACGCGAGCGCCGAAATCACGAAGAGCGTGCCGACCAGATGCTCGGGCATGCCGCGCCGCTGGCTCTGCAGCATGATGAATCCCAGGCCCGCTTTCGCGTCAACGACTTCGGCCAGCATGATGTAGCCGAAGGCAATGCCGAACATGGTTCGAACGCAGGCATAGATGTCGGGCAGCGCCAGGGCGATGAGCACCTTGCTCATTACCTGACGCGGCTTGGCGCCTAACGTTTGTGCCGTGTCGACGTAGCGATCGTGCACACCGGCGATGGCCCGGGCCGTATCGTGAAAAACGAACGGTGCTGTTGCCATGAAGATGAACATCACCTTTTGCAGTTCACCGATGCCGAACATCTGCAGGCTAAGCGGCAGGAGCGCCGCCACCGGAATGGTGCGCCCAAAGAGCGAAATGGGCTGGGCGGCGGCCCCCACTATGCGATACGATCCGGCCACGATGCCCAATGGGACGCCGATCAACAGTGCCAATCCGAAGCCGAGGAAGACCCGGTTGAGCGATGCGGCAATTCCGCCGATCAGGTTACGCTCCGAGACCAACCCGGGAAAGCCGGCTATCACTTCCGTCGGGCTCGGAAAGACGGACGGCGAGATGACCCGCGCTTCCGGCGTCGCCCCGCTTGTCAGCCACCACCAGATGAGAAGGATGACGGCAATCGACAGCGCCCCCGCCACTTGACGGACGGCGAGGGGCGGAATGACGCGCAGTGCAAAGAGCGACCGGCTCGCCATCCGCTACTTCTGTTCCAGCGGATAGACCTTGATCTCCACGCGGCGGTTCTTCGCATTGTTGTTCGCATCGCTCGCCTCGGCCGGTCGATCCCAGCCGATTCCAGCGGTGGAAAACTGATTCGGATTCAAGGAACTGAACTTTCGCACGATCGCTTCCTTCACCGCATTCGCGCGCCGGAGCGACAACTCCTGAACGTCGGCCGCCGTCACCATGCCCGACGAGCGCATCGATGCGTCGGTGTGCCCTTCGATCACGATGCGCGCGGCGCCATACTGGCCCGCGAGCCGTCCGACTTCTTCGACGACATTCTTCACGTTCGGATCGTACATCTCGTCCACCGTTTTTCCGTTGACAGCCTTGGTGACCATCTTGAAAATCGAGTCCGAGTTCGGGAAGAACTGGATGACGACGGCCTTGGTCAGGATTTCTTGGCTCTCCGCCTGCACCGAGAGCGCGGTGGTCGGTACAAACTGGATCTGATACTCATTCTTCTGCTTCGCGTACTTCGGGTCCTTGGCCAGCTTGGTGAGTGGGCCGCCATCGAAAATGTCGTCGAAGGCCACCGCGTCACCCGAGAGCGCGCCCACCTTGCGATAGAGAAAGTAGGCCGTCTCGAAGGTGCGCTGGAAATTGGCCGGGTTGTTCGCGTTGAGGAAGAATTCCCGGTTCTCGACGACATTCGTGTTGTGGGCGTCACCAAGCATGGCGAGCGCATCGGCCTCGGGGAGCGAGTACCCGGTCGCCATCAGCTTGGCGGCGGCGGTCTTGCCGGCTTGCGTCGTGAGCTGCTCCATGGCGTCGAAGATGCCGCGCATGAGCCCTTCAGCAAGATACGGATGGTCCTTGGCCACGTCGGCACGCATGAACCAGGTATCTGCGATGAGTTTGTTCGCGGTCTGCGTGTTCACCAACATCTTGTTCCCCGCAGCCTTGGCCAGGTTGTAGATGTCCGGAGACCACGACACGGCGCAGGCGATCTTCTTGTCGGCGTTGAAGGCAGCGGCGGCCTGAAAGGCGTCGGCGGTATACTTCCACTCGACGTCACCGGGCTGAATGCCGCCCGAGATCATGGCATTGAGGGCGAAGTAGTGCGACGGCGAGTTCTGCGCCAGCACAATGGTTTTTCCCTTGATGTCGCTCACGGTCTTGATCGCGTCGCGGCACACGATGCCGTCGCCGCCAAACGAGTAGTCGATCTGCTGATAGACGCGCGGCATGGTGCGCGAATCGCGCTTGAGCTGCTCCAGAAAGAGCGGCAGCATGTCGACCGTGGCCCAGCCGATGTGCGCCTTACCCGCCGCGTACGCATCACGCATCGACACGGGATCGTCAATCAGCGTCAGTTTGACCTTGAAGGTCCGGCCATTCGGCGACGTCCAGACCTTTCCCGGCTCGAATCCGTTGTTGGCCAGAATGATCGGGGCCCACCCGGCCCACACGTTGAGCGCGAAAACGATCGTGTTGTCGACTAGGGGTGCATAGTTGGACACCCCCTTCACCTCCGGCATCCGCCCCGCTTCCTGGTACTTGAGCTTGTCGTATTCCTTGAACGTGGTGAGTGATGCGTCGTCCGGCGCTTCCAGCGCCTTCTTCAGGTCGTCGACGCTCATCGAGCCAAGGTCGCCTAACGGGAGGCGATCCTTGAACCGATAGACGCCATAGCCGATCACGGCCACGACGAGTGCGAACATCACGAGGTAGAACGCAGGCTTCGGACCGCCACCGGTGGTGGACATATGCGTCAGGGGCTGAGGTCGAGAGGGAGGAGTTGACCGGACGAACGGGACATTCGCCGACCGCTGCCTTACTGGGTCTGCGTGGGGCCGAGCGTCTTCTGCGTCGGGGCGTGCGGAGCCGACTCGGCGTTCACCAAACCGAGTTCGACTTCAAACTGCTTGAGCAGATTCTCGCCGAGCGCCGATTCTGCCGCCTGCTGCGCCTTGATCTCGTCCACTCCTCGGCTCGACATGTCGGCGGCCACGCGGGCCTGCCCCCGGTGCTTGGCGATCTGATCCTGCATCAATTCGGTGGCCTGACCGATTTTCGTGCTGAAATTCGGCAGCGCCGAATCCGAGATTGCTTCCGCGACGCGAGCGATCTCTGCCTCGGCCTTCGCCATCTCGAGGTCGGCCTTGAGCTTCTGCGCCTTCTGCCGCAAGGCCGAAATGTCCTTCTGGCCCTGTTGCAGTTTGAGCAGGTTGTTGTTGTACGCCTCGGTATGCATCGCGAGTTGCTGGTCGTTGGCCAACAGCTCGGTCTTGACCTCTTGCAGCTGAATGGCCAGCTGGCCGGCGACCTCGCGGTTTCCCGCCTGCAGGTGGGCCTTGATCTGGCTCTCCAGGCGCTGCGCGTTCTGCCGACCCGCCGCCACCTGCATGCTCACGCGCTCGACCAGCCCGCGGTAGCGTTCCAGACCCTCGCGCGCGACCTGGATCTGCTGGGTCGCCGAGTCGACTTCGAGCTGAAGAATCGCGTGCGGATCGCTCTCCCAGAGCGAGTTCGCCAGCTTGTTGAAGAAGGCCCGAATGGCCGTGCCGAATTTTCCGAAGATCATGAGCGGTTACCGTTGGGGGCGACTCGTGTGGGCGCTGGTACCGTGCACATTCTAGGCGCAACCGCACGACGCGTCCACCATTTCGACTCGGCGCCTCGCATCATCGGCTCGGTACTCGGCTTCCGGTGGGGCGCCACGGGGCACATTTTCGTCACATCCCCCTCCGGACGGCCACCCACGATGCCCAAGTACACCCGCAAGGAGTTCCTCTCGTTCGGCGCCTTGCTCGCCGGTGCGGCGAGCCTGGCCCGCACGCCCTTCACCGGATCGGCGTGGGCGGCGGAGCCCCAGCCACCGCAACAGGCGCGCGGCGCCGGCATCGAAGCCGATGTCATCGTTGTGAACGGGCGCGTGCACACGTCGGACTCCGCCATGCCTAACGCGGAGGCCTTCGCGGTCAAGGATGGCCGCTTCCTCGCCGTCGGGCGCAACGCGGACATTCGTAACCTGGCCACGGCGCGCACCACGGTGATCGATGCCGCCGGCATGTTCGTGGCGCCTGGTTTCATCGACTGCCATTGCCACCCCAGCGGAGTGAACGAACTCTTTGGCGTGAACGCGAATGTGAAGACTCTGACCGAACTGCGTGGCAACATCTCGAAGAAAGTCTCGGAGGTGCCGCCCGGGATGTGGGTGGATGCCTTCATGTTCGACGACACCAAGCTCGATGTGCCGCTGACGCGCACGGCACTCGACGATATCTCGCCGAACAATCCGGTTTCGGTGAACCATCGGGGTGGACATACCAGCTGGTACAATTCGAGTGCGCTGCAGCTGGCGGGCGTCACGAAGGAGACGAAAGATCCGGAGCACGGACGATTTTTCCGCGATGGGCGGGGTGAACTGACCGGGCGTGTGGCCGAGCTGGCACGCGACGTCTTCGACTCGGTCGGCATCCGCGCCAAGTTTACTGCCGCCGAAGAACGAGAGCGTGCAAGACAAGGAATGCAACACATCTCGCAGGAGTTTGCCAAGACAGGCCTCACGAGCGTGCACGACGCGGGAACGACGCCGGACAATATCCGCGCCTACGAAGACATATACCGGGCCGGCAACCTGAAGCATCGCGCGTACATGATGATACGGGGCGGCGCCTATCCCCAACTTCGCGATGCGGGCGTGTATACCGGCTTCGGCGACGAATGGCTGCGTGTGGGCGGCGTCAAGTATGCAGCCGACGGGTCGGCGTCGGAGCGTACCATGCGCATGAGTACGCCCTATGTCGGAACGAACGACTACGGCATCCTCACCATGTCGCAGGCGGACATTCACGCCGCCGTTGACGACGCGCACCGGAACAACTGGCAGGTCGGCATTCACGCCAACGGCGACGTGACCATCGATATGGTGCTGCAGGCCTACGAGCGTGTGCTGCAACAATATCCGCACCCCGATCGGCGGCACCGCATCGAGCACTGCACGCAGGTGAATCCCGACCTCATTCGCCGTATCAAGGCCACCGGAGCGATTCCCACTCCCTTCTGGACCTACGTGTACTACCACGGCGAGAAGTGGTCGCAGTACGGTGATGACAAACTGCGCTCCATGTTCGCTCACCGCTCCTTCCTCGATGCCGACATCAGGGTGCCCGGCGCGTCGGATTATGGACCTGGTCCCTTCGAGCCGCTCATGGCGATCCAGAGCATGGTCACTCGGCGTGACTATCGCGGACGCGAGTGGGGGCCTAACCAGAAGGTGTCGATCGACGAGGCGCTCACCATCGCCACCATCAATGGGGCGTATGCGTCGTATGAGGAAAAGACGAAGGGTTCGATTACCGCCGGCAAATACGCGGATTTCGTGATCCTGGAGAAATCGCCGCGCGACGTGGACGCCAATAGCATCAAGGACATCAAGGTTGTGCGGACGGTGGCGGGGGGCCGGACAACCTTCGCTGGGTAGCGGACGATATGCCGTTGCGCGGACAGCCCTCTTAACGCGTCGCTTCCGGCTCACCCGTGAAGCTCCACAACAGCGCCGCCAGCAGCGCCACGCCCGCCCAGAATGCGAGCATGACCGCCCACCCCCAGGCGTCCTTCATGATGGGGACGAGCCAGATGGATAGTACGCCTCCCAGATTTCCCATGAGGTTGAGCACTCCGCCTGCCGACCCGGCCGAGTCCCTGGCGAGGGCTGTGGTTGCGGTCCAATACGGTGCCTCGCAGCTCACCAGGCAGGCGACCGAGATGCCTAACGCGACAATCGCCATGGTGGGGGTGGGCAGGTTGGCCCCGATCAGGACGAAGGCTGCCGCCACGCTGAGGCAGGTCATGGCCACCCGACGACGCGCCACGGCAGGCAACATCTTGCGGGCGAGCCTATCGGCGCCCAGGCCCACGAGCGGGGCGAGCGCGAACGACATGAAGTGCGGCACGCTCCCCCATACCCCGCTGGCGAGCAGGCTGAATCCGCGCGCTTCGATGAGGTAGCGAAAGAACCAGAACACGAAGACGAAATAAACCGCCGAGTGCAGCAGATAGCTCGTGGACAGAATGAGGAGCGGGCGGTGCTTGAGAAGCGCCGCCACGTTGCGCAGTTGTTCACCCAGGGGCACGTAGCGCTGTGTTCCCGTCGGCCGCAGCCGTGGTGGGGCGAGGAGAAACCAGACAGCGGCGGTCGCAAGCCCCACCACCGCGCTGGCGAGAAAGACCGCCCGCCAACCCACCCATACCATGAGGGGCGCGAGAAGGAGCGGAGCGAGCGCCGATCCTAACGAGGCGGCGGCGAGGTAGATCGAACTCGCCCCAACCCGTTGCTCCTCGGGAACAAATTGCGCCGCCGCCATGGCCGACACGGGATACGTCGCTGCCTGCGCCACACCGAGCAGCACGCGAGTCAGGAAGAGCGTCGCGAAGGCGACTCCGGCCCCCGCCACCACGCTCCCCGAGGCAAGCGACGCCACGCTCCACCCCACGACCGCAACCCCCAAAATCATCCGCGCCCCGTACCGATCGCCCAGAAAGCCGCCGGGAATCTGAAAGACGGCGTAGGACATCTGAAACCCCCACGCCGAAATCACGCCCATCTGCGCCATGGAAAGCCCGAGGTCGGGGGCCATGTACTCCTGCGCGATGGTGATGTTGGAGCGCAGCGCATAACCCACGAGGCTAACCATGGCCAGCAGCCAGATAACGCGTCGCGAGGTGGGCGCCGAGGCGGCGGATTGCGGTGTGCTGCGCATGTTCTCCGAAGGGGGTGGTGGCGGACCACGGGAACATGCAACGCGCCGGAGGGCTGCGACAAGTCTCGTGCGGTTGCGGGAGGTACGGTTCGCTGGTAAGCTCACTCACCCAACCGAGATACCCGTCCTATTTTACGGGACATCGTACCATCACACATGGAACAGGCCTTCCACAACCCGCACTTCCTCTGGCGCAATCCGGAACCGCGCGCGGCGTATGATGTCGTGATCGTGGGCGGGGGGCTGCACGGGCTGTCGACGGCCTATCACCTCGCCAAGTATCACGGGCTGCGCAATATTGCGGTCGTGGAACGGGGATGGCTCGGCAACGGCAATGCGGTGCGCAATACCACCGTTATCCGCTCGAACTATCTGCGCGAAGAGAGCATGCCGCTGTACGAGTTTAGTCTCACACGGTGGGAAGTGTGGAAGGCTGAACTCGACTACGACATCCTCTTCGATCAGCGGGGGCTGCTGGGCCTCACACACTCCAGGGCCGAGGCGAACGCGGCAAAGCGCGTGGTCTACGCCAACCGGCTGGCCGGCATCGACGGGGAGTGGCTGGAACCCGACGACATCCGGGACTTCTGCCCCATCGTCAACCTGTCGCCCGATGTCCGCTTTCCGGTGGTAGGGGCATCGCTTCAGCGTCGAGGCGGCATTGCACGACACGATGCCGTGGTGTTCGCCCTGGCGCGAGCAGCCAACGCGCTGGGCGTCGACTTGCTGCAGGGGTGCGAAGTGACCGGATTCGACATCGTCGGCAATCGCGTGACGGGAGTGCAGACGACGCGTGGCCGCATTGCCGCCGGCAATGTGGGGCTGGTTGGGGCGGGGCGCACGCCGCTCTTGGCCGAGATGGCGGGAATCGAGGTTCCGATCCAATGTTACCCGCTGCAGGCCCTGGTCTCCGACGTCTTCGAACCCGTCCTCAATTGCGTCCCCATGTCCGGGACCATGCACGTGTACGTGAGTCAGGCCCACAAGGGAGAGCTGGTCATGGGGGCGTCGCGCGACGCATATCACTCATACGCCCAGCGCGGTTCCGTGCAGATTCTGGAGCAGCAGATCCCTGTCTCTTATACACATCTGACGCTGCCGACGAATAGAGAGGTGTAGATCTCGGTGGTCGCCGTATCATTA